>OJGS01000769.1_pt1 | contig 9800 bp, 8 predicted proteins | sample 1594531 | NCBI WGS metagenome assembly OJGS01 (sample SAMN05416816, study PRJEB24817) | seawater metagenome | isolation source: Sea water | place: Canada:Atlantic | collected 2013-07 | reverse complement strand
CGACTTTACTGCCATCCGTGCCGGTCTTTGCGGCAAGCAATGAACTGCTCCACAAATCTTTTTCAGGTGATAAAAAGCTGCCCGTTATCGGCATGGGAACCTGGCGCACATTTAATGTTGGTTCTGATCCAAAACTGCTTGATGCCCGAACCGAAGTGGTCGAGACATTTTTCGCACAGGGTGGTGGGTTGATTGACTCCTCGCCCATGTATGGTTCTGCACCAGATGTCATGGGCTATGCTTTGCAAAAACTGGGTATTCCCGACAGTCTGTTTTCAGCAGAAAAAGTCTGGAGTCCTGCTGGTGGTTCCGCCCGTGAGCAGGTTGCCAATCTACAAGATCGATGGAACGTCGAGCAGTTCGATTTAGTACAAGTGCATAATCTGACAGACTGGCGTGAACATCTTGCAGCCCTGAGAGAAATGAAAGCCGAAGGCAAAATTCGCCATATCGGTATTACCACTTCTCATGGTCGTCGCCATCAGGAGTTCGAACAGATCATGACTTCGGAAGATATCGACTTTATTCAGCTGACTTACAATATTACCCATCGTGAAGCAGAAAACCGGCTACTGCCACTGGCACAAGAAAAGGGTATCGCGGTCATTGCTAATCGTCCCTATGATGGGGGGAGTCTGATTAAAGGTGTGAAGCGCCGCGACGAACCTCTGCCGGAATGGGCCAAGGCAGAATGTGGTTGTACTACCTGGGCAGATTTTCTGTTGAAATTTATCGTCAGTCATCCGGCCCTTACCTGTGCTATTCCAGCCACCACCAAAATCGAGCATCTGCGTGAAAATATGCATGCAGGGTTTAGTCCAATGCCGTCAGCCAGCACCCGCCAAAAGATGGCAAACTATTTCGAGTCATTATGAACGGCTGGACCAGCTATACACTGCAGGATTTTATTCCTTTTACTGCCGATATCTATTTCCGCCTGCTTGAACGCATGGGCGAAACCTTCTGGCCGTTGCATTTATTAACTATGGCATTGGGCGTGCTAGTCATTTGGTTGGCACTCAAAAGTCATGTCCGGCTTGCCAGTCTAGTTCTTGCAATTATCTGGGCCTTTGTTGCCTACACATTTTTTATCCAACGTTATGCCGAACTCAACTGGGCGGGTGGCTATATTGGATACTTCTTTTTCATTCAATCATTGCTGTTGCTATTAATAGCGCTGGCCGGAGTTAATCTCAACAGCAGGCCACGCAAAACATCTGCTTCAGCTATTGGCGTTGCCATCGCACTTGCCGGTCTGATTGGTTTGCCGTTTATTGCACCGATCACGGGTGGTTCCTGGTATCAGGCTGAAGTGTTTGGCATTCATGCCGATCCCACAGTCATGACGACATTGGGTCTGGCATTGATCATGTTCAGAGGATGGGTTTTGTGGCTTATTACTATTATTCCAGCACTTTGGCTGCTGATTTCTGGGCTAACCTTATGGGTGCTTGATGCCCCTCAAGCTATAGTACTGTTTGTTGTAGTCGCAATAGGATTGATCGGCTTGATTTGGAAAAGTATTGAAGATCAGTTCGTCTAAACAGGAATAGCAATGAACATGAAGCTTGAGTTTAAGTGATCTCGATTGGAATCGTTTACATCGCTTGAGCTTTACCAGATCATCAAGGCTCGCGAATCTGTTTTTGTTGTCGAGCAGCACTGTCCCTATCAGGAAACCGATGAGTTGGATCTGCACGCATGGCATCTTTCTGCTTTGGTAAATGGCGAGCTGGCTGCGTACGCCAGAGTTGTTGATCCGGGAATCAAAAACAGTAAGCCATCGATTGGCCGAGTGATGACCCTGAAAAAATTCAGGGGACAAAAAATTGGCCGTGTACTGATGGAAGAAGCCATAAATTTCACCATGCAGAAATACCCTGGGAAGGACATCAAAGTCTCAGCACAGGTTTATCTGCAAAAATTCTATGAGTCATTGGGTTTCCATACTGCTGGGGAACCGTATGATGAAGATGGTATTCCCCATATAGACATGATTAAGTTGGCAAGTGATTTAATGTAAAAGGTTTTTCTTTCCCATGACTCAGAATGGCTAACCAATTAAATGACAAAAGGAATATCACTCTTTAATGAGATAGAAAGCTGGATTACCGAACACCTTATCTAAAAAAAAACCGGTGAAACAGGTGTTTCACCGGGCAAATTATGATTATCCGTTGGCATAGAGGAAAAAAAGCCAATCAGATTATCAATTATTGACGTAGTGCAGTACTCACTGCAGCATCGCCTTCCAATTCAATGTAATCCTCTGAACCGTAATCATTCATCTCTTTAAGCTGCGCCTGTGTTGCTTTAACGTGCAATTCATCGTTTGTTCGAGTGAATTTTTCCAGCGGTATCAGAATGGTTTTTCCACCTACACCGAGCAAACTACCGACAGTTACAACGGCATGAATGTTTTGGTTATTAGGGCTCATAACGATTTTTTCAACACCACCAACATCTTCTCCATCACTGGTGATGATTTCCATGCCATTCAATTCATTGGCTGACATATCGTATAGTCCACCTCTGTTAGCTGGTGATCCTGCACTGGTTGAGCCGTAGGGTTTTTCATCCATTGGTTCTTGCATCTCAATATCACTTTCGCTGTCCATTTGCGTATTACCGATTTCTTCTTCCTCTTCCTCTTCCTCTTCTTCAATCACGTTATTCTGATGATCGGTTAAGGGACGATCCGCCTCTTCTGGAATAGATTTATTTCCAGCGGCGGGTTTTTCAGCATCAATGGATTGGTTAAACTCATCTTCTTGATTTGGCATTGCTGGATGCTTTGAAGATGAGTCTGGCTGCTGCATTTCGCCTTTACTAGGGCTTTCAGCTTCCTCGACCATTTTGGTGGAATCATCAGCTGCAAAGGCCGCGGTAGTAAACATCGCGGTAAGGGCACTGGCTATTAAGGTTTTGCGAAAAATAGAATTCATAAAAGTACTCCTAATCGCACTATGCGCATTTCCATCTTCATCTCAATCCGACGGATTGACATCAGACATGCCATAGCGGGTGATGAGTATTGGTCATGGCATGAACACTGTCTGTACGTTGTCGAACTAAGCGATTTTTAGGAGTGGGGTTGGGTAACAATGATCTATGTGATCACCTAAAATTATTCCGGTAATGTTGAAATCAGATAATGAATATCAAACAGCTGAGATGAGGAGGGCGTATGCGAGCATCGCCTACCACCTACAAGCGGGAGCAGACCGGCGGGGAAGAGATTGCCAACTCCATTAGTCATGCAATAGGCCTTATCCTGGCCTTAATTGGAACGCCTTTTTTGATCGCGCATGCGTACCGCCATGCTGAAACGGCTTTTGTGGTTGGGGTAAGTATATTTTGTGCGACGATGATCATTCTTTATCTGGGGTCCACGCTATATCACGCATTACCTATGGGTAAAGCGAAGCGTATTTTTCGACGGATTGAACATTCGGCAATCTATCTGTTGATCGCCGGCACTTATACGCCTTTTACCTTTGGGGTCTTAAAAGGCATCTGGGGCTGGACACTATTTGGTATTGTCTGGGGACTGGCATTTTTTGGCATCGCCCTCAAGATATTCCAAAAACAACATCATCTTATTCTCTCAACGGTGCTTTATTTATTGATGGGATGGGTGATCGTGATTGCCATCAATCCATTAATGGCAAACCTACCCACTGAAGGCTTGCTCTGGTTACTGGCCGGTGGCTTGTCCTATACCGTTGGTGTGGCTTTTTTTGCCACTGATTCAAAACTGAAATATGGTCACTTTATCTGGCATTTATTTGTTATAGGCGGCACCACATGTCATTTTTTTGCCGTGTATTGGTACGCCGCTTAGCCAGCGTAAATGGTTAATGTTTGAGTTATAGACTTGGTTTAGTTGTTAAGGGCGATGTCTTTCCCTGTGAAGATGCTTAACTCATCACTACGCTTTTTTAACTTTTAGGGTGAGATCAACTCAAATATTTTTTACTCAATTTGACTATCATGTTCCAGAAAATTTGGATTCTGACGTGGTAAAACTCTTAATTAAACCTAAAAGAGACTAAGGACAGCTTTCCCTATGGAATTGAATCAACAGGATAGAACCACGCAATTACCATCAAAACTGATGATTCTGATATCACTATTACAGGGACTCGGTTTACTGTATTTGCATCAAGCCATTGAACTTCATTACTGGCCGCACGGCCAGCCAGAGTGGTTATTCGCTTTCTATAGTGTGATGTTTATTTGGCCGATTATGCTGTTGCTTGGGCTCGATCAGCACAATGGGCGGGCAATGGTTAAAGTTACCTTGCCATTCGCGCTGCTCAGCGGCCTGCTGGGGTATTACATCGGCCATCAGGTCACGCCCATCGAACATATTCGCTTTAATGCACTGCTGTTCAGCTTTGTGCTGACGATGGCCATCGCAACTTTTAAAGCGTTAATGTACAGCCAACAGTGGGCCAGAGGCGAACGCGTTACTTATAGCGCGTTGTTTCTCTGGTCATGGCGTAATTTCCTTACGTTGTCATTGGCACTGCTTTTTGCCGGCAGCTTCTGGCTGTTGCTGATGTTGTGGGCCGCACTGTTCAAAGCTATCAATATCGATTTCTTCAATGACCTGTTTGAGCAACGCTGGTTTTATTACCCTGCTATTGCACTTGCCAATGGCTTCGGCATTATCATTTTTCGCAAACTCACTCATATTATCGATACCATTACCCGCCTTCAGCAGGCGCTGATTAAATTTCTGCTTGTGCTGCTGTCACTGGTCTCACTGCTATTTCTTGGTGCTTTACCTTTTACCGGTCTCGAACCACTGTGGGAAAGTGGGGGGAGCAGTCTTATTTTATGGATGCAGGCGCTGATTTTGTTTTTCGTCAATGCCGTGTATCAGGATGAGCCGGACAACTGGCCTTACTCGGTGTGGCTACACCGCTTTATTTATATCAGTATCGCGATACTGCCTGTTTACAGTCTGATCAGCTTCTATGGTCTGAGCCTGCGTATTGATCAGTACGGTTGGAGTCTTAGTCGTTTTTGGGCTTATCTGATCTGGTTTTTACTGGCATTGTTTGCTATCGGCTATGTATGGGGTATTGCCAAATACCGGGATAGTTGGACACATCAGCTCAGTCGGACGAATGTTGCCATTGGTCTGGTCGTATTGGTTGTCATGCTATCGGTGAACTCTCCACTGCTGGATTTCAGAAAAATGGTCGTGGCCGATCAATTGCAACGACTGGCCGACAACAAAGTCACTGTTGAAGACTTCGATCTCAGCTATTTTCGTCGCCACCTGGCGCGTCCAGGTTATGAGGGATTACAAACCCTCAAAGCACAATATGGTGAAACTTATCCAGGTCTGCTGATAAGAATCAACGCTCTGTACGCCGACAGCAACAATGAACAACCCAGCTCCACCCGCGATGAATTTATCGCCGCCATCACTCTGTTATCTGATAATCCTCCCGATGCGTTGCTGACGGCTATTTATAAACAGGAGACAAAAAATCACTGGAACATCCAGCAGACACAACAATATTTTTTACAGGCACTGGATCTGGATAAGGATGGAGACCAGGAATATCTTTGGATTGAAAAAAAATATGAACACACTGTAATAAAACTATTTTTCCAGCAGGATCAACAATGGAAATCGTCTTATCTTGGAAGCTTACGTAAAGATAAAGATAACGCTGACCAGTTTTATCAGGCTTTATTAGCGGGTGAAATTAAAGTGGCGCCATCACGCTGGAATGATGTGATTATTGGTGGCCAACGATTCAGGGCAGGATTGGAGTAGAGGAGAATTGCCTTATCTCACAAAAGTCGCTCCTCGTGACTCGATTGACGCTTTATCAGGTCAGATTAAAGGCGGAGATGAAAGATAAACACCCCCTAAATCCTCAGACGGCAGCTAGATTTTACGACCCCGTTTGTTACATCGGGTATCTTGATTAGGGTTAACGACCTGATCGTATTAAATACTTATAGTCCTCTTGAAGTTGACTAATAAAGCTACCTTAACAGGGGAATAAATACTTGCAGCACGCATTGTTAATTATTAATCCGCATAGCCGCAATGGGCAAGCTGATGCGTTGGAAGAAGCTGTACGATTCATGGAAGTCTCAGGCATCGAAGTATCCGTTTGTGAGTCTGAAAGCGAAGCCCATTTAGTTTCGCTAATTGAAGAATATGATCGTGAAGACGGAATCGTTATTATTGGCGGTGGTGATGGAACCATTAGTTCAGCTTTAGAAGCGTTACATACAAGTCAGCGCACTTTGGCAATTTTCCCTATGGGAACGGCCAATGATTTTGCACGATCTATTGGTGTCCCAGAGCCTCTGTTAGCGGCAGCCCAGGTTATCGTAGATGGAAAACGCGAGCAGATTAGTTTAGCTAAGATTAATAACGAACATTTTTTTATCAATGTGGCGCATGTAGGCTTAGGTGTTGATGTCACACGTGAACTTACCTCTGACAGTAAAAAGTTCTTTGGCGTGTTTGCTTATCTTGGTGCATTTTTTAAAGCGATAAAACGTAATAAAAGCTTTAAAGTACACATTAAAACAGATGATTGGCAAATCTCCACAAGGGCGATTCATCTTGCGATAGGCAATGGTCGGTTTTATGGTGGTGGCAATATCGTTGATCAACGATCAACGTTGCTTGAGGGAAAGCTAAATTTGTTTTTCATCAAGCCACAACGCTGGTGGCAACTTTTGTTGCTCGGACCTAAATTACGAATCGGTGCTATGGACACTACCGACCGCATCGTTCGTAAAGCGTCTGATAAATTCAGTATTCAGACCTCTAGACCCAAATCGGTAGAAGCTGACGGTGAATTTAAAACAACAACGCCTGTAGAATTTGAAGTCATCCCTAAAGCCATCGAAGCCATTGTTGGTGATATTCCAACATCAACCTCAGGAACCGTTTGATATGTCGATAATACGCACTGATGAGCAGGCCGATGCTCAGGAAATTTTAAAATTAATCATAGAAACAACCGACTTTTACCGCGCAATGGGTGAGATATTAACGGAAGAAAATATTCATCATCAGCTGTTTGAAATTGCCAATGAAAGGGAAGGCTATATAGAGCCGTTTCAAAAGTTAGTCAAAGAGCTGGACGAATTTCCTGATTCACCGGATTCCGATAAAGAACTGGTTGATGAGTTGAGAGGTAAAATCACCAAGTTACTCTCAGCGGATTTAAAAAATGCTATTTTTGATAAATGTCTAAAAAAAGATGAATTGCTGGCTGAAGCAGTCAATAATACGAAACTAAGTGAGCAATCGACGGAATTCAAAAGATTACTGGATTCGCTGTATGACCATCTCGCTAACACCAAAAAACGCTTATCAAATAACTAAGTGACAGCTTCAGAAAAGCACCATTACCAGACCTCATAAAACGTTTCTTTATTTATAGACTGAAAAAACTATGCAAGGCAAAAAGTTTAAAGACAAGTTACAAAGAGCAATGATTTTTTTCATTGTAATAGGAGCACTTTTTGTTATTGCCTTTACTTTCTATCACGGATTTTTAAAGTTCACTGAGATTTTAAATCTTAAATAACCTGACCCTTTATTCCTGCATCATATTTATGCTTTTTAAATCTGATAATTGCTTTGTTAGCAGAGAGGCATAAACATGTTTAAGCGTTTGCGTGACTGGATCGAAGCCCGGCGTATTAAAAAGATGGGGTTTACCACCGACCAATGGGAGTCAGCGATTGCCGACTGGCCAGTGATGGAACGTTATCAAGGTGCTGAGCGTGATGCCCTTCGAGAGATGACTTTTCGCCTGCTTGCTCGGAAAAACGTGCTCTCTGGGGCTGATTTTCAATTTACCGACGCGATGTGCCTGAAATTCGCCACCATGGCTTGCGTACCTATTTTGCATCTTGGTCTTCACTGGTATGACCATTGGAAGACCATCATTCTGTACGAAGGGGACTTTGTCCCAAATCGGCCTTATCGAACTGACGACGGAGTTGTGCATCCCAGAAGCCCTGGCCTGAGTGGCGAAGCCTGGGAACGCGGCCCGGTAATTTTATCGTGGCAGGCCATTTGCCAAAGTGGTGGAAATTCACGTCATGGAAAAGCTAGTAATGTGGTCATTCACGAGTTGGCACATAAGATCGATATGCTGCGTGATGGCGCCAATGGAGCACCGCCGATGCATCCTGATATGCGTCCTGGCGAATGGCACGATATATTTACCGCAGCATGGGACCGATTGGAAAATGATTTGCAACATCATCGGTCATTACCCGTGGATGATTATGCGTTAACCAGTCCAGCAGAATTTTTTGCTGTATGCAGTGAGGCCTTTTTTGAGTCGCCTGAAATCATGAAGGAAAAGATGCCAAAAGTTTATGGTTTGTTATGCCAGTTTTATCGTCAGCAACCGGTAGCGGGTTCCAGCAAGTAATCTCATTTTGTATTGATATAAATAGTTAGGAACAGCAATTATGCGTTCCTTACACGAAGCATGGAAACGAGCTCAACATCTGTTGAGCGATGGCTGGCTAAACTATTCCATCAACCAAACCTGATGCGTGTATGCACCTTTGCTTTGAGTAGGTGATATGTTCATCATCGAATATGGCATATTATGTAGCAATTACTCGATTCATGACTTTAAACACATCGAATGTTTCAGTTTGTATTAGAAAAAGGACATTCCGACACGTTTATCAGTAGAATCAGAAGCTACATGATGCGGAGTAGTCGTAATGTGGACAACAAACATTTTGATGGTAGTAAGACATCATAAATATGTCGAGTTACGTTAAGTGACAACTTATTCAAAGACCTTGATACAGGAATCACCGATTCGGGTGAAAACCATTGTTGGGGTGGCGGTGGTGGTCTTTGTTTTTCTCATGCCTTTTTCACTCTATAACTTTTTTCAGGAAAAATATATTTTAGGAACGGGATCATTGTCCGTGGTCTTGCTTATGGCCATCAATGCCTGGAACTGTTGGCATGGTCGCTATTATCCTTTTTTGATATTGATTGGCTTGGCACCCATCATTGTTATTTTCCTGGGTTTCGCTATTTATCAGCAGGGTCTGATTGGTTTGTTATGGTGTTACCCGGCAGTGATTTCCTTTTATTTCATGTTGCCGGAACGTTACGCCTGGGGAGCAAACATTGTTTTACTGGCGATGTCATTGCCAATGTCATGGCTGTTTTTAGATGCCGAACTGGCATCGAGGGCGACCGCCACATTGCTTTGTGTCAGTGCCTTTGCCGTGATTTTTGTTAGGGTGATCAGTATCCAGCAAAATGAATTACATGACCTGGCCATGACCGATTCGTTAACCGGGCTGTCCAACCGCGTGCAGTTACACGGCTCGCTGAAACAAGCTGTACAAATGTATGAGCGTCATGTGATTCCAATGACGTTGATTTCATTAGATTTGGATAATTTCAAGAAGATTAATGACACGTTGGGCCATGACGCCGGTGATGATGTTCTGCGAGGTATTGGCAAACTACTGCAAAAGCGTATTCGGCGCTCCGACAAAGTATTTCGTCTGGGTGGCGAGGAATTTCTGATCCTGCTTTATGAAACTGACGCAAAAGAGGGGTTCCTGGTGGCAGAGGAGTTGCGTAAGAAGATCGAATCGATGCAATTGTTACCGGATCGAAGCGTGACAACCAGTCTTGGTATTGCCACATTGCAGCCAAACGAAAATTGGCGTGATTGGATGAAACGCAGTGATGACAATATGTATCTGTCTCTTATACACATCTCCGAGCCCACGAGACCGAGGCTGATCTC
>OJGS01000765.1_pt1 | contig 9834 bp, 8 predicted proteins | sample 1594531 | NCBI WGS metagenome assembly OJGS01 (sample SAMN05416816, study PRJEB24817) | seawater metagenome | isolation source: Sea water | place: Canada:Atlantic | collected 2013-07 | reverse complement strand
CGTCAGATGTGTATAAGAGACAGTATTAATGGTGCAGAATTTCATGGCAGATTCAAAAGATATGAGTCAAGGCATCACAAGGAATTTAACTAATTATGGTGATCCAGGATTCGCTGCGTATCTGCGTCGTTCATTTGCCAGATCTATGGGGTACTCCCTGGATAGCTTAAGTCGGCCTATTATTGGCATAGCCACATCGCCAAGCGGTTTTAATAATTGTCATCGGTCGATGCCAGATTTGGTTGAGGCGGTTAAAAGAGGTGTTTTGAAAAGTGGCGGCCTGCCTATTGAATTCCCAACAATCTCGCTGGGTGAAGTATTCCTGTCGCCTACTAGCATGATGTTTCGAAACTTGATGTCCATGGATGTTGAGGAGATGTTGAAGGCGCAACCTATTGACGCATGCGTTGTAATTGGTGGGTGCGATAAAACAGTACCAGCTCAGCTCATGGGTATTGCTTCAGCAAATATTCCCTCAATACAGCTGGTGACCGGGCCCATGTTAGCCATGCCGTTTGAAGGCGAGCAGTTGGGCGCGTGTACTGACTGCCGCCGATTTTGGGGTAAGTACCGTGCCGGTGAGATTTCTGATGCCAAGATTAATGAAATTGAAGGTAAATTGGCAACCACAGCCGGAACTTGTGCAGTCATGGGTACGGCGAGCAGTATGGCCTGCATCACTGAGGTTCTTGGGATGAGTTTACCTGGGAGTGCAGCTATACCTGCAGTCCATGCTGATCGACTTCGTTTAGCAGAGGCCTGTGGTGAGCGTGCTATGGAGATGGCTGTTTCTGGCGCTCCTCTACCTCACGAAATTATCACATCGAAATCAGTAGAAAATGCGCTAAGAGTGTTGCTTGCAATCAGTGGTTCAACCAATGCAGTTGTCCATTTAGCTGCGATTGCTGGTAGACGTGGAATTGATCTGCCGTTAGAGCATATCAATCGTATTTCCGATGAAACGCCGGTATTGGTCAATTTAAAGCCGACAGGCGAACATTACATGCAAGATCTATTCGGAGCTGGTGGGCTTACCGCGGTGCTGCACGAATTAAAACACCAATTGCATCTCGACTGCTTGACGGTGACGGGTGAGACGCTTGGTCAATGGTTGTCGGAAACTCCCAAATGGGTCGACCGGAAGGTTGTTCGTGCATTTGACGATCCATATCAAAAAGAGGGTGGATTAATCGCACTGTTTGGTACGCTCGCCCCAACAGGAGCGATACTCAAGCGAGCAGCTGCTGACTCAAATCTTTTCGAGCGCACCGGAAGAGCGGTAGTGTTTGATTCATTGGAGGATTTAAGTAAGCGCATTGACTCTGAAGATTTAGATGTGTCAGAGGACGACTTTTTGGTTTTAAAAAATGCTGGGCCTAAAAGTGAGACCTGCATGCCTGAGGCTGGGTATTTACCGATCCCTAAAAAACTTGCAGCCCGAGGAGTTAAGGATATGGTGCGCATCTCAGATGCGAGAATGAGTGGAACTGCCTTCGGGACTGTCGTGCTACACGTATCTCCTGATGCAGCCTCCGGTGGGAATCTGGCATTTGTACAAACGGGCGATACCATCAGATTATCGGTGAAAGAGAAGACATTAGATTTGCTGGTGTCTGAGCAAGAATTAGATCGTCGCAAGAAAGGCTGGACGATGCGCGCGACTCCTTCTAGGGGGTATGCTCGACTCTATTACGAGACGGTTACTCAGGCCCCACTCGGATGCGATTTTGAATTTTTGCGTTTTAAATGATGGTTGTTAGGCGCTAACGCATTGCTTTAGGGCTAGCTCTTCTCGATGCCACACCATTGCGTCATGAAGTGACATAGAACTCTGCTAACGTCCATCGTACTCTGGATCGAGACCGACTCATCAATTCCGTGAATATTTAATGCTTCTGGTCCATAGCAAGTTGCGGGAATGTGCCCATACAATTGAAATGTCCGCACATCAGTTGTTGCTGCGCTGGCAAATAGTTCTGTCGGACGGCCTAAATGAGATTCATGAGTGTTGCTTAATAGATTAATAAATTCGCTATTGGTGTCAACAACACAGCCAGGTGATTGGAATCCGCGATACGTTATTGCGTGATTAATGCTTTTTAAGTTGGTGTCGCGCTCAGTAGCGACGTTTAAATAATCCTCAATTAATTGCCTCACCTCTTGTGGTGATTGTCCGGGGAAGAAGCCGCAACGAATGTCTATTACGCATCTCGTCGGAACCGATGAAGCCCATTCGCCACCTGATATTTTTCCAAGGTTGAATTTAACAGGAGCTGTGACGTCATGAAATGCGGTATGTGTGTGGTTCTTGTCGTTCCACAGACGTGCCAACCCTTTCAAATGCTCCCAAATACTGAAAGCTGCCTCAATAGCATTGTTTCCCATCGTGTCATGAAGTACGTGTGCGGGCTTTCCTGTAACTTCTATTTGCAACCACATAACTCCCATTTGGGCTGACATGATTGTTTCGTTAAAGGGTTCCGGAATAATTGCGGCATCGGCTTTGTATCCACGATGGAGACAAGCAAGTGCTCCATTGCCCGTACATTCTTCTTCGACTACCGACTGCAAGAAAACATGGCCAGCAGGTCGGTAACCAATTTTTTTGAGTGTTTTAAAAGCATAAATGTAGGCAGCAATGCCGGCTTTCATGTCTCCGCCGCCGCGTCCATATATGCGACCGTCTTTTATGGTCGGACTGAAGGGTGGGGACGACCATAAATCATCGGCACCTACAGGAACTACATCAATGTGGCCATTCAATATTAGCGATTTGCCATTTTGAGATTTAGGTGAATGTATGCCAACAATATTGTCATGGCCATCCCAATCCCCTACTGAGGGTGAGTACCCTTCGACATTTTTGAGCTCATCGTGGTTGATGCTAAAGCGATCAATATCAAGACCCAAATTTACAAAAGTCTCTTCTATAAAATTTTGAGCGCTATCTTCATGTCCAAGTAGACTCGGATGTTTAATTAGGTCGCAAATGAACGAAGTGATCTCATCACGCTGTTCTTCATATACCGCGTTGATCTCCTGAGTTAATCCGTAATCTTGAGTCTTATTTATTTTTTCCATTTGCGTATTTTCTTAATCACTGACGACTGTTTACGACTTTTGTTGCCACTCAGCTTCTTGTAAGAGGCGCCATTGAATCTTCCCTGAAGCTGATCGCGGGAGTTCTGTGACAAACTCAACAAGTCTGGGAATCTTATAGGAAGCCATGTGTTCTCGTGACCAATCGATGATATCTTTTTCAGATGTGCTATTTGCATCAACCCCTTTTAGCACAATCATCGCTTTAACCGTTTCTCCCCTTCTGGGGTCTGGAGATGAAATAATTGCTAATTCTTTAATTTTAGGATGTTTGTATAGTGTCGCTTCTACTTCTGCTGGCCAGACTTTAAATCCCGAGGCATTAATCATACGTTTGATGCGGTCAGATATATAGAAAAACCCGTCTTCGTCATACCAACCAAGATCACCAGTTCTAAAAAATCGAGCGCCATTAATCTCAATGAAGCTTTCTTTATTGGCGTCTTCTCGCTCCCAATAGCCAAGCATTATTTGAGGGCCAGAAGCGACGATTTCACCTGTTTCATTTGGGCCCAATTCACATAAGGTGTCGGGATCAATGATTGTTGCCATTGTGTCAAAAGTAGGTATGCCCAGACATTGTTTGCGCAACTCTTGAGGTGGATTTATATGTGTTTGTGATATTGCTTCCGTCATTCCATACCCTTCCATGTACCTGATCCCACACCGGTCAAATAGTTCTTGTGCGACCGCTTCCGGCATGGATGATCCCCCACCAAAAATATTCTGCAGTGAGCTCAGATCGCGTGTCGCTACAGTAGGCTCTGCCAGCAGGTCTACCACCATGGTAGGCACATTGGCCCAATGTGTGCAGCGGTATGTCTCAATTAATTCTCCGGCAATTTTAGGGTCCCATCTTGGTAAAATAACAAGCGAGCCAGATGCTGCGACTCCAGCATTCATACTGTGTTGCATCCCGGTGACGTGAAATAGTGGTGCTGTAGTCAGTAGAACTGAGTTGGAATTCATATCTTCCCATAGCACTGCACCCTCTATGTTTCTCATGATGGTTTCGTGTGTATGCATGCATCCTTTTGGTCGCCCTGTTGTTCCGGATGTGTACAAAATTGCAGCGAGGTCACTTAGATTAATTTCAATCTCTTTAAAATCTATAATTTTTTGCTGTGCGCAGGACCAATCGAGAACTTGAGGTATTTCAAAGGCTTTTTTTTCTTCGGCAATTTTTATCGGGATGTCACCCTTGAAATCGTTTGAAATGTAATCAGAGTATGTTGCGACAATGAGACGGTCAATAAAGTTTTGATCGAGTGCATCCTTAAATTCATTGACAACATCTTGACTGGCGATGGCTATTCGAGCCCCGGAGTCTTTGCAGTAGTGGTTGATTTCATCTGATACGTTCATCGGACTGATTGGAACGACGATGCCTCCCAGTGCCAAAATTGCGTAGTACCCCATCACAAATTGTGGTGACGATTGTAGGTCGAGAATAATTCGATCACCTTTTTTTACACGACACTCGTCGCGCAAGTATGCAGCGAGTGTTTCAGTCTGATGCAGTAGGTCTAAATAAGATATTTTGGTGCCGTAAAAAACAATCGCTGTCTTTTTTGGGAATCGCTCGGCAGATACAATCAGATTTTTGAATATTGTTCTTTTGGGAGGCTCAAGTTTACGCGGTAAGTGAACTGGCCAATGCTTGAAGTGTCTACTTTGAAACATAAGTTTTTAGGCTATGCGATTTTTGATTAATGTATTAAACGAAAACTATACCGAAATGTCCGTTCTATTGTTGGCTGTATACTCAAGTTTTAGTCGAATATTAAGCGGGGAGTAAGCTATGTCGGATCAATCACTGAAAGGTAAGATCGCCGTTGTCACTGGGGCGAGTCGCGGGCTTGGGCGAGCCATGGCTATCAGTCTCGCACAGGCCGGCGCGTCAATTGCTTGCGTTGGAAGAAATGAAGAAAAGCTATTGGAAACGAAGGCACTCCTAAATGACATTGGTGTGGATTCAGATACGTTTGTTTGTGATGTTCGTTATGAAGATCAGGTAAGCGATTTAGAAAAAAAAGTGAGTAAGCGATTTGGAGCCATTCATATTTTAGTTAACAATGCCGGGACAGCAATTCGCAAAAACCTCATTGAGTTTTCTTTAGATGAGTGGAATACGGTTATGGACACTAATTTGACGGGCGTGTTTCTTTGTTCGAGAGCTTTCGTTCCTCATATGAAAACCCATAAATGGGGTCGAGTTATCAACATCACCTCCATCATGGCTAATGTGGGTAGCATTGGACGGTCTGCCTATTGCGCATCCAAACATGGGGTCTTAGCAATTACTAAATCAATGGCTTTAGAGCACGCAGATGATGGTATTAATGTCGTGGCGATTAGCCCAGGTTTTTACGCGACAGATCTGACTGCACCACTGAGATCTGACTCGTCGAAAAGTGATGATCTATTATCAAATGTTCCCGCACGTCGCTGGGGGGATCCAAAGGAGATTGGGGAGATCGCTCGATTTTTGTGTACTGACGCAGCCTCGTTTATAACCGGCACTGATATTTTGTCTGATGGTGGCTGGGTGGCGCAGTAACAGTTCAATCATTGACATACGGAAATTCTCATAATATGAAGACATTAGTAGTTGGTGCGGGTGTTGTAGGAATGACTACGGCGTGGTTTCTTGCTAAACGTGGTCATCAGGTAGAAGTGATTGATCGGGATTCCAGTTCTGGCCTAGGTGCTAGTTATGCAAATGGCGGGCAGATCTCTGTCAGTCAAGCAGAGCCTTGGTCTAATCCTGGCGCACCGCTGAAGGTTCTTAAATGGTTAGGTCGAGAGGATGCGCCGCTTCTCTTTCGAATGCGGGCGGACTTGAAACAGTGGTCTTGGGGTCTTAGGTTTTTGTTGGAATGTTTTCCTAGTAAAACACGCCAAAACATGCTCGATATTTTGAGATTGGGTATTTATAGTCGCCAGTGTTTGCAGGAGCTTCGACAGAGTGAGGGTCTTGAGTATCATCAGGTCACAAAGGGTATTCTGCAGATCCACACTGACGAGTCCGAGTTTGCAGCTGCTAATTTGCGTTTGACTTCGCTGCTTGAGTACGGTTTGGATATGTCTGTGTGTGCCGCTGATGAACTGGTTAGGATTGAGCCTGCTTTGCGGCAATCAACAGTCCCTATTGTGGGAGCAACCTATGCGGCCGATGATGAATCGGGGGATGCTCATGTTTTTACTCGGGAACTCGAAGAGGCATGCAAGCGTCGGTATGATGTAACTTTTTCTTATGACACTGCAGCTATTGGGTTTTTAGGTTCTAACGATTCTATTGGAGGTATCCGTACCCGTAATAAGGAAGGTGAGGTCGCAGTTAAGGTGGCTGATGCTTATGTGATTGCTACGGGTAGTGTCACGGATGATGTTTTACGACCACTAGGGCTGCGAGTTCCCATATTTCCTGTTAAGGGTTATTCCCTGACGGTCCCAGTGATTGATCCAAGTTTGGCTCCACAGGTTTGTATTACCGATGAAAATGGAAAAGTCGCCATGTCCCGGCTTGGTAATTTTTTAAGATTGGCAGGTACGGCTGAGCTGAATGGCTATGATGTTTCGATTAATGAAGCGAGGTGCGCAGGCATTGTAAATCGAGTCAAGAAATTGTTTCCGCGAGGGATGGACTATGAAAATGCGCGAAAGTGGGCTGGGCTAAGGCCCATGACACCTTCGAGTGTGCCATTAATAGGTCGTACAGAATTTGGTAACTTATTCATTAATGCAGGGCATGGAACGCTTGGTTGGACATTGTCTTGCGGCTCCGGATCTGCAATTGCAGATATAGTGAGTGGTATAAAACCTGAAATTAAGTTTTCATTTCTTTAAACGTACTTTCAATAAATGATGTTTGATAAAAAAAGCCCACATATATGTGGGCTTTTTGTTAGGACGGTTTGTAGGGGGCTATTACCAGAGTAAAGCGCCGCCTCCATTTTGCTGTGCAACCATCATATACAACATTGGAATTGAGAGCATGGTATTAAATCTCGAACCCATCATTGCTATCTTCGCAGCAGCAGCTTTTTGGGCGGCTTCAACGGTTACAATCCCAAGAGCTTTCTTTTGGGCGGGCCAGATAATGAACCAAACATTAGCCGCCATAACGAGGGCCATCCACATGCCAATGCCGATGGCTAGATATCCAGTGCCAAATGATAGGGCAGTTGTTAAGTAACCTTGCCCCTGAGCTAGTATTACACCGGTAACCACGGTCGCAAGAGCACCATACCGGAACCAAAATAGTGCGGCTGGTGCAATGACTTTACCGATCGCTGGTTTTTGTTCGTCGGGTATCTTTGGCATCGAAGGCATCTGCACAAAATTGAAATACCACAATATGCCTATCCACATTGTGCCGGCGAGCACATGCAACCAACGCATGACAAAGATTCCCCAAGCGTGTGACATATTGCTGGCGTCCCCCATGCTTGATGCGATGAGTAGCAGAGCTACCAGAATCACTACGCCAGCAAGGACAGTCTTGCCTAGCGATTGAAATATTGCAGTCATAAATATCTCCCTGTATTTAGAATCCACTTTTAGTTTCGCGCTCACACGTTTAATTTCGTGTTCACTTGCCAGATTGGTGAGTTCGGACACTATCCGGCTGGCCGAAGTATAGCCTAGAAGTAAACACAATCAAAGAAGCGTGAACCGATTTTGATGCTTGCCCCAGATCACTTGTCTATCGTCAGGGATGCTCTAGGATCTAGTTTGGATCCGCTGGTCACCGGAATTTATAATGCGAGACCCATACCTGATGCTTTGAGTGCTTGATTCAGTTTTTTCAATTCTTGGTTAGGAGTTTTCACAAGTTGGGGGTGGACCTCTGCCTGTTCGATTCGGCTGAGCAAAACTAGCGCTTCTTTCATCCTGTTTTGCATGTCAAGGAAGGGGGGCGGAATAAAACACCTTAGCCAAGGGATATATCCGATCATTGATGGTTTGGGCTAAATCTAAAGTTTTACTTTTAACTGCTTGAAATAAATGAACTTGTAGGTCGATAATCACGCTGCCAGCTCCTGAGAGCAGTCCATTCGCATCCATACTGAGAAATGCTATAAGCCAGAGCTGTGAGTTGTCAGTAAATTGATGGGGTTAACAGGGACTGAAAGGTCTTAATGTGGTCCTCGTGGAGCATCAGGTCGTTTGAGCAGTCTTTGATCGCTATGATGGTCGGTACGACATCGAATAGTTTTAGTAGGGTGTCGAAGGGGTAACCCAGTCCAGTTAGCATTGGATATTAGAAGCAAATTAAGGGTAGATCCGCTGCATTCGCAATTTCACTAAAATGGGCGATCGCCATTTCTGGTTTTCGTTGGCTACCCATACACATGGTGATGGATGGAAAAACCAGTAAATAGGAGGCGTCTCCTGAATCTAACATTTTTGCGATTCGCGTAGATTCCTTGCTTCCGTCACCATAGAACCCATTAATAACTGGGCATTGGTCGCCAATTTCGTCCATCTTAGACTTAAGAGTTTGCTGTTGCTCTTCGAAAGAACACGCATGTACTTGAGACGCATTGCCAGTAATGGTAACCGCAGATGCGCCTGGAATCAGTGCGTAACCTCTGGTGTATTTGCTTGTGGCAGAGTCATTAATGCTGAGATCTTCGTTAAGCATCAGTAACATCGCGCGCATAATTCCACTCGGTACGAATTGTTTAAATTTAGCCACGAAGCGTTTCTCCCATGCAAATTCCTCAAGGATGCCGATTCAGTCGTTCATAGCAACTCTAGCCGAAACTATATAACGCTAAAAGTTCTCGTAGAGCAAAGTGTCATTGTGTGTCGTAATATTGTGGTGGTAAACAAAAATATATGTTGATATTTACGTCAGGAAACTCGGAATAAAAACAGACATAGGAGATAAAAATGGAATTTGAAACGATGCTATTTAAAGTTGAGGACAATATTGCGAGAATAACGATTAATCGCGAGAACTCATTCAATGCTGTCAATGGTCAGGCAGCAAAAGATCTTCACGATATTGTTAATTTGATGGCGAGTAGTAAAGATGTTCGTGCAGTAGTGATTACGGGCAGTGGAGATAAGGCTTTTTGTGCGGGTGGGGATATTGCTGAGTTCCATGAGAATAAGCATCGTCTAGAAGCATTGGTGCGAGAAATGACAGGATATCTCCACATTGCTATTTCACGGTTGGCCTGGTTAGATGCGCCGGTTATTGCAGCTGTGAATGGCGCGGCGGCTGGGGCTGGATTGAGCCTCGCTGCATGTTGTGACTTAGTCATAGCCTCTGATACGGCAAAATTTACCAGTGCTTACACGCGTATTGGCCTTACGCCAGATGGAAGCTCCACTTACTTTTTGACGCGAGTTATTGGACGTCGTCGAGCGCTCGAGTTATATCTAACTAATCGAACACTAACCGCCCAAGAGGCACTTGATTGGGGGCTTGTCAATCGAATTGTGCCTTCCGCTGACCTCCAAAAGGAAGTGGACCAATTGGCTCGAGATCTGGCTGCAGGTCCTACATTGGCGCATGGTGGGGTGAAAAGATTAGTGCTTATGTCGCCAAATGATACGCTGGAATCACAAATGGAGCGAGAAACTCGGGAAATCGCTCGTATGGTTGGCACTGAGGATGGACAGAATGGAATCGCTGCATTCATTAACAAACAAAAGCCAGTATTCGAAGGCCTGTCTCTTATACACATCTGACGCTGCCGACGATATGCAGTGTGTAGA
>OJGS01000762.1_pt1 | contig 9844 bp, 8 predicted proteins | sample 1594531 | NCBI WGS metagenome assembly OJGS01 (sample SAMN05416816, study PRJEB24817) | seawater metagenome | isolation source: Sea water | place: Canada:Atlantic | collected 2013-07 | reverse complement strand
GAGATCAGCCTCGGTCTCGTGGGCTCGGAGATGTGTATAAGAGACAGGTTAATAACATTGTGGCATCATCTTCGTCCATACCATTTTCTGCCAATGCGTATAGAATATTATCTTTTTTATAAATCGCTAACATAATAGGATTTTTTATGGTTTATATTTCTTGATATTAACTAGTCTGATTGCCTACTGCACTTCTCACACACACCTTTTACAACCAGATTGATATCTTCTGTGATATAACCCTCCGGTAGATTGATTTGTGGTATTTTATGTTCTGTGAGGCAAACGGTTTCATCGCAGTTGCTGCAATGAAAATGCAGGTGCAGGTCGTTGCCAACCTCACATTCACAATTCTCTTCGCATAGCGCGTACTTTAATACTCCTGTGCCATCTTCAATTTGGTGGACAATGCCTTTATCTTCAAAGGTTTTCATTGTTCTAAATAGGGTGCTCCTTTCAGATATTTTAAAATCCTTTTCCAGATCGCCAAGGCTAATGGCCACCTCTAATTCTGCCAAACGCTTATAAGTCATTAGCCGCATAGCCGTAGGTCGTATGCCTTTGCTTTCCAGAAGTTGGACTATTTTTTCCATTTTTATCGCTGGGGTTTTAAATGTCGTACCGTTTTAAGGATTTACCCGTTTTGATTTGGAAGGCATCTTCTATATCCGATAGATAGATGATACCGTCGCCAGGTTCGGGCGTTTTACCATTTTCTAAGATGATGTCGATTGCTGATTGCGCTTCTTCATTTTGACATACCAACTCCACTTTAACAACTGGGCTATCGGTTATATTAAAATCGAGGGAAGGTCTTGCCCCTTTTGCTTTGAATGCACCGGTACCCTCTGCTTGAGAGAGCGTCATACTTTTAAAACCGTTATCGCTAAGGGCTTCGATGACCCTTTGTATCCTATTGGGTTTTACGAATGCTTTTATTTCTTTCATATTATAAATGTTTAAAATGTTAATCGATTTTGAACCGAGCTTGCTTTCTAATTTTTAACTAACTAAATTAAGTCGATAAACAAACTCGGAATCAAAATCTTTGATTGTTCTTGGACTAGTGGTCGTGATCCAATTCACCTTTTATCATTTCCGAGGAAAGCATATAAGCTCCCTTTATAACCACTTTGGCATCCGTTGAAACGTCGGCGGGAAGGTTTATTTCTACAAACCCTAAATCGTGCACACCAATGCTTACAGGTATTCTCTTAAACTTCATTTTGTTTTCTTCTGGTGCCTCATCTTCATCCACGATAAAAACGTAGGACTGTTCTCCTTCCTTGATAATTGCTTCCTCAGGAACTGCAAAGCCTGACTTTTTACCTTGAATAATTCTTCCTTCTACATACATACCAGGCAAGAGGTCTCCATTTTTATTGTCTATATCTGCGTGAACGTGAAGGGCTTTTGGGTCTTCCTCAAATGTCTTTCCAATGGAATGTACTTCGGCGCTTAACAGCTCATCTGGTCTTGATGCGACCGTAAATTGTATTTTTTGACCCACCTTTACTTTTGGTATGTCTTTTTCATATACCTTAAGGTCCAAGTGAATTTTTGAATTGTCACTTACTGTAAACATTTTGGTCTGTGTGGCCACATAGTCTCCTAAGGTTACCATTATGTCATCGACATAGCCTGAAATTGGCGTAGTAATAGGTACGGCTGAAAATATTTCACCTTGTTCAACCTTAGTCGTATTGATTCCTAACAGGCGTAGTTTAGACCTTAATCCATTTACACTCGATGTTGTAGAACGAAATTTGGATTGCGCCATTTGAAATTCTTTTCCAGAGGAAACTCCTTTATCATAAAGGGTCTGTTTTCGCTCAAAATCTTGCTTGAGAAACACAAGTTCATCGTTCTTTTCCTGATATTCCTGTTGCATAGAAATGATATCTGGATGTTCCAAATAGGCCAAAACCTCACCCTTTCGTACTTTATCTCCTTCTATTACTTTGATGGAACGTACATTACCGCCTACAAAAGGACTAATGTTGGCCATATCTTGAGGAAATAGCTCCAGATTACCTGTAACTTTAATATTGTTACCGAGGTTTCTTTTTTCCAAGGTCTTGGTCTCTAAGCCAATGGTCTCTATTTGTTGTGTGGTAAGTTCTACCACGCCTTCTTCTCCTTCTTCCTCGTGGCTACCTTCTTCTTCGTCGTGACCCTCTTCGCCGTGCGTAGCTTCGGTTTTTGACACGCCTTCAGTTTCATTTTGACCCAATTCAGAATCGGGCTTATCGTTACAGCCTACCAATAAGAAGGTTAATAGTACTGTTGTAATTATTGCTATATTTTTCATTATATTCTCCTTTTTTAGGTTTATAGATTGCCCAATTGATACTGTAACTCAATGGCTTGTTGATTATACTGGTTAATAAATTGTAAGTGGTTCTGCTTTATGCGAATGGCACTGTTTAAAATCGTGATATAGTTTACATAGTCTATTTCGCCTTCTTTGGAAGCAAGTTCTGCTGTTGTAATTTGCTCTTCGGCCAAAACCAATGCACCTTCTTGGTAATAATTCAGTGTTTTTTGGGTTTTTTCCAATGATTTTAACAATTGTGATACCCTGCTTTCGGTTATTGCCTTTTGTTCCAAATATTGGTTCTCGGCTACCATTGCATCTGCCTTAGCAGCCTTGACCCTTGCTTTTTGAGGGAAGAACCACAACGGGATACTTATACCTGCTTGATAGGTGTTGAACCCTGAAACATCGTCAACGATTTGTCTTCCATAGGTAAGGTTGAACTTTGGCAAAAACTGGGATTTTTCGACGCCAACGTTGGCTTTGCTCACCTCGGCATTTTGCATAGAATATTGCAACAATGGATTGTTATCTATGGATGTTGAATCTAAAACGTTCATATAATTCAACGGTTCGTAAGTACCTCCAACGGTTTCAATTTCTTGGTCAATCCCCAAATACTGTTTCAACGCCCTTTTGGCAATCTCGATATCGTCATAGGCCTGTTGTCTCAAGACCTGTATCTGTTGATATTCAGAAGAAGCCGCGATAAATTCCAGCTTCCCCGTTTCACCTGTATCAAAACGCAGTTCTGCAGCTGTCTTGAAGTTGTTATACACACTATCCAACTGTTCCGCGAAGCGCAACTGGGCTTTATTATAATTTATCTGGTCATAGGCCTGCATCACATTACGCACCAATTGTTGCTCGCTAAGGGCATAAAACTTCTCGCCCAATTGAACACGTTGCTTATAGAACTTGGATTTTGAGAAACCAGATAACAAATCGATATTTCCCTGCTGCACCCCAATGGTAGTTTGCACACCGGGCAGGTCATTACCGAATTCTTCTTTGCCCGTAAAAATTTGTGTACTACCAAGGTCGAAACTTGTTCCTTTCATCGCCCGCTCACGGTCTATAAAAGACTGACTTTCCTTAAGGGAAGGGTAGTTTTCTTTTGCCAAAGAAATAGCCTCCTCCAAAGTAATAGTCTGTGCGATACCACGGTCTTGTGCATTTACTGAATTCGAGGTTAAAAACCCCCCTAAGCTCAATAATACAACCAAAACAGTAGTGCTCTTGTTAATATAACTTGGGTCATTTCCATTATCCTTTCGTTGCTTACGAGCTTCCAACCAATAATATAATACTGGAAGGACCACAAGTGTTAAAAATGTTGCTGTGAGCAATCCGCCGATAACCACCGTTGCCAATGGTCGCTGCACTTCGGCACCTCCCGAGGTAGAAATCGCCATTGGGATAAAGCCCATAATGGCCGCCGTTGCGGTTAGCAAAATTGGTCGTAACCGTTCGTGTGTTGCTTCGTATATTCGTTTCTTTAAGTCTGTCATTCCACTTTCTTTTAATTCGTTGAATTTGTTTATCAGTACCAAACCGTTTAATACCGCTACCCCAAACAGTACAATAAAACCGACTCCTGCTGAAATACTGAATGGCATTCCCCTTATCCAAAGGGCAAACACACCGCCAATGGCTGCCAGAGGTACTGCCATATAAATCATAAGCGATTGCGAGAACGAGCTCAACGCAAAGTAGAGCAATATGAATATTAGGAAAAGTGCGATAGGCACTACAATCATTAATCGGTCTGATGCACGCTGTAAGTTCTCGAACGAGCCTCCGTAGGTTACAAAATAACCAGGTGGCAGTTTTACATCAGTTTCCAATTTTTGCTGAATTTCCTCGACCATCGATTTTACATCACGTCCACGAACATTGACCCCTACCGAAATACGACGCGAGGTGTTGTCCCTTGAAATTTGCATCGGCCCTGGTTTGTAACTAATATTTGCAACCTCTTTCAACGGTACTTGTGCACCACTGGGTAAATCGATATACAGATTTTTAAGATTGTTGATGTCTTGTCTAAACTCCTTTGCCAAACGAATAACCACATCAAAGCGTTTTTCACCCTCAAAAATCACACCTGCCGCTTCTCCTGCAAAGGCAGCACTTACATAATCATTTAGTTTATCGACGGTTACTCCGTATTGTGCCATTTTTGCGCGATTGTATTCTACCGTCATCTGTGGCAAACCGCTCGTAGCTTCCACATTGAGGTCGGCCGCTCCTGGAACGCTTCTGATAACCGCTGCGATTTCCTGAACCTTGTCTGCCAACACGTCCAAATCTTCTCCATATAATTTAATGGCCACGTCCTCACGAACACCTGTCAATAATTCATTAAAACGAAGCTCTACAGGTTGCGTAAACACGAAATTCACACCGGGAACAACTGAAATTTTGTCCTGTATTTTTTCTATGAGTTCTTCTTTGCTATCTGCGGAAGTCCATTTGCTCTTATCCTTTTCAAGAATGATATAGCTATCGGCAATGTCCATTGGCATTGGGTCTGTTGGTATTTCGGCCACACCAATCCTTGAAACCACTGTTTTTACTTCAGGAAATTCATTGATTAAATTTTGAAGTTTTTTTGAAGCTTCAATAGATTCTGTAAGACTGCTCCCTGGTTTTATCAAGGCCTGAAATGCAATATCGCCCTCATCAAATTTGGGTATGAATTCGCCACCCATATTGCTGAAAATATATCCCGCAATCAATAATAAGGCGACTGCACCTAAAACAACACCTGCTCTAAATCGAAGTGCAAAATTGAGCAAGGGTACATACGCCCTATTTAAACCGGACATTATTTTATCACTGAATCTGTCAATCTTGTTTTCAAATTTGGCGAACCAACTGTTCTGATTTTTGGCAGGTTTTAGGAACATTGACGAAATCATTGGCACGTAGGTAAGACAAAGGATAATCGCTCCCAGAACTGCAAATCCGAAAGTAAATGCCATTGGACGGAACATTTTTCCTTCAACACCGGTCAAAAAGAGAATCGGTGTAAATACAATAAGGATAATTAGCTGTCCGAAAAATGCCGAATTCATCATTGTACTTGCCGAGTCGTAGGCGATTTCGTCCATTTCGGCCTGACCTATCGCTGCTTTTGATTTTTTCATCCGTTGATGAATATGGAACACCATTCCTTCTACAATAATAACTGCGCCATCCACAATGATTCCAAAATCGATTGCTCCCAAGGACATTAAATTGGCCCATACACCAAATTGCTTCATCAAGATAAACGCAAAGAGTAATGATAGCGGAATTACAGAGGCTGTTATCAATCCGCCACGGAAACTTCCCAAGAGTAATACCAGTACAAAAATCACGATAAGCGAACCTTCAATAAGATTTGTTTCTACGGTACTTGTGGTTCTTCCAATGAGTTCACTTCGGCTTAAAAACGGTTCTATGTAGACACCTTCTGGAAGCGATTTTTGAATTTCGTTGATGCGCTCTTGTACATTTTCTATGACAGTGCCAGGGCTTTCGCCTTTAAGCATTAAAATTTGGCCACCAACAGTTTCGTGTCCATCTTGGGTAAACGCACCATAGCGCACTTGATTGCCAAAGCCTACTTTTTCGGCAACGTTCCTTACCAAAACTGGGCTTCCGTTTTGAGTGGTTACAACGGTGTTTTCCAAGTCTTCAAGGCTACGCGCTAAACCCTCGCCACGGATAAAATTGGCTTGGTGGTTTTTTTCGATATAAGCACCTCCCGTATTGGCATTGTTCATTTCAAGGGCTTCAAAAACCTGATTCATTGTAATGCCGAAACTTTTTAGTTTGTCAGGGTTTATGGCCACTTCGTACTGCTTTACGTAGCCTCCAAAAGCATTCACTTCAACTACTCCAGGAACTAATGCCATTTGGCGCTTTACAATCCAATCCTGAATGGTACGAAGCTCCATAGCATCGTATTTTTCTTCGTAGCCTTCCTTTACTTTTAAGGTATATTGGAATATTTCGCCCAAACCTGTAGTTATGGGTGCCATAAATGGCTCGCCGAAGCCTTCGGGGATTTCCCCTGAAACTTCGGTTAATTTTTCTTGCACCAATTGCCGGGGCAGGTAGGTACCCGCTTCATCCTCAAAGACAATGGTAACCACAGACAGCCCAAATCGGGATACAGAACGTAGCTCGATAACGTCAGGAAGGTTGGCCATTGCCAATTCTACTGGATAGGTAACAAATTGCTCAATATCTTCAGTACCTAAATTTGGGGCAACGGTAATAACCTGTACTTGGTTGTTGGTAATATCGGGTACAGAACCCAGGTTTATAGTAGCCATAGACCAAATGCCCGTACCCACAAGCGCTACTATAAATAGGCCAATAATAAACTTGTTATTAATGGAAAATGAAATGATTTTGTTAATCATAGAAAAAGTATTAATTCAGTTTAAACCTCGCAATGCAAATAGATGCAATACGTTTATGATGCGATGCTTACTTTAAAAAGCATCACGATAGGATATAGCTATCCTTAAAAAAACTGAATTATACTTTAGGGGGTTGGAATAGGGATTCCAGATATCTGGAAGTGAAGTTTACCTTATATAAACTAAATTGCTTTTTATCTTCAAACTTTAACCGATTTGTTGTATCGGTATTTTTATTTGCAGCAAACAAAACTAAGGGATGACAACATTGATGATGGCTATGTACAGGTGCATTCTCCTTATCAGAGTCATTGTGGTGCCTTTCATCTTTTGCTTCCTTACCAAAGTAATCTTCAACTACATAATCGAGGAAAGAGTCACCATAAACCTTATGGTCCTGGTAATGGGTTACGATGTTTGAAATTTCTTTAATGGGTCCACAAAAGTCCATATCAAGACTAATTCCCTGAAAAAAGAACAATAGCGACATTGATATGGAAAAAAGTGTTTTCATAAATTTTAACAAAGATACAAATTAATCGATGCACAGGTTGTGCAAAAAATTGAAGCGGAATAAAAAAGATTAATTTTGTCAAAATTAGGGCCATCTGCTTTTTTTTATTTAAAATGAACGTAAGCCCCAGTTATGATTAAAGGCTAAATGAATACTACCAAGGTAACCAATATCACACTCATACCTCCTCCCTTAAGTGTTTTTATTAAAAGGCACGTAAGAAAGCCTATTCTATACAAAACTTGGCAAGGTTTTATTTTTGAAAATACGGCAATTTATTTTCAATGATTTAAAAACCAGAGTCTTGCGGTATGTAGTTATAAATTAAACAAGATTATCTGAAAGAAAAGAAACGGTTATGATATTGTTTTGATTTCTAAAATCCATACGCCACGGCAAAATTAACCCCAAATGGATGCCCAGGGCGTAATCCTGCCGGAACCCTCGATACTGCATAGGTTGTATTAAAAAGATTTATGATGTTTGAAGACAGGGTGAAGTTCTCATCAATAAAATAACGGGCAGACAAATCCACTATGAAATTTGAATCTACTTTAAAGTTTTCCGGGATTGATCCAGAACCTGCTTTTGTTCTGAAAGCACTTGTGTATCGTGAATTTACATTTACATCAAACTTTCTGTGCTGCAACCCTAATGACGCGTTGAATTGATTTCTTGCAATATAAGGTATCTCATCGCCTTCGGTGACTATGCCGTAAATGTCCTCATTACTGTCAAAACTGGTTAAAAATTCAGTATCGGTAAGGGTGTATGAGATGGATAAGGGCAGCTTAAATCTATTACTTTGTTTATGCAACAGGTTATAATTAAGCAAAAACTCGATACCGCTTACACGAACTTCGCCAGCGTTAAATTGGTCAAGGCTTCCTGTACCACCAGTAGCGGCCAAATCACTTCCAAGTAGGTTTTGGTAGTCATTGTAAAAACCTACGACTTCGCCGTTGAAACCTTTAAAACTAAAACGGGAACCTAATTCATAATTAATGCTTTCTTCAGGATTTTGCCCTGGGGTATTACTTGGCGGTGAAAAGCCTTTATGAACACCACCAAATATTGAGAGGTCATTACTGAACCTATAATTAGCCCCAATTCCAGGAATCCAGACATTTACTTCGTTTTCTCTAATCGATAGGTCTTGACCAGTTCGTGAAGGGTCGTCAGTACCATAATCTGTCCGGGTCAAAGTGATGTTTTCATAGCGCAACCCTGGGGTCAAGGTCAAATTTTCAATTTTTACCGTGTACAGTAAATGTGCTGCCAGTGCTTTAGCACTGCTTATACGGTTAGCATCTGTTCCTTTTTCGCCAACGGTAGTCCGTATCATTTCTTGGTTTTGAAACGCATATCTATCCACCCATTGAAACCTGTCCTCGTCATCTTCGTGGTAGCGTATTCCTGCTATTAAGCGCTGTATCCATTGGTTACCCCATTTTAGCGTAGCAACAGATTGAATTCCGTTTGAAGTATAGACCCTGTTGTTTGCCTTTATGCCCAAAGCATCGGGTTGGGTGTCATCGTTGCCCAAGAGCGTTTGATATTCAGAAGGAAAATTTTCTGGTGATGATAAAATGTTATTAATACTTACACGTTCACCTAAATTTACATCATCCAATTTATACCAATTCCGTTTAAATCTATTGAGATAGCCTGTGGTCCTTATATTAAGTGATGGTGACAAACGGATAAAATGGGTAAGCTGGTACTGTTGGTGTTCGGCGTTCATTACATCTTCTGAAGAAGCTCTGTATCTTCTAAAAGGGTTTTCCTCAAAATCTGCGTCTGTCAGTCCCAAATAGGTCTCGTTGGCCACTTCTTCTGAATATTGGATTTTAAATAGTAGCGACTGATAGATTTTGGCATCCAAATTTGTATTTATTCTGAATTTGGCCAAATAATCTGTCTTGTCGAAACCCGTGTTTCCACCACCGTCTAAATCCTTAAAACCATCGGAACTGTAGTTGAAATAATCCGTCACAAACCCAAAATTCTTAAAGCTATTGCCCAATACCAATTGGGTGTTTCGTGAATCATAGTTTCCGGCAGCAATCGACGCTTTCCCAGAAAATCTTTCCGGTATACGAGAGGATATCATATTTATGGCACCACCCGTGGTGTTGGGGCCGTACTGTATTTGGCTGCTTCCTTTTAACACCTCTATGGCTTCCATTCTGCCAATAGTAGGAAAATAGTAGGCAGCTGGTGCACTGTAAGGGGCAGGCGCAATCAACACACCATCTTCCATTAAATTAATCTTAGCGCTACGCTCAGGCGAAGTACCCCGTAAACTAATATTTGGACGTAATCCAAAGCCATCTTCTTCGTAGATATTAATACCTGGAACCGTGCGTAAAATTCTATTGATATTGGTATAAGAGAACTTTTTTAAGTCTTCATTTGAGATATAAGTTGCAGAACCCGTTTTGTTTCTTGCCTCAAATTTACTGCCCAATAATACATTTCCCGTAACGACGACTTCCTTAAGTCGCTCGGTTTGTTGATTGGTTGAGTCTTTTTTTTGTGTGTTGGCTGTCTCTTATACACATCTCCGAGCCCACGAGACCGAGGCTGATCTCG
>OJGS01000761.1_pt1 | contig 9848 bp, 9 predicted proteins | sample 1594531 | NCBI WGS metagenome assembly OJGS01 (sample SAMN05416816, study PRJEB24817) | seawater metagenome | isolation source: Sea water | place: Canada:Atlantic | collected 2013-07 | reverse complement strand
GAGATCAGCCTCGGTCTCGTGGGCTCGGAGATGTGTATAAGAGACAGGACCAATATGTCATCGCCGGAGAAAGTCTTTCGATCAATACCGACGCCTTCATTGTGGCAGTGGGCAATGCGGACCAATACGGCAATGATTGTTTCATCTCTCCGGGTGCCGAGGTGGACGACGGTCGACTCAATCTCACGATTTTGAAGCGAGTGAATATGTTCACCATTCCGATCGTCGCATGGCGTTTGTTTCGCGGCAGCATTCATCGCAGCCCAACCGTAATCTGTGCGGACGGTGAACACTTCATTATCAAACGGGCCTTTGCCGGGCCCATTCATACCGATGCAGAAGTTCGTGAAACCGGCCCCGAGATAGAAATTCGCGTGCTACCGCTCAGCCTGCGAATGATCGTTCCGGCCTAGGAATAGGCTCACTTCAAAATCGAAGCGACTTCGACTCGATTCCGGCCGCCATCCTTCGCCGCATAGAGCGCTTTGTCCGCTGCGGCCATGAGGGTATCGGCCGAGTTTGCCGCACTTGGCAACGTCGCAAGACCCGCACTTACGGTGACCGGCAGCTGCCCACCGGCTCCGATATCAAACGGAGTATCACCCACGATATCAACAATTCGACGGGCTGTTTCTGCCGCCGCAAATTCATCCATCTCGATCAATAGGACCGCAATCTCTTCGCCACCGTAACGCGCGATCCGATCAGTCTTGCGGTAAGCAGGAGCTCATTCGTTTCGCCGCCTCCTGTAGGACCAAATCACCGGCCGCGTGACCATGGGTGTCGTTGACTGATTTGAAATGATCGAGATCGAGCATGACCAGAGAGAATGGACGCCCGAACCGATTGGAACGCTCGACCTCCTCCTTCATGATACGGTTCAACTCCCGGCGATTCAGCAAACCCGTCAACGCATCGCGCGTGGCCAGTCGTTTGAGTTCTGCTAGAGTATCGCTTAGTTTCAGCGCGTAACGAATCGAACGCTCCAAATTCGAAGGAGAGATCTCTCCTTTAACCAAATAATCAAGCGCACCGGCATTCATCGCCTCGATATCGATGTCCGATGAAGACTCTGCCGTGAGAAAGACTATCGGCACCTAACAGCCGGCTTCTTTCGCCAACCGAATGAGTTCCAAGCCGTCTCGTGGATCCAGTTGGTAATCCAACAAACACACCTCGTGTTCGCCGGTTAGCAGCCGTTCGAGTCCCCGTTCGAATGTTTCCTGCCACTCCAACTGGAAACGCTCACGACGGAACGCTTTCAACTGTTGTTCGACTAACCGCGACTGGAGGCGGTCATCATCGATCCATAATAAACGACGAGGATTCATGGGGAATCGGAAATGGTTCGATTCACGCCGGCGATTAAATCGGAAATCTTCGTAGTCATGGCCTCGCCGATTTGGGCGGGGTTGTCCACATGATCCTTGATCACATTAACGAGTGCGCTACCCACGACCACCCCGTCGGCCACGGCGGCTACTTCCGCCACATGCTCGCGGCTCGAAATGCCAAAACCGACCACTACCGGTAGATCTGTGTGCGCTTTAATCGCTGCGAGTGCCTCCGGAATATTGGTCGCAAGCGTAGCACGTTCTCCCGTAACACCCTCTCTTGAAACATAATAAACGAATCCAGTGGTCGCGGCACCAATGATAGCTAAACGCTCTGGCGGGGTCGTCGGAGCCACGATGAAGACGGTCTTCAGTCCATGCCGATCACAGGCCTCCGCTAACTCTCCGGCTTCTTCCGGTGGTAAATCAAGGGTCAGTAACCCGTCCAACCCGGCCGCCTTGGCTCGTTCGACATAGGCGTCGACGCCATGGGTAAACACGAGGTTGTAGTAAGTGTAGAAAACGATCGGCGTTTCAGGAAATTCACCACGTAGCACCCGCACCAGATCCAGCACGCGCTCAGCGGTCATGCCACTCTCTAGCGCACGTTGGGCCGCCAATTGATTGGTCAGGCCGTCCGCCAACGGATCCGAAAACGGCACGCCGAGTTCGAGGACATCTACCCCATTGCGCAAAAGGGCGCGACAGGCCTCCAGCGAGGCATCAAAATTAGGATCCCCTGCACATAAATACGCAACAAACGCAGCGCGGTTGTCTTGTTGAGCTCGGGCAAAGGCTTGCGAAATACGGTCCATCAGTTCGCTTATCGCCGCAAATCCCTTCCGTGGGTGCAAACCATTCCGTGACTGATTAATTGGATAGACTCGCCACAACCCAAATGGGTCATGGAAGAGTCCGTGCTAGATCAGGCTCCCAGATCAGTGACTATCAGGGAAGTGCTTTTCGAAGAACACTTTGGCGCGAGAAACAAACTCAGCGGGATCATTCTGGAAATCAGGACTATCCGTCTCAATCGCCATCACTCCTGACCAACCCGTCTCGCGAATGGAATCGAACAGCTGTAGATAATTGCTGTTACCGAGACCAATATGGGTGTCGAGGGGGCGACCTCGGGAATCTTCACCATCCAAACGCTTATCCTTCATGTGCATGTCAAAAACGCGGTCACCGTAATTATGGAAAATCTCGTTCGCATCAAATCCAGCGGCGGTGACCCAACCAATATCCATACAAACACCGATGCGCTCATCGCGTTCGGCGAGCACATGCTTAACCGTTGAAGGATTACCGAAAACGGTCCCGGTGCCGTGATTATGGACGGCGAGCTTGATATCATACTCCTGCACCAACTCCTCTAACATATCCCATTGGGCCTGATCCTTTGGTTCGATCACGATGACCTTCATCCCAAAGAGCTTGGCGCACTCGAAGAGTTGACGGTTCTGCTCTTTATCCATCGAGGTGCCACTCACTCCGATCGAGTAAGCGGTGACTCCGTGCTTTTGGAGGTAAGCGAGCTTCTTGAGATTCTCTTCCCGGGGTGCCGCGGGATTGATGTGACCTTTGAAGAGTTCGAGCTGAGTGATGCCCTGTTTGGCCGCAAACTGGACGACCTCTTCGAACGACATGTGTCGGCAGGTCCAAGTCTGGAGGCCTAACTGAGGGTGCGCCTGCGCCGAAGCAACAAACAGTAGAGAAACAACGAGGGCTAAGAATCGTAGGGAGTTTTTCATAGAAGAGTTCTCCGAGATTCACCGAATCTTATTCGAATTCCAGCTCTAACCTACTGATCCGATCAAACGATCCCCGATGGCCACGTTGCGCCGTCACGACTTCGACTCCATTTTTGCCTTCATCTGGTTGGCAAACCGATGATATTTATTCAGCTTTTGCCCCTCCCTACCCTTGAAACGTCATTTTGCCCACCCGTCGTCCCCGACGGGTTGTCTCCTGCCCTATATAACGCCCCCCTCCAGAACGATGTCCCCTGATTTCCGTAAGGCCGCTATCACCCTCACCCTTTTCGTCACCCTGATTTCAGTCGCCGCCGCGCAAAACAATTCCGGAGGCAACCAATCAAAACCCGCACGGGCTGACTCAATTAAAGCTATTCCTGACCTCGCCTACGCCGGTAACAAGAACCCGCGGCAGATGCTCGATCTATATCTGCCTAAAAAGCGAGGGACCGAACTTCTGCCGGTGGTGATCTACATTCACGGTGGGGGTTGGCGCAGTGGTGCCCGAGATCGCGGCGTGAAACGACTCACCCCTTTCGTCTCGACCGGGCAATACGCGGGGGTGTCCGTCGGCTACCGCTTGTCGGACGAAGCCCAGTGGCCCAGCCAGATCCACGACGGCAAAGCCGCCATTCGGTGGATTCGGGCGCATGCCGAAGAATACGGTCTCGATCCTGATCGCATTGGAATTTTCGGCACTTCGGCTGGAGCGCATCTTGTTTCCGTGCTCGGAACCACCGGTGATGTGCCGGCCATGGAGGGTAAGCTGGGGCCACACACCGATCAGTCCAGTCGAGTGACTTGCGTGGCAGATCTTTATGGCCCCACCAACTTCCTCACCATGAATCGCACCGCTGCGCCGGGCGCCAAACTTGACCACGACAGCCCCAATTCCCCCGAATCACTGCTCATCGGCGGCCCCATCCAGGAAAATCCGGCCAAAGTCGCGACCGCCAATCCGATCACCTATATCACCTCCGACGATCCGCCCTTCCTCATCATTCATGGGACCCTCGATCCCCTCGTTTCTTTCAATCAATCCGAGCTCCTGCATCAAGCACTGCTATCATCCGATCTGGGCAGCACGCTGGTGACCGTGACCGGAGGTGGCCATGGCAAAGGATTTCCCGCTGCGACCAACGAACGGGTTGCCCGTTTCTTCGATCACCATTTGCGTGATATTAAAACCGAGTGGATCGACCACGCCCTGCCCTCTGACCCGTGGCGCTAAATCGCCCATTCGGTTACACCCTTCAACAAACCACCCCCATGATGAATCGACGCGTAGCTATTAAAAATCTGGTGATGCTGATGACGGGAGCAGCGATCATTCCCCACCACCTTCGCAGCAATACTGGCCCATCCATCCGGCTGAGTGATCTCCCGATCAACGCATCGCAGGAAGCACAGTTGGCTGAGATTGTGGATGCGCTCATTCCCACCACCGACACTCCTGGCGCGAAAGACCTGAACGTCCACCTGTTCGTCCTTATGATGATCAACGATTGTTACGACGAAGCCGACCAAGCCGTGTTCATTCAGGGACTCGACCAGGTCGATTCATTCGCGCTCAAGCATTCCGGCAAATCTTTCACGCACTGTGACCAAACGGAGCGAGTCGAACTGCTCGGTAAAATGAAAAGCAAAGCTACCACGCCGATCGAACTCTGGTCCTTCAATCGCCTTATGCGACTCCGCACCATTGAAGGGTATCGTGAATCCGAATACGTGATGACTCACATTCTACCTCACCAAATGATTCCCCCGTCCTACGACGGTTACTACCCCGCCAGCAACACCCCGCAACCGGAGGTATCGACTCATGGCTAATCCCACAATCAACGGCATAAAACAACACACCTACGATGCTATCGTCGTCGGTTCTGGCATCAGCGGAGGCTGGGCCGCTAAAGAGCTGGCCGAGAAAGGCCTCAAAACCCTCGTGCTGGAACGTGGCCGCGACGTGCAGCACCAGATCGACTATCCGACGATGAACAAGATGCCCTACGAGTTTGAGCATCGGGGACAAATTCCTCTCAAAACGAAGCAGGCCAATCCCATCCTCGGTCGGGCGACCGCATGGCAGGAGGACTCCGATCATTTCTTCGTCAAAGATGCGGAGCATCCCTATGTGCAAAAGAAACCCTTCGATTGGATTCGCGGATACCAGGTCGGCGGAAAATCCCTAATTTGGGCGCGTCAAACTCAGCGCTGGAGCAACCACGATTTCGAAGGCCCCGCCCGTGACGGTTTCGCCGTCGATTGGCCCATCCGCTACGAAGATCTGGCGCCTTGGTATAGCCACGTGGAGTCGTTCGCTGGAATCTCCGGCAATTCAGATGGATTACCTGCCCTCCCCGACGGCGAGTTTCTCCCCCCGAATCCCCTCAATGCCGTGGAGGACCATTTTAAGAATGTCCTCAATGCGAATTACGAAAACCGTCACCTCATTGCCTCACGCTTTGCGAACCTCACTAAGTCCACTGCCACCCAGCTCGCGCAGGGCCGCACCCAGTGCATGAGCCGACGGCTGTGTCGTCGCGGTTGCCCCTTCGGCGGCTATTTCAGCAGTAATTCATCCACTCTCCCCTGGGCCGAGAAGACCGGTAACCTCACGATGCGGCCTGACTCCGTGGTGCACTCCATCATCTACGATGATAAGAAAGAGAAAGCGACCGGCGTGCGCGTGATCGACCGCGAGACGAAGCAAACCACCGAATACTTTGCCTCCATTATTTTCGTTAATGCGGCGGCCTATAATACCAACCTCATACTCTTGAATTCGAAGTCGGATCGTTTCCCGCAAGGGCTCGGCAATGATACCGGACTGATGGGCAAATTCGCGGCCTTCCACAACTACAACGCCAAGATCAAAGCCAGCTATGAGGGCATGAAGGAATTTGCTACCTTCGGCCAACGGCCCGGTTCCACCTACATACCGCGCTTCCGCAATCTCTTCACGCAAGAGACCGACTTCCTCCGTGGTTACGCTACGGGATTCTCCGCCAGTCGCAACCGCGGTCCTGACGCTTCGGGAGAGGGAGAAGAGCTCAAAACCAATCTCGCCAATCCCAAGCTACGCGACTGGAGCATCAGTGGCCACGCCATGGGGGAAACGATCCCCAAGGAGAGCAATTCGGTCAGCCTCGACTCGACCCGCACGGACGATTGGGGCATGCCCCTGCTCAACATCGACATCGACTATGATGAGAACGATCGGCTGATGGAAAACGATGCGATTGATCAACTCTCCGAGATGTTTACTGCCGCCGGATTCACCAACATCCGCACCGAGCTCAAGGGGCAGGCGCCGGGCCTCGATATCCACGAGATGGGCGGCGTGCGCATGGGAAAAGACCCTAAAACCTCGCTGCTGAATCAGTGGAATCAACTGCACTCGTGCAAAAACGTTTTCGTCACCGATGGCGCCTGCATGACCTCGACTTCGACTCAAAATCCTTCGCTCACCTACATGGCCCTCACCGCACGTGCCGCCAACTACGCCGTCAAAGCGATGCGTCGAGGCGAGGTGTAGCGCATTTCCTCAAAAAGATAGGGCGGTCTCGCCGACGGAGTCCCTTTCTGCAGGACGGAGATGGCGTAGCAAACCGCCGGCTTCAGCTGACTCTCAGTTGGTATTATTATTTGCCGCAAAAAGGCGCAAAGCGCGTTGTGGCGTGGGTTGATCTTTCGTGCGTCGAGTAACGCATCGGACCGGCCCTACAGCAGTTGAGTATTTCTGTGCCTCTTTGCGGCCATTCCCCAGTGGAGTGGTTCGACCCTGAGCCCGACCCAGCTTGTCGGGCGTAACATTTTGGATGCTCCACTCCACTGTCGGCACGCCCGGCGGTCACGCCTTACCTCAAATCCAGGATGCATCCCAGTCATGGGTAGGGCGGTCTCGCCGAGACCGCCGGTTTCAGCCCGTAGGACCCGCTAACTCTCGGTCGAGCACGCTCAACCTGCGTCGATCTACGGTAGCTTGTATGCTTCATCCCTCCCGAAGCGGTTTAGTCCCACGTCACCGACCGAGCTCAACGAGCTCGGCACCAACTCACCAGCTGTTACGGTCACTTTGCCTTGGTGTAGCCGGGGTCGCCGACCTCGGATTTCAACTAGAGTTCACCCGCCAAACCCAGCTCGGCGAGCGTAGCTGCGCCGAAGTCACCGATCAATTCACCGAGTTCGGCGGGCACAATATCGCAGGCGCTCAGGCTTTCGGGCATCGCTTCTTCGGCCAAGGTCTCCTCCAGCAAGGGGCGAATTATCGCCTCAGCTCGCACGAATATAGATCCCAGGACGATTTTATCGGGACTCAACACATCAATCAACGTGGCTAAACCTTGGCCCAGTTTCGTCGTTGATTCGCGCACGATGGCGAGAGCTAGTTCGTCGCCTTCTCGGGCGGCCTCAAATACGTCCTTGGCCGACGGCAAGGTCGGTGAGGTTCCTCCTTCGGTTTCCGCCCGCATTCTCGCGGCAAGACCCGCGATACCGGCTCCCGAAGCATATCCTTCCAGGCAACCCGGTTTACCACGAATGGGAGGCCCGTCTTCGGCCACCCGCATCGCTCCGACTTCGCCGGCAAGTCCACTCGCGCCCCGATACAGTCTACGATTCAGAATTAAGCCCGCGCCGAGGCCGGTGCCAAAGGTCAGGAAGATCACGTGATCACAGCCGCGCCCTGCGCCGTGTTGCCACTCCGCCAAGGCACAGGCATTGGCATCATTCTCTGCAAATACCGGCACCTCAAAAATACGTCGAAATGTCTCCACAATCGGAAAACCCTTCCACTTCGGCAGGTGCGGCGCATCCGTCACACAACCCGAGACGCAGTCGTAGATGGCGCCGACCGAAACCCCCACGGCCTGGGGACGTTCGCCTTTTTGCGCGATCCAGGTTTGAGCAATTTCAGCCATACGACTCACCGCATCCTGCGGATCGCAATCGGGTCCCGAAGGAAATCGTTCGACGCGTTCGATTTTCGCGGTGGTCACGTCAAAGATGGATACCGCCATTTTGGTTCCGCCGATATCGATGCCGATGAAGTAAGGTGAAAACATAAACTGAATTTTGAGCGACACCATGATCAATTTCACCGCCGCCGCGACTGCAAAAAACCCCACCCCATTGAATCGGAACGGTTCCGCGAAACTCGTGCGAATCGGCTGGCGGTAAGTAACAACCGAACCCAATCTCCGGCCACCCCTATTCCGGATCATTCCGATAAGTTGATTCCCTCCCCCATGAAATCCCGCAGTCCACTCTTTGCCGTCTTAATCCTGCTCTTGAGTTTCGCTTCACTGGGCACTGCCGCCGAGTCGAAAATCAAGAATGTCCTGTTCTTAATTTCCGATGACCTGAAGGCCTCAACTCTGGGTGCCTACGGAGACCAAATCGTGCAGACTCCCAACATCGACGCCCTCGCTCGACAAGGGATGGTTTTTCAACGGGGTTACTGTCAGGGCACAACCTGCGGTCCGTCGAGGCGCTCATTCATGCGTAGTCGCTACTGGGGTGAAGACGGCATAACCATGGGCGAAAACTTCATCGATCACGGTTTCTACAGCGCACGCGTGGGTAAAATTTTCCACATGAAGGTTCCGGGCGATATCGTCGCTGGCACCGATGGTCTGGATGTCCCGGAATGTTGGACGGAGAGTTTCAATTCCGCCGGCCTCGAAGCCCATACCGCTGGATTGTATTCGTTATATAACTACGATATTGAAACCACGAGCCTCAAAGACCGTGCCAGCACCGCAGAACATGACCGGTGGTTTGTCTCCGTGCAGTCTCAAGGAGATGGTTCTGACCAACCCGACTTCAAAACCGCCAGCAAAGCCATTGAACTGATCCGCGAACACGGCAAAAGCGACAAACCCTTCTTCATTGCCGCTGGATTTGTGCGTCCCCACTACCCCAACGTCGCTCCCACTCAATACTTCGATCTTTATCCGCCCGAGGACATCACGCTCCCCGAAACCCGGGCAGATGACCTCGATGATGTGCCGGAACTCGGCCACACCAAGGTCACCAGTGTAAACGATCCGATCGGTCTATATCCTGAGAATCAAAAGAAGTTCTGGGGTTCCTACTACGCGACCATCACCTACATGGACGATCAAGTCGGACGCGTCATGGCCGAGCTCGACCGCCAAGGTCTGCGCGAATCGACCGCCGTCGTCTTCATCGGTGATCACGGTTACCATCTCGGGGAACATTTCTTCTGGCAGAAAAGCAACCTGCATGAAGACGTGACCCGCATTCCGTTCATTATTTCAGCGCCGGGATATGCCCCCGGCGAATCGATGTCATTCGCCGAACTCGCCGATATTTATCCAACCGTCTCGGAGCTAGTCGGCGTTTCGGTCCCCGATACGGTCCAAGGCAAAAGCTTAGTGCGTTTGCTGAAAAACCCGCAGGCCAAAGTGCGGAATGAAGCATTTACCGTCGGTAACAATAAGGATTTTGCCATCCGCGGTGCCAAGTGGGCCTACATGCTCTACAAGGACGATACTCACGAGCTCTACGACATGCAGAAGGATCCGAAGCAGTTCACCAATTTGGCCCAGGAACCCGCCTACGCAAAAACCGTGACCGCCCAAAGGAAACAACTGGAAGCCCGCATCAAAGCAGCAGGGCTAAATCGCCCCCCCCCCCTCTCCATTGAGCGGTGACGCATAAAACATGCATCGGTTGATTTGGCCTGACCCCGAGAAATGGGACGATTGAAAACTGAAGTTCTGCGGCCTATAAA
>OJGS01000759.1_pt1 | contig 9853 bp, 10 predicted proteins | sample 1594531 | NCBI WGS metagenome assembly OJGS01 (sample SAMN05416816, study PRJEB24817) | seawater metagenome | isolation source: Sea water | place: Canada:Atlantic | collected 2013-07 | reverse complement strand
TCTACACACTGCATATCGTCGGCAGCGTCAGATGTGTATAAGAGACAGTTTTAAAACTATGCTAATTCTTGTCTTAAGAACTTTGCTGTATAGCTTTTCTTGTCTTTAGCTACTTGCTCTGGTGTACCTTTAGCAACTACTTTTCCGCCACCTTTTCCACCTTCGTAACCAATATCTATAATATAGTCTGCCATCTTAATAACATCCATATTATGTTCTATTATAAGTACGGTGTTTCCTTTATTAGTTAATCTATTTAAAACTTCCATTAAAACACGAATGTCTTCAAAGTGAAGTCCAGTTGTAGGCTCATCTAATATATAAAAGGTATTTCCTGTATCTCTTTTAGATAATTCTGTTGCCAATTTAATACGTTGGGCTTCTCCACCAGACAGTGTAGTACTTTGTTGTCCTAAGGTAATGTAACCTAAACCTACATCTTGTATTGTTTTAAGTTTTCGGTGTATTTTAGGAATATTCTCAAAAAACTCGGTAGCTTCATTAATTGTCATTTCTAAAACATCGGCAATACTTTTACCTTTCCAGCGTATTTCAAGCGTTTCTCTATTAAAACGTTTGCCTTGGCAGGTTTCACATTCTACATAAACATCTGGTAAAAAGTTCATTTCAATAACTCGTAAACCGCCACCGCCACAAGTTTCACAACGGCCACCTTTTACATTAAAACTAAAACGACCAGGTTTATAACCTCTAATTTCTGCTTCTGTAGTTTTAGAAAAGATGCTACGTATCTCAGAAAATACACCAGTATATGTTGCAGGATTACTTCGTGGTGTGCGGCCAATAGGGCTTTGGTTTATATCGATAACCTTATCACATTCATCTAAACCTTTTATGCTTTTATAAGGCATTGGTTTTTTTACACCATTAAAATAATGGGCATTCATAATAGGGTAGAGCGTCTCATTAATTAATGTACTCTTACCACTACCTGAAACTCCCGTTACGGCAATCATTTGTCCTAACGGTAGTTTAATTGATACGTTCTTTAAATTATTTCCTGTACAACCCTTAAGCTCGATAAATTTGCCATTGCCTTCACGTCTCTTTTCTGGAACTGCAATTTCCATCTTACCAGACATATAATTTGCTGTAAGCGTATCTTCCTTTAGTAGTTGTTCTGGTGTACCTTGGCTAATAATTTGTCCGCCATGATTTCCCGCACGAGGACCAATATCTATCACGTGATCTGCGCGCTCAATCATATCCTTATCGTGTTCTACTACAATAACACTATTCCCAACATCACGTAAGGCTTCAAGAGAATTTATTAGCTTTTCATTGTCACGTTGATGTAATCCTATACTTGGTTCATCTAGAATATATAAGACACCTACCAATTGCGAACCTATTTGTGTTGCCAAACGTATACGTTGAGCTTCACCACCAGATAAAGATTTGCTACCACGATTTAAAGAAAGGTAAGTAAGACCAACATCTACTAAAAACTGAAGGCGTGTTCTTATTTCCTTTACAATTTCTGAAGCTATCTGTTCCTGTTTATCAGAAAGATGATTTGGTAAATCATCAAACCAAGCTGCAAGCTCATTTATATCTTTATTAGCCAACTCGGCTATATTTAAGGCGTTAACTTTAAAATATAGAGATTCTTTACGCAACCTTGAACCTTCGCAGGTAGGACAGGTTACCTTATCCATATATTCTTTAGCCCAACGTTTTAATGATGTTGTTTCATTATTGTTGTATGTGTTTTCTATAAAAGTAGCAACACCTTCAAAATCTATTTTATATTTACGGGTAACACCTAAGGATTTGCTTTCTACCTCAAAACTATCTTTGCCACCATAAAGAATAATATTTAAAGCATCTTTTGGTATTTTAGAAATAGGGTCAGTTAGTTTAAAATCAAAACGTTCTGCTATATTTTCAAGTTGTTTAAATATCCAGTTTTTCTTTTTGTTTCCGTGTGGAGCCAATCCGCCACCACTAATTGATTTACTTCTGTCTGGAATTACCTTATTTTCATTAACCTCATACAGCGTTCCAATACCATTACATTTAGGACAAGCACCTTTAGGTGAGTTAAAGCTGAAATTGTTAGGTTCTGGATTTGGATAAGATATACCAGTGGTAGGACACATTAATGTTCTACTAAAATAGCGCGCTTCATTTTCGTTGTGCTTAATTACCATGAGAACATCATCACCATGATACATAGCGGTATGTATACTCTCTGCTAATCTTTTTTGAATATCTTCTTTTTCAGAAACTTGTAATCGGTCTATTACAATCTCTATATCGTGAGTTTTGTAACGGTCTATTTTCATACCTTTTACAATATCACGAATTTCTCCATCTACTCGAACTTTAACAAAACCTTGCTTTGCGATACTTTCAAAAAGTTCTCTGTAATGTCCTTTTCTAGAACGTACAACTGGCGCTAAGATATTAATGCGCTGGTCTTTAAAGTCTTCTGTGATAAGCTCTTTAATTTGCTCATCACTATAGCTTACCATTTTCTCTCCAGTGTTGTAGCTATAAGCATCACTAGCACGAGCAAATAATAAACGTAAAAAATCGTAAATTTCTGTTATAGTTCCTACAGTACTACGCGGACTTTTACTTGTAGTTTTTTGCTCTATTGCAATAACGGGAGAAAGGCCATCTATCTTATCTACATCTGGACGTTCTAAACTTCCTAAAAACTGTCTGGAATATGCCGAAAACGTTTCTATATATCGCCGTTGTCCTTCTGCGTATATGGTATCAAAAGCTAAGGAAGATTTACCTGAGCCAGATAATCCAGTTATAACCACAAGCTGCTCTCGTGGAATTGTAACATCTATATTTTTTAGGTTATGAACGCGTGCGCCAAATACCTCTATTGTATCGTCTTGGTATGCCATAATTTAAGACTGCAAAGGTACTCAATTTATAGGTGTTTTTGAAGTCTAAGTAAGTTCAATTTATGTGTTGAAAAACATTACATATTAGCCCTAAGATAGATTATGCATTAATAAAGTTTTTCTGAAAATTATAGGCTAACAATGAGATGTGTTATTTAATATAACTAAAGGTTTTTAGAAGATTTTATTCCTATGTGATATAATACTTTACTTAAAACTGAAAAAAAAATATACTTAATTTAAGGTATTTTTTGAGAGCATCCTTGGTTTTAATTTTATCACTTAATACGTCTTAATTAGTGATAACAGCTTTATTTAAAAGAGCATAACCAAACAAACTATGAACACCAACCTTAAATATGCAGTAATATTATTTTTTTTAGTATCAATACAGTTTAATGCAGTAGCGCAACGAGAAAATTACTTTAGTGTTACCGCTAGATATTTTACACCAATTTACGATGCTTTTAACTCATTAGAAGATGATTTAGAAGATGGTATTGATGGTAAAGCATCTCTTTTTACAAAATTTGAAGGTAGCTTTAAATTAGCAAAATGGTTAAAAATAGGTGGTTTCGTAAACTTTAATAGCGAAAATGATAATCTCATTAATACCGCTTTGCGTATAGGGATTAAAAAATTAGAATTTTCTTACGAAACAGGGAACTTTCAAGGAAGTCTGGACAATTCATTTGTTAAAATAGGTGATAATATGGGGCCGTCAATTCCAATTGGCGATTTTTCTAATGATTACAAAAGCTTTGTTCTATTTTATTCTCCAGGTATTGATGATGCTAATGAATATTATTTAAGTCAATACGGTATTGGTTTTACGTCACTAAACTTACCTGCTGGAGCATCTGTTGAGCTCGGAGATTTTAGAAGTATAGAATATGTAGATCCTAGGGCCAATTATAATTTTTACGCCTTTCATCAAAAAATTGATAATATGTATGGCCGTCTTACTCGAATAACTTCTGTGGATAACAAATTTGGAGTTGATTTCTCAAGCGCAAACATTGCAGGAATTGTAACTATAAAAGCAAGTGATTTTGGTAAAGATCAATTAGAATCTGTATTGAGAAATGGTATTAATGGCGAGGATGGTAATCCTAATGGTTTTATCTCTTCAGAAAAGAAAGGTTCTTGGGGATTTGGTATTTCTTCAGACACAAGATTGGGAGCCGCATATACCTCTAAAGATGAAAATAAGAAAATTGCTTTTGCCGTTGCCGCTGGTTATAGTTTTAGAGCATTTTTCTTCCTGACAGCAGCAATTGAAGGTGAAGAGCCAGATGGTGACGAGTATTACCAATCTTCATTTAATGGAACATCTGTATTACAACATGGTCCTTATCTCAAAGCTCAAATTAACTGGTAATTTCTTGATAAGTAGTTAAATTAGGTACAAACAGGATTACTGCCACAATGTATTGTTACTATTTACTATAATCAATACATTCACTGTCATGAAATACCTTACAATTTTACTTTTATTAATTTCAACTTATAGCTTTTCTCAAAAACACTATAACTTCGACTATCTTCTAGAGTATGATGTTACTTATTTCAAATATTCAGAAAAAGGTGGTATTACAGATACATTACAAAACGAAAAGACATTAAAAAAATATTATTTAACTAACTCAAAGTTTAATAATTATAAAGCTGAAATTACAGAGTTAGATACGCTAACATATCAATTAATTTTTACAGATAATCTAGGCGTTTCTTTAAATGTAACAGCACTAAAAAAAGATCTTGATAATGCAGAGTTTATAAATGTAGATTGTAAATATGTGAAAAAGTTAAGTAATAGGTTTAATTACCAAACTAAACATTATGATTTTATAAATTTAAATGACACGTTACTTAAAGACATGTCTTACAAGCGTTATAAGCTTACATCAATAAAACCTAAAAGGACCAAACGCCGTAAACTTGCAACCTTATTTTATATTATAGAGGATAGTACAGCATTTCATTTGCCACATTTAATTCATACTACAGCATATAATGAATTTAATAAAGAGCATTCTATACCAAATGGAATTTTTAAAGAACGTTACTTAGTAGATTACGATGGCAATTTAGACTTTAGAGAGCGACTTATTAGTATTCAAAAAATTGATAAAAAGCTTGTGATAGGAGATGAGTGCAATTACTCAGCAAATAAATAATTGAAACCAAAATCATTTCATTTAAAATTCTTACCATTTAACACAAGGCTAACTTAAAGGTTTGTAATAATTAATTAAATTACTTGTCCAAATCTTACACGTATTATGAAATATTTAAGTGCCATTATTTTTGCTATTGCAATAGTTGTAGCTTCAATCTTCTTAGGAAATGCCTATGCAGATAGAAACAAGGTAAATAACAGAATAGAAGTAACAGGCTTAGGAAAAGCAGATTTTTCTTCAGATCTTATAGTTTGGGAAGGTAGGTTCGGAGCACAGGACATTAACCTTAAACAAGCTTATATAACCTTAGAGCAAAATAAGGCAACTATAGATGATTACTTATCATCTAAAGGTATAAATGACAATCAGTTAATTTATAGTGCAGTAAAAACAAATCAAAAAAACAAACAAGTTTATTCTGAAAATGGAAACTATGTAGGCGAAGAATTTGTTGGTTATGAACTTACACAATCTATTAAAATAGAATCTAAAGATGTAGATAAGATAGAAAAACTGTCTAGAGAAATAACTGAATTATTAAACCAAGGTGTGAAGTTTTACTCTGAACCACCACGCTATTACTATACAAAACTAGCAGATCTAAAAATAGAAATGATTTCAAAAGCTACTGAAGATGCAAGAATAAGAGCAGAAAAAATATCTGAATTCTCTGGCGGAAACCTTGGTGAACTACAATCTGCAAGAATGGGAATCTTTCAAATTACGGGTCAAAACTCAAATGAAGATTATTCTTGGGGCGGCACTTATAATACAAGTTCTAGAGAAAAAACGGCATCAATAACAATGAAACTCAACTATGAGATAGATTAGCTTTAGGCTATAATCACTCCTTGATTTTTGAGCTTTTATTCTATCTTACATACAGTGTTTAAAAACCTACGCTTTAGTTTGTAATTAACACAAACAGTTTTTTTCTTTACTTAGTGAATTTTACCAACTAATTAACCACTAAGACATGAATCAAATTCCATCTATTTTAACTGCCATTAGGGAAAAATCTCCTTTAGTACATAACATTACCAATTATGTTGTTATGAACAATACGGCTAATGCTTTACTTGCTATAGGCGCATCTCCAGTTATGGCTCACGCTAAAGAAGAAGTAGAAGATATTGTGACAATTTCTTCAGCTTTAGTTATAAATATGGGAACTTTAAGCAAAACTTGGGTAGAGGCTATGAAACTAGCTGCTCAAAAAGCAAGCAAAACAAAAACACCATTTGTGTTTGATCCTGTTGGAGTAGGAGCCTCTACTTACAGAACAGAAACTGCTCAAGAAATTATTGCTACACATACACCAGATGTTATACGTGGCAACGCTTCAGAAATTATGGCGTTAACAAATTCTACATTGTCTACTAAAGGTGTAGATAGTACTCACAACTCCTTAGATGCCATACAAGCTGCTAAACAACTCTCTAAAGAATTAGGAAATACAATAGTTATTAGTGGAGAAAAAGATATTATAGTTACTGGAGAAAAGGTAAGTACAGTTTCAAACGGAGATGCATTAATGGCTAAAATTACAGGTATGGGTTGTACGGCGACAGCAATGGTAGGTGCGTGTGTAGCTGTTGAAGGCAATACACATTTAGCTGCTACAGCTGCAATGGCAATTATGGGTATTACTGGCGATATTACTAAGAAAGCATCTAATGGTCCTGGTAGTTTTCAAATGAATTTTTTAGATAACCTTCACCTTTTAACTTCAGATCAACTTTCAGAATACTTAATCTTAAATGAATAATGCTACCCTGTCATTAATGTATGTAACAGATGATAGCATTACAAATGACATTAAATTTTTCGAGATTTTAGAAGCAGCTTTAATTGGTGGTGCTTCATGTATTCAATTAAGAGAAAAAACCTGCGACACAAAGACGTTTTACAACAGAGCTTTACAAGCTAAATCTCTATGTGAAACTTATAAAGTGCCATTAATTATTAACGATCGTGTAGATATTGCTCTCGCTGTAAATTCAGATGGTGTTCACTTGGGACAAACAGACATGCCCTTTAAGGTAGCACGAAACTTGTTGGGAAGTACAAAAATTATAGGTCTTTCTGTAAGTAATGTTTCTCAAGCAATACAAGCTCAAGCAGCTAGTGAAATAGATTATATAGGTGTATCTCCAATTTTTGCTACACAGACAAAAACAAGAGATTTAGACGCTCCTTTAGGAATTGCAGGACTTATTAAAATTTGTGAAGTTTATAAAAAACCTATAGTTTGTATAGGAGGAATACATATACACAATGCTACCGAGATAATTAAAAATGGCGCTACTGGTATTGCCGTAGTGTCTGCAATATCTAAAGCTGAAAACCCTGAAATAGCTACAAGAACATTAAAAACTAAAGTATGTTAAACTGGTTTAATACAGTACGAAAACAAACAGAATCTATATTAGAATCTATAAAATCACAAGAGTTTATTACTCAGCTTATGGATGGTTCTTTACCAAAAGATGTTTTTCAATTTTATATAGAACAAGATGCCTTGTACCTTTCTGAGTATAAAAAGATACTTACACAAGTTGGTGTAAAATGTACAGAAAGCTCCGAAACTCAATTTTTCATAAATGCAGCATCTGGTATTATAGAAGTTGAAAATGCATTACACCAAACCTTTCTTAAAAACCATACTGTTATAGCAGAGCCATCTCCTACGTGTGAGTTGTATACTAGTTACTTATCTCGTGTGGTTTGCAACCAATCTGTCGAAGAAGGTTTAGCGGCAGTATTACCTTGTTTTACAATTTATAAGGAAATAGGAGATTACATTCTTAAAAACCAAACTAACAAAGAGGATAACCCATACCAAGATTGGATTAATACATATGGAGGTGAAGATTTTGCAACATCAGTAAATCATGCTATTGATATTACCAATATGTATGCTGAAGATGCAAATGACAAAACACTCCTAAGAATGAATACTGCATTTAGAAAAGCTTCTCAATTAGAATGGATGTTCTGGGATAGTGCCTATAATAAAGAGCAATGGAAAATATAACGTCTTACAAAAGTGTACTAACTATTGCTGGAAGCGATTCTGGCGGTTGTGCTGGCATACAAGCAGACATAAAGAGTATTAGTGCTTGTGGTGCTTTTGCAGCGTCTGTTATAACTGCGACTACTGCGCAGAATACTAAAGGTGTGATAGATATCCATGCAATACCAATAGCACATATTGCACATCAACTAGATGCTGTGTTAAGTGATATTTCTTTTGGTGCTATAAAAATAGGAATGCTACACTCTGCAGAAGTTATTCAGATAGTGGAAGAAAAATTAGTAGAATATAACGCAAAGCATATTGTTTTAGATCCTGTAATGGTCGCCACATCTGGTGATGCTTTAATTACAGATGGAGCTATAGCTAGACTAAAGGCATTTTTACCAAAGGCTACACTAATTACACCTAACATTCCAGAAGCGGAAATTTTACTAGGTAAAAAAATCTCTACCAATACGTTATCTAAAGCTGCTAAAGAAATAGGTAAGCTTTATTCAGTTTCTGTTTTATTAAAAGGTGGTCACGTTAGTACTACAAATAACCATGTTCAGGATATTCTCTATATTGTAGAAGATGATACTATTGTCACTATAACAAACCCTAAAATTAAAACAGATCATACTCACGGCACAGGTTGTAGCCTATCATCTAGTATTGCTGCTTTCCTAAGTTTAGGAGAGTCTTTAGAGTCTGCCGTTATAAAAGGCTGTAATTATGTAAACACAGCAATTTTTAATGGCAGCAATAAACAGTTAGGAGAAGGTCGTGGACCTATAAACCACTTTAATTTATAAAACTAAATTATGAGTTTAAAAGAAGTTTTTAAAAAGCACTATAAAACAATACTTATTTCAGGTTTTGTTGGCGGATTTATTTATGCATTAGGAATGGCTGGTTTTGAATTTTTATCTTACGATGATATAGATGTTTCTTATATCATTTACAACTTTATATGTTTTGGAATTTTCTCTTCATTTATGTCATACTTTAATTTAAAGCATAAGTCTAAAGTTTAATAAATTCTGATTATTTGTTGCCCTTAGGCATTTTAAATACTATCACTTTATACACAAGTGTATAATAATTTTACACATTCAATTTTCTACTCTTCTATAAGCTGTTGTAATTAAGCGTTTTCTTAATTGGATGTGAAGGAGATATAAATGATGATAATTACACCAATGACAGCTTTGTATCATTTAGTTTTGATGAAACTGTTGCATTAGTAGAAGGTGAATCACAAACAATGGCAGTATCTGTATATGCTACAGCTAAAGCCTCTAGCGATAGAACAGTTAGCCTATATATTGATGAAACTGCTACAACAGCAGCAGCTGCAAATTATAGTGTAGCATCATCTGTAACTATACCTGCTGGAGCTATGATGGGAAGTTTTGATGTTACTATCAATAACAGTCCTGCTTTAGGATTTGGTGGTAAGACAATTGTTGTTGGAATGACTGTTATGAAGCAATTTGTTGTGGGGCTAGTTGTACTGCTATTGATGCAATTAGCGATAGGTACTGCAGCGGATAGCACCGCGGTCAATGTTGAGGCTCAATCGATAACGATTGCGCTATCGCAAGAACCACCAAACCTAAATAGTTTACGAGCGACGGATCTGCTCAGCTTCTTTGTGCTTGGCCATGTTAACGAAGGTCTCGTTCGCTATGGTCGAAGAGGGCGGCTTGTTCCCTGTCTCTTATACACATCTCCGAGCCCACGAGACCGAGGCTGATCTC
>OJGS01000757.1_pt1 | contig 9883 bp, 7 predicted proteins | sample 1594531 | NCBI WGS metagenome assembly OJGS01 (sample SAMN05416816, study PRJEB24817) | seawater metagenome | isolation source: Sea water | place: Canada:Atlantic | collected 2013-07 | reverse complement strand
TAAAGAATTCTACAGCATGATCAATAGTCATTTCTAACACATCTGCAATAGATTTTCCTTTGTATCTAATTTCTAGCGTTTCTCTGTTAAAACGTTTTCCTTGGCAGGTCTCACATTCTACATGCACATCGGGTAAGAAATTCATTTCAATGATTCTTACACCACCACCTTGGCAAGTTTCGCATCGTCCATTTTTTACATTAAAAGAAAAACGTCCTGGCTTATAACCGCGTATTGCTGCTTCAGGTGTTTTGGCAAATAAATTTCTTATCTCACTAAAAACTCCTGTATAGGTGGCGGGGTTAGAGCGTGTGGTTCTACCAATAGGAGACTGATCTATGTCTATTACTTTGTCTACATGTTCTAGGCCCGTAATTTTTTTATAGGGCATTGGCTCTTTTACACCTCTGTATATGTGCTTGTTTAAAATAGGATAGAGAGTTTCATTAATTAAAGTAGATTTTCCACTTCCAGAAACTCCGGTTACGCAAATCATTTTTCCCAATGGAAATTCTGCTGTTACATTTTTTAAATTATTTCCGGTAGCACCAGTAATTTTTATAGACTTTCCATTTCCTTTTCTTCGATTCTTTGGCACTTCAATTTGCCTTCTTCCGGCTAAGTAATCTGCAGTTAAAGTACTGTGGTCTTTTATTTCTTGAAAGGTTCCTTCACTTACAATTTCACCGCCATGAATACCAGCGCCTGGCCCAATGTCAAAAACAAAATCTGCATGCTCTATCATGTCTTTATCATGCTCAACCACCAAAACAGAATTTCCAATATCTCTTAATTTGACTAAAGAATCTATGAGTTTCTGGTTGTCTCGCTGATGCAGTCCAATACTAGGTTCATCTAAAATATACAACACACCAACCAGTTGAGATCCAATTTGAGTTGCCAGTCTAATGCGTTGTGCCTCACCACCTGAAAGCGATTTTGAGGTTCTGTCTAAGGCTAAATAATCTAGACCTACATCTAATAAAAATTGAATTCTGGTTTTAATTTCTTTTAGAATTTCAGTGGCAATAATTACCTGCCTTTCTGATAACTTAGGATCTAAATTTTGAAACCATTCGGCTAGTTCATTAATGTCTAATTTGGCAAGATCACTAATATTTTTATTATCTATCTTAAAGTGTAGACTTTCTTTTTTTAATCGGTTTCCTTCACAAGTACCGCAGGTAACTTCGTCCATAAAACCTTTTGCCCATCGTTTAATAGAGGTGCTTTCACTCAGCTTGTATTGGTTTTCTATAAAAGCGGTAATTCCTTCAAAATCTATTTCGTAATTACGGGTAATTCCAATGGTTTTTGAAGCAATAGAGAATTTTTCATTACCTCCATTAAGAATAATTTGTAATGCTTCTTCTGGAATAGATTTAATAGAATCACTTAATTTAAAATGATATCTGTCTGCAATTAATTGTAGTTGCTTAAAAATCCAACTATTTTTTTCTTCACCCAAAGGAATAATTCCACCACTTTTTATAGAAATGCTATGATTTGGTATTACTTTTTCAAAATTTATTTCATTGGTAATTCCTAGTCCGTTGCACTTAGAACAAGCTCCTTTTGGTGAATTAAATGAAAATGTGTTTGGTTCTGGGTTTGGGTAAGCAATACCAGACGTTGGGCACATGAGTTCTCTACTGAAATAACGTGGGTTTTCATCATCAACATCAATTACCATTAAAATATTATCTCCAGTATATAGGGCAGTTTTAATGGTCTCTTCTAAACGTTTTTCTGAGGTGTCATTCACAATTAATCTATCAATTACCACCTCAATATCATGCGTTTTATACCTGTCTAAACGCATGCCTTTTTCAATTTCTTTTATTTCGCCATCTACCCGAACCTTTACAAAGCCTTGTTTAGAAATTTGTTCAAATAGTTCTCTATAATGTCCTTTTCTAGATTTAACAATTGGTGCTAGAATAGCAATTCTTTTGTCTTTAAAGTCTTGTAAAATTAAGTTTCTAATTTGCTCATCGCTGTAACTCACCATCTTTTCTCCAGTGTTAAAAGAGTAGGCATCTGCTGCTCTAGAAAACAGTAATCGTAAAAAATCATAAATTTCGGTGATGGTTCCTACAGTAGAACGCGGACTTTTGTTCGTTGTTTTTTGTTCAATAGAAATAACAGGAGATAATCCGTCTATTTTATCTACATCTGGGCGCTCTAAACCTCCTAAAAATTGACGTGCGTAGGCAGAGAATGTTTCTATATATCTTCGTTGCCCTTCTGCATAAATTGTATCAAATGCTAGAGAAGATTTTCCACTACCACTTAAACCGGTAATAACCACTAATTTTTCGCGCGGAATCTTCACATTTATGTTCTTTAAATTGTGAACCCTAGCGCCATAAACTTCTATATATTCTTGTTCTTTCAATATTGGTAAAATTCAGAAAGTTGCAAAGTTACAGAATCCAAATTTGTTTTTATGCGAAACTTGTTGGCAAAGTAGTGGCATATTTAAGCGTAGGGTTTAAGTTTCATTAAATCCTCTTTTTTTGCTTCAACTAAAAAAGTATCTTGCATCAAAATTTTATAGATGAATTTGGTGCATTCTGTGAGACATTATTTTGAAAGACATGGGTATCATGTTTCTTCCCGTTTAGCAGACCGTTTGGGAATGAGAGCTCAGAATGTTCGATTGTTTTTTATTTATATATCTTTTGTGACCGTTGGCTTGTCTTTTGGTTTTTATCTAACCATTGCTTTTTTATTGAAGTTAAAAGACATTGTTTACACCAAAAGAAGCTCTGTTTTTGATTTATAAACTAGCTTTTATCTTTGGTTACTGACAAGTAAAAAAATAAAGAATTATACATTAAAACTATGTTTAAATCTAAATTTCAGAAAGCTTTATTGCTCTTGTTTTTTGTGGTAACTACAGGAGTTATTGGGTATATGTATCTTTCTGGCTATTCATTTGTAAACGCTTTGTATATGACTGTTATTACAGTTTCTACAGTTGGTTTTGCTGAAGTTGAACCTTTAAACGATCAAGAAAAATTATTTACTATATTTTTGATTACCACCAGTATTATTAGTTTTGGGTATACAGTCTCTGCATTCACAGAATACATTATTAGCGGTCAATTATTTCAACAATTAAAATTGAAAAAAGTGCAAAAAAAGATCGAAAAATTAAACGGACATACCATTATTTGTGGTTTTGGAAGAAATGGAAAGCAATCTATGATAAAGTTGCAAAATTATAAGAAAGATTTTGTGATTATTGAAAAGTCAGATGAAGTAATTAATGAAATTGATTTAGATGGCTTTCTGAATGTTAAAGGAGATGCCACTACAGATGAAGCTTTACTAAAGGCAGGCATAGAAACGGCAGATAATTTAATTACTGCTTTGCCTTCAGATGCAGACAATCTTTTTGTGGTGCTTTCGGCCAGACAGTTAAACACTAATTGTAGAATTATAAGCAGGGCCTCTAATGAAAGCTCTTACAGTAAATTAAAAATTGCCGGAGCTAACAATGTTATTATGCCAGATAAATTGGGAGGAGATCATATGGCCTCATTGGTAGTAACTCCAGATGTAATTGAGTTTGTTGGAAGGTTAACCATAGAAGGAGAAACCACCGCTAATTTGGAAGAAATTTCAGTGAATGACTTGCCTACAGAATATTTAGACAAAACAATCTTAGATTTAGATTTAAGAAGAAAAACGGGATGTACAGTTATTGGTTTTAAAGCGCCAGACAATAGCTATCTTATAAATCCTGAAGCTTCCATTGTATTACAAAAAGATTCGCATCTAATAGTTTTAGGAAGGCCAGAACAAATCTCTAAGTTAAGAGCCCTCTTTTAAAATAATCATCAACAATGGTTTTCTTCTTAACTCTTTAAAGAATATTTATAAAGATGTAAAGAAACTGAAACTAAAAAATACTTTTAACCTTCAAAAGTTGTTCGGAGCTCATTTTTTTATGATATTGCGGATTACAAAAAACAAAAACAACAATTTCTCATGAAGAAAAAACTTCTAGTACTACTACTTATGGTAGTCCCAATGTTAACATTCGCACAAGAAAAAGGATTAGATCAGAAAATTGATGCGGCATTTAAACCCGTGTCTGATTTCTTTAGTAATTTAATATTCTTTACTATACCAATTGCAGGAATAGACGTGCCTTTTGTGTTACTTTTATTAGTTGGTAGTGCCTTGTTTTTTACCATTTATTTTAAATTTCCAAATATTTTTCACTTTAAAACTGCTATCAATGTAGTTAGAGGAAAATATGACGAATTAGATCAACACGAAGCTGGAGATCCAGCATTAGCTATTGGTGGTGACATTAAAGGAACCATTAAAGACGAAAGCACGGAAGGTGAAGTAACTCACTTCCAAGCATTAGCTACAGCAGTTTCTGGAACAGTTGGTAATGGAAATATTGCAGGGGTAGCATTAGCTATTGCTCTTGGTGGTCCTGGAGCAACATTTTGGATGGTAGTTTGTGGGTTTTTAGGAATGTCAACAAAATTTGTTGAGTGTACATTAGGAGTTCAATATAGAGATGTTGGAGAAGATGGAACTGTTTATGGTGGTCCAATGTATTATATCAGTAAAGGACTAAAAGAAAGAGGGTTTAAAACATTTGGAAAAATAGTAGCAATAATTTTTGCTATTTTCTGTATTGGAGGATCTTTTGGTGGTGGTAACGCTGCTCAATCTAACCAAGCAACCGTAGTTTTAAAAGAGCTAATGGGCTTAGAGAGTTCTGGAGCAGGATTCTGGATAGGTGTAGTTATGGCAGTTGTAGTGGGTGTTATTATTATTGGAGGAATTAAAAGAATAGCTTCAGTAACAGAAAAGGTAGTGCCATTTATGGCGGTATTATATTTACTAGCATGTCTTTATATTTTAGGAGCTAATTTTTCATTAATAGATGATGCATTTTCTTTAATTTTTAGAGAAGCTTTTAATCCAACAGCTATTGGAGTTGGAGGGGTTATTGGGGTGTTACTAGTAGGGTTTAAAAGAGCTGCATTTTCTAATGAGGCAGGTGCGGGTTCTGCATCTATTGCACATTCAGCAGTGAAAACTAAATATTCAGCTTCTGAAGGTTTGGTTGCATTATTAGAACCATTTATAGATACAGTTGTAATTTGTACCATGACTGCCTTGGTAATTATTATATTTAATTTTGGTGGAGATGCCTCTGGAGCAACAATTTTTCAATACGGAGGAGATGGAGCAGGAGCTGTGTTAATTGATGGAGTTTCTTATGAAGGAGCTGGAATTACCTCAAAAGCATTTGCAGAATACATACCTTATTCTAATGTATTCTTAACTGTAGCAGTTGTTTTATTTGCAGTTTCTACAATGATTTCTTGGTCTTATTATGGTCTACAATCGTGGAAGTTTTTATTCGGTAGAGGTAAAGCGGCAGATATGGCATACAAGTTATTATTCTTATTGTTTGTAATTATTGGAGCTTCAGCTAGTATGAATTCAATTTGGGCATTTTCAGACGCAATGATTTTTGCTATGGTATTCCCTAATATGGTAGGATTATACTTCTTGTTCCCAGTTGTTAAGAAACAATTAAAAAGATATACAGATGCTATTAAGGAGAGCCATGCTTAACTCTATTTAGAATTTGGCACTATTTATCGGATCGCTAAGAAAAAATAAAAAATGAAAAAACTGAAATCCCATTTCTGGTACACAAAAAGCCAACGAAATGGGATTTTATTTTTACTAGCAAGTATCATAGGGCTTCAATTATTATTTCATTTCATTAATTTTGGAGACAATGGGTTGGTTACTCCTAATCAAGCTAAAATGAGTTTTTATCAGCATCAACTAGACAGCTTAAAGAAAATATCTTTAGAAGATAAGAAGTATACAATTTACCCTTTTAATCCTAATTATATATCAGATCACAAAGGGTATCAATTAGGAATGAAAACAAAAGAAATAGATCGTTTGTTGGCTCATAGAAACAAAAGATTATTTGTAAACTCAGCAAAGGAATTTCAAGAGGTCACAAAGATTTCAGATAGCCTATTTCAAGCTATATCACCGTATTTTAAATTTCCTGAATGGGTTCAAAAAAAGAATAGAGAAAAGGAAGAACGATTTACCGTTACTACTAAAACAAAAAAAAATATTTCAGACATAACTTCTTCAGATATTAATGAAGCAACACCTTATGATCTTACGCTTGTTAAAGGTGTAGATGAGTATCTTTCAGAAAGAATTATTAAGTATCGTTCTAAACTACAAGGATTTTCTTTTTCAGAACAACTTTTTGAGGTTTGGGGCTTAGAGAAAGAAGTAGCTGATAACATACTTCAAGTATTTTCTATTCAAAAAAAACCTAGAATTACAAAGATCAATGTTAATACCGCATCCTTTAAAGAAGTCTTGTCTAATCCTTATATAGACTATGATCTATGTGTTCAAATTTTTAGGTATAAAGATGAGGTTGCAGAACTACAATCTATTTCAGAAATCAAAAACATTGAGGGTTTTCCGATAGAAAAATACGATAGAATAGTATTATATTTACAAGCGAAATAGGAAATAAAAAAAATTACTTAATTGTTGCACATGTATTTTACCGAAGAACATGAGGTTTTCAGAGAAAGTTTCAAAGATTTTTTACAAAAAGAAGTAGTTCCCCACATAGAAAAATGGGAAAAAACTGGAGATATAGAACGTTTTATCTGGACAAAGTTTGGAGATATGGGCTATTTTGGATTGAGCTACCCCGAAGAATACGGAGGCTTGAATCTGGATCTATTTTACATGGTAATCTTTTTAGAAGAATTGCAAAAAATTAATTCAGGTGGTTTTGCTGCTGCTATTTGGGCACATGTTTATTTGGCTATGACGCATCTAAACAAAGAAGGGGACGAAAGAATTAAACAAAAATACTTAAGTGCAAGTATTGCAGGAGAAAAGATAGGATGCCTTTGTGTAACAGAACCCTTTGGAGGTTCTGACGTGGCTGGAATGAAAACAACAGCCGTTAAAGAAGGAGATTTTTATACAATAAATGGTTCAAAAACATTTATTACCAACGGAGTTTATTCAGACTATTTAATTGTTGCAGCAAAAACAGATGCATCATCTAAACACGCTGGTATGTCTATTTTTATAATAGACAGAGAAACCCCAGGAATCTCTGCAACTAAACTAGATAAGCTAGGCTGGAAAGCATCAGATACTGGTGAAATTGCTTTTGATAATGTAAAAGTTCCTCTAGAAAATTTAATGGGTGAAGAAGGAAAAGGCTTCCCATATATTATGCAGCATTTTGCTCTAGAAAGATTAATTATGGGTATTAATGCGCATGCAAGAGCAGAATATGCTTTAGATTATGCTATTAAATACACCTCAGAAAGACAAGCCTTTGGAAAAACTTTAGATAGCTTTCAAGCATTACGACATAAAATTGCTGAAATGGCTAGTAGGGTAGAAATGTGCAAAGAGTTTAATTATTCAATAGCCAAGAGATTAAATGACGGAGGATACGTTGTAAAAGAAGCAAGCATGTCTAAATTGCTATCTACCAAAATGGCAGATGAAGTTATTTACGATGCACTACAGTTACTTGGGGGTTATGGTTATATGGAAGAGTATCCAATGGCTAGATTGTTAAGAGACAGTAGACTGGGCCCAATAGGAGGTGGCACCTCTGAAATCTTGAAAGAGATTGTCGCAAAAATTGTTATTGATGGAAAAGAGTATAAGCCAGTTACTTAGTTTTTAGAGTTTCTTTTTTTGCGAAAATTGTTTTTCCAATTCGCAAAAATTGTTATTGATGGAAAAGAGTATAAGCCGGTTACTTAAATTTAAATAGTTGATGGCATTCCCTTTCAGGTCACGCTTTCGGTAGTCGCTCTCTTTGAGGAGCTTCAACAAAACCTCAATCGTTAGTGCGCTAAATAAAATAATTTATAATTGCGTATTAATAATTAAAAAATCATACTATCTTTGCAGTCCAATTTTAAAAAGAGAACATTGAAAGGAGGTGCCAACATATGTTAATCATTCCAGTAAAAGAAGGAGAGAATATCGATAGAGCTTTAAAACGTTTCAAAAGAAAATTTGATCGTACAAAGACTATGAGAAACTTGCGCGAAAGAAAGCATTTCACAAAGCCATCTGTAGCAAAAAGAGCTCAAAGAATCAAAGCATCTTATGTACAAGGACTAAGAACAAAAGAAGAAGTTGGTTAAACTTTTTCTAATAATATTAAAAACCCATATCACTTGATATGGGTTTTTTATTGCTTCCTATTTAGTACATTTGAAAGACCTATTTAAATTAGATGAATTTAATTGATTCCTTTCTAGAATATTTGTTATTAGAAAAAAAATATTCTATTCATACAATTACAGCCTATAGAAATGATTTAGTTTCCTTACAGAGCTTTTGTAAAGAAACCTACCAACAAGAAACCATCTCAGACATTCATTACTCTCAAATAAGATCTTGGATTGTAATGCTGGTAGAAGCAAAGGTATCTAACCGAAGTATCAACAGAAAAACAAGTTCCTTAAAATCTTTCTACAAATATTTGCAGAAAATTAAAGTTATTGAGAAAAATCCGCTTTCAAGTCATAGAGCTTTAAAAACGCCTAAAAAAATTCAAGTACCTTTTTCAGTTAAAGAAGTTACTGCTGTATTATTAGATATTAGCACCAATAATTCTTTTGAAGCTATCAGAGATAAATTAATAGTAGAGTTGTTTTATTCAACCGGTATGAGAAGAGCTGAGCTAATTCATCTAAAAATGAGCTCTATTAATTTTTCAGAAAAACAGTTAAAAGTAGTAGGAAAGCGAAATAAAGAACGATTACTTCCCATGCTTCCAAGTATTGTTGAAAGTTTGGCCTCTTATATTAAATTAAGAGAAACAATAAAGAGTACAGAAGACTATTTGTTTCTAACTCAAAAAGGAAACAAAATTTATGAAACACTTGTATATAGAGTTATAAATAATTACTTTAGTAAAGTCTCTTCCAAACTAAAGAAAAGCCCACACATATTAAGGCATTCTTTTGCTACGCACCTATTAAATGAAGGAGCAGATTTAAATTCGGTTAAAGAATTACTAGGACATTCAAGCTTAGCCTCTACCCAAGTCTATACACACAATAGCTTGGAGCAACTAAAAAAAGTATATAAACAAGCTCACCCTAGGAGCAACAAAAAACAAAATTTATGAAAGTAACCACCCAGTCAGTAAATTTTAATGCCTCAGTAGACTTATTAGATTTCATAGAAAAGAAAGTCGCATCGTTGGCAAAGTTTCACGATAAGATTGTGAATGCAGAAGTTTTTCTTAAATTAGAAAACTCAAGCGACAAAGAGAATAAAATTACAGAGATAAAAATAAATATTCCAGGAAATGAATTGGTTGTAAAAAAACAATTCAAAAGCTTTGAAGAAGGCGTAAGCACAGGGGTTGAATCATTAAAGAGAAGGCTAAAGAAATCAAAAGAAAAATTAAGAGATTCAATAGCCATATAAAAAGCATAAAAAAGCATAAAAAAGTTTTAGAAATTAAAAAAACTTATTACATTTGCAGTCCGTTAGAAATAACGGATTGTTTTTGTTTAAAAAACAGCCGATGTAGCTCAGCTGGCTAGAGCAGCTGATTTGTAATCAGCAGGTCGTGGGTTCGAGTCCCTCCATCGGCTCAAAAACAACAGTACGTTCATTTAAATAGTGAAATTTTGGGGAGATACTCAAGCGGCCAACGAGGACGGACTGTAACTCCGTTGACTACGTCTTCGCAGGTTCGAATCCTGCTCTCCCCACAAAAATTTCAATTAAAATGCGAGAGTAGCTCAGTTGGTAGAGCGTCAGCCTTCCAAGCTGAATGTCGCCAGTT
>OJGS01000755.1_pt1 | contig 9900 bp, 2 predicted proteins | sample 1594531 | NCBI WGS metagenome assembly OJGS01 (sample SAMN05416816, study PRJEB24817) | seawater metagenome | isolation source: Sea water | place: Canada:Atlantic | collected 2013-07 | reverse complement strand
TGGATTAGTTTTTATGACTACAAGCCAAGCAGTGGATTTAGCTCTCAAGGTAAGTTTTTTACAACAAATGGTACATCGGTATGGGAACACTATTCTACAGAGGTTGACAGAGGTAGCTTTTACGGAACAAGTAATAAGTCTTCTGTTAAATTAATATTAAATCCTGACCCTACAAGAGTAAAGACTTTTAAAACAATAGATTACGAAGGTACAAATGGATGGGAAGTAATATCTTTAGTTTCAGATGACACAGGGACTGATTTAGTTAACGGAGTATGGGTTAATAACAGCGAGCAAGGTACTAGCAGTGCTGATCCAGCTACTTTTACTTTAACTAATCCAGGAAGCGGATTTTACGTTACAGGTAATAACGTAGGAACTTCATCGGATGGCTTCGGTGTTGGAATGAAAGTTAATATAGTTGCAAGCGGAGGCATAACTCAAATATCAATATCTGACCCTGGATTTGGATATCAACCAGGAGATGTTCAAACAGTATTAGCAAACGGGAGCGGCGGAGTTGGTGTTAATGCTACATTTGTATTAAATACTTATACCAATGTGTATAGCAGAATATACAGTTATAATGAAGGTGTATACTTTGAAAATAACGTACCTTACAGAGCTGGGTTTGATAGAAAACAAAATAGATACGTTGCTGCTATAAGAAACAATTCAACAACTCCTTTACCTGGTCAAGTTTTATCAGGACCTAGTAATACAGGTATAAAAGCTTATTATACAACAGTAACAATGCAAACAGATACTACTACAGATCCCGGTGGATTAAAAGAATTATTCGCGGTAAGTTCAACATACGGAAGATAAAATTAATAAAAACATAAATTATGCCAGAACCAATAAGTATGGGCGCCGCGGCTTTAATAGGCGCGGGTACTCAAATAATAGGATCTTTGATAGGCGGAGGCGCTAGAAGAAGAGCAGAAAGAGACGCTCAGCGTAAACAAGCTAGATTGCAAAGAAAATTAAGCTCATTAGAAGCTAGTAGGCAAGCAATAACTAATCCATACTCAGGGGTTAGTAATTTAAGTAGCTTAGCTGTAGATCTTAGTTCAAACTTAACAAACCCTTATGCTAACTTAAGTGTAGCTACTCAAGCCGCTGAAATGCAAGTAGAGCAAGCTGACATATCATTAGCTAATACTTTGGATACTATAAGATCTACTGGATCCGGAGCTGGAGGTGCTACTGCCTTAGCGCAAGCTGCTTTACAAAGTAAAAAAGGCGTATCCGCTAGCATTGAGCAACAAGAAGCAAATAATGAAAGGCTAAGAGCCCAGGGTGAGCAGCAAATGGAACAATTAAAAATGCAAGAAGGAGCTAGAATCCAAGGTATACAAATTGCTGAAGGAGGCAGAACCCAAGGGCTAGATGCTGCTGGAAAACAATTTATGTTTAGTACAAAAGAGAATAGGGAAATGGCGCAACTGGATAGAGTATCAGCACAGTTAGCTGGAGCTCAAGGGCAAGCAATGCAAGCTTCCGCTGCTAGGCAAGCAAACACTGCGGGTTTAATTGGTGGTTTAGCTTCTATTGGAGGAAATTATTTAACAGGTTTAGCTTCACAAAATCCATATGATACCACTAGCGCTGGAACTGATACAAATAATACTTTTTCTAATTTAATTGGAAATACAAGCAGAGGAGGAAATTTTAATTTCACACCTTCTTTAACGGAGTCTATTTACGGTGGTAATACACCATCTGTTGGATCTACAATTTTTACACCAAATCCTTTTAACCCATCATAAATAAAATAAAAATATGAGTTATAGAGATCCGAAACAATATATAGATACGCAGTCAATGCAGATTCAACAAAATTTACAAAAAACACTAGCTAATGTAGGTAGTCAAACGGTTGCTAATGTAAATAAAATACATGAAGAAAATGCTAAAAAAGTTGAAGAAATTAGAGCAGCTGCGGATGCTAGAGTAGAAAAAGCGCAAAATTCAATAATACAGACACAATCAAAAAACCCTATTGCTGATTTTGGAGATTTGCAACCTCAGCTTTCCAGAATGAATGCCATTTTGCTAAAAGACCCTACTAAAAGAACAGCAGCAGAAAAAACTTTTGTTACAAGCATGTCTTCTATAGGTGATACTATGGCTAACTCTTTAAAAAATACAGCTATGGCTCAAGAGGTTATGATTGAGCAAGCTAATAAAAAACCAGGTACTATGGGGGCCATAGATGCTAAAGCAAACCCTGGATTATACGCTAAGTTGTCTATATTAGCAAATAGAACAGAGGGAAGAACTGTAGCTAGATACAAGACAAACGAAAATGGGCAAGTTGTTTTTTCTATAGATGTTTACAAAAAAGGAAGCGAAACACCTATAGGTAGCGTTATAAACGACAATGTTGGTACTACCCAGATGCCCGATATAATACCTGATGTTAATAAAGAAATGAACGAGTTTATTACAAACACTATAAATTCAGTTGACCCTACTAGTAAGTTATCTCCAGTACTTGATAATGAAAAAAATATACTGTACTATAAAGACAGTATGGGTAGAAGAGTGGATCCAGCTAAGTTTAAAGAAATATTAAGAGGAGAAAGTATTGGTGCTTTATCAGGCTACACTCCTAGAGAAATAAAGTCTTTGTTTAACAACGTTTTAAAAGGAGAGGGTGATACTGAATTTGATTACGACGAAAAGCTAACTCCAGCTCAAGAAACATTAGCCAATGAAAGATTTGTGGATTACATGATGAATCAAGGTAGTGTTAAAAAAGTACTAGGAAACATTGTAGAAGAAAGAATGCCAAGTAAGGCTGTTAAAAAAGAAAGGTTTACTCAATTTCAAGATGCTATAGGAGAAGGAATGACTGGTAGTACAATTCAAACTAGTCAATCTAAAAGATGGACATTAGTAGGGAGCGAAAAGATAGGAGATAAATATAACGTAAACCGTCAATATAAATTACCCGCAATAAAAGATCCAAATGCTGCAAGCAGGAATCGTGAAGAAGAAACAGTTAATTACTACAAGACTAAAAACGGTGAAGTTGTATTAAATCCAAAGGGAATGCCAATGATTAACTACCCAGGTATTAATGCAGCTTTAGGTTTAACATCTTCAAAATAATTAAATTAAATAAAACTACAAACATGTATATAGATTTAGAAACAGGAGTTAGGGTAAGCGAGGCTGACATGCAAAATTATGCCAATCAAGAAGGTTTAGATATTGAAGAGTACATAAGCTTAATGGGATTTACTTTAGAATCAGATAACAATACTTCTGAGTCTACGGATACTAATTCCGCCGATTTGCTTGATCCAACTTTTCAAAAAGACGCTGCAGCGGATGCAGATGTGGTGTCTCAACCAATGACAGCATCACAAGCGGAGTATGTAGAACCAGAAGATACGGAATTAGCGCCGGTAGATACTTCTTTGGATTCACAGCCAGATGATCCATTTGTAATAAACGGCAAAGCGGTAACTGAACAGGAATTTGAAGATTATAAAAAAGAATCTATTACTAAAAAAATGGCAGAAAACATGAGCTTTACTGATAAGCTTATGGTTGATTTAATGAAAGGTAGTGGAACTCTTGGCGAAATGTTAGCATCTATACCTGAGACAATTTATGACATTGGAGCAATACCTCAAAACATTATAGCTGAAGTATTTGATATTAAAGGATTAAAAGCTTCTTCTAAAAAAACGAAAAAGGCCTTGGGTATAAAAAATCCTATTTTAGAATATTATGAAAAAGAAACAGATAAACTAGAAAAAGTACAAAATATATATAATGATAAAAATTATGATTATCAAGGCATTTACAAAAATTTTCAAGAAGGGAATTATAGTGATGGATTTAAGCAATTAGCTTCTGGAATAACAGAAAGTGCTCCTGTTAGTATATCTATGATGGTAGGTGGTGCAGCCGCTACTACAAAACAATTAATAGCGGGATCTACCGTTGCTTTTGCTGGACCAGAAATAAAAGATCAATTGAGCAAAGAAGGTCAATCTGAATTAACCTCAGTAATAAAAGGGCTTGGATTAGCCGGGGCAGAATCTGTATTTAGCTCTATAGGAAGCGGTACAATGGGTAAAGTCTACAAAGACATTATTTTAAAAGAGGGTAAAGAAAAAGGGGTTAAAATATTTAGAAATGGATTAGTTGAAATGTATTCTAATGCCATAAAAAAATTCGGCGCACCTGCTTCTATGGTAGGTGAAGGTATTGAAGAAGTAGCTACTACTATAACTCAAAATTTAATAAACGGTATTGATCCATTTTCTAATGTAACAGATTCTTTTATACAAGGAGTTGGTGGCGGAGCTTTATACGGTGCTCCTGTAAATGCAGCAAAAATAACAGAGGCTGTTAAAAGTGGAATTGCTAACGTTAATGTAAATAAAAATTTAAAAAAATCTAATTTTAAAAATATATCTGAAGTTTTTTTAGACACTAATGCTAATGAAACTCAATTAAATATATTAAAAAACAAGGGATCTTTACAAGTAATAGAGTCAAGAGTTGATAAAGATATTTTAGGAGGCAGACTTACTAAAGCAAATGGCGATAAAATTAAAACAACAGCTAGAAATACACAAGGGATTTTAAATAGAATAGAAACTTTAAAGTTAAATGAAAAAACCCAAGTAAAAGTAGTTGATTTAATAAAAGAAAAATCAAAATTAAATGCAGAAATAAAAAGAGTTAATGACAAAGCTTTAACAAGTTCGCAAATAGAGCGTGTAAATTCAATAGACAAAGAGTTACAAACTAGTGTAGCTAAAGATTTGACCTTATCTAATATTAAAACAGTAGAATCTCTTGTTAAAAATGTAAAAGGATTAACAATTGAATCATTAGACAATGCTGAAGCTGTAGATAATTTTATTAAAGAAAACAATCTTGATATAGATAGCAAAAAAGCATCTAATCAACAAGGCTTTATATATCAAAATCCAGAAACTGGCGATCAAACGATTATAATAAATAAAGAAGTATCAACAAAAGAGCAAGCTGTCAATGTAGCTGCCCATGAGTTTCTTCATGGACTAATATTTCAGACAGTTAAAAACTCACCTGAAACGCAAATAGCTTTAGGTAAATCTTTAAATGAGTATATAAACAAAATTGATGCCAACCAGATTAAAGATAGTAACTTCGCAGAAAGATTGGAAAGCTATAAAGATATGGATGAAGCTACTCAATCTGAGGAAGTTTTAACTTTATTTTCAGACGCTATTGCTACCGGTGACATACAGTTTAACGAAGGAGTATTCACAAAAATTGGTGATGTTATTCGTAGAACTTTACAAAACTTAGGTGTAAAAGTTAAATTTAATAACGGCAAAGATGTTTATAATTTTGTAAAAGACTATAATAAAAGTATAGAAAAAGGAAAATTAACTAAAGCTCAAAAAGAAATTGCTAAAAAGGGAGCGACAGGATCGCTTGTTTCAGAGCAAGTTCAAGAATCAAAACCTGTAATTAAAGAAAGTAAGCAATTAACACCAGAGCAAGATACTCAACTTAGATCTGATGTTGCTGAAATAAAAGAAGAAGCATCCAAAGGAGAGGCTTTAGCTAAGCAATTTAATAAAGATTTTGTCAAAGGTGCTAAGCAAACAAGGCTAGAAAACAAAGTATTACAAGAAATTAAACCTGTTGTAGATAGAGTTGTTACTAATAGAACTAAGGCTTTATATGATCCTATAGCAGAAGATGCTAAAAAGAATGTTAGCAGACAGATGTTTCAAGAATCAATGCGTTCTGATATTGAGTCTATGGTGTTTGATGAATTTACAGGTAAGCAAGATCTTGAAAAGTTTATAGTAAATAGAGCTTTCTTAAGAGCTAATAATTTAGCAGAAAGATTAGGTATTAAATCTGTTGAAGAAGGTATTACCAAAGGATTAGAAGCTGCGGAAAAAGTTGCAGTAGAGGAAACATCTGCACCTAAAGCAGACAAACCTAAGTATAGAAATATATTAAAAAGCAATACATTACCTATCGAAACGGTTAATACTATAAAGGATAAAGTACTTAAAACAGTAAGAACTTTAAAGTCTAAATTAGATACTAAGGTATCTATAAACAAAACTGTAACACCTCTTGTAGCGGAAATTAAAAAAAATATGGGTAAGCAAGCTGACATTGACTTTAAAAAAGCAATGGGTGGTAAAAAAGATGCTCAACTAAGAAGATTTTTAATTAAGAATAAGAAAGTTGTATTAGAAAATATGACTACAACTTGGCTTATGGGCGCAATGCCTGGAGCCGTGCAAAAGCAAGTTAATGGTAGTTTTACTTCGGATTGGCAAGGTAAAAAGATTGATCGTGAAAAAACATCGACACAGCAAGCTGGAAGAACGTCTGGAGCTGAGATCGTTAGAAGACTTCCTAACGCGTTTAAAAACTTAGATGATAAAACATACTTAAGTTATATTATAGATGAGTCTGGAGCGCCTATACGAGGCCGTAAAGAGTCTTTAGCTAAAGCTATGGCGGAAGAATTATCTTTTGACATATTTACTGCAGAATTACAAAATGAAAATAGCGATATAAGAAAAGCGCTTGAAGGTAACCAAGAAGCCTTAGGTGTAGTTTTAGCAGATAATTTTGTACAAGAAATTACAAGAGACGTTGAAAGAGGTACTGTTAAATTTTCAAAAACAGCTATTAATCTTAAGATTAACCAAAAAATGGCAGATGCTTTAACGTCTGACACTTTTAGAGCTATGCTTGCTGCAAATATTAAAATATCTGAAAGAGGAGGAAGACCATTTTATTCTACTGTAATGGAATATTTTGATGAATTTCCTATTGAAGAAATTAAAACTAAAACAATTCTTAAAAAAATAGCAGGAGAACTTGCTAGTAATTATACTTCTCCTGTATTTGGAGAAATAGGAATTGAAAGAATTGTTGATGTAGAAGGCTTAGAAAAAACTATAGATTATTTGTTAACAGCCTCAGAAGAATCTTTAACTCAAGGCGATAGCTATTCAACCATACAGCTTTTATTAGAAAGTGAAGATATTAATCTTGATGAAAAAACTTTAGAAGGATTAAATGCCGGTAGAGCAGCAACTAAAAAAATTATAGATAAATTAGTTGAAAAAGGTTTTACGGGAAATGAAATTAAAAATATATTTACAGCCATATATAGCCCTAGTGGGTTAGGAGGGTTTAAAGGTAAATTTAATCCTGATGGAAAAACAAGATCAATACCTAAAAGCTCTGTATTAACAGAAGGTGATTTAGGAATAAAATATGAAAAAGTAAATAAGAAAACGGGTAGATTAGATCGCCAAAGCTATGGTTCTTTTATGATTAACGTTGCGGATTTTGAGCAAAATTTTCTTAAGGGTATAGAAATGGGGCCTAAAGTCTCAACTAGAACCGATGCTTTTACTAAAAACTTTTACACAGATTCTTCTAGGCCTTATAATAAAAAATTAAACAATCAAAGTAGGAAAGATTTTTTACAAGAATTGCAAAATGACAAAGAAAAGTATGTTAAAGATTTATTGACCTATATTGAAGCAGTCAGAGAATCTGGTATATCACCAGCTGCTGTAAGAACTTTTATTAGAGCGCCTTTTGCTTCTATGGACGGGTTAGGTAAAATAGCGTCTACGCCTAGATGGATGCCCGCTAAACTAGATGGAACGCTATTGTCTTTTAAAGAATTAGTAAAAATATTTGGAAGAGCAGACGGAAAAGTTGACAAAGGTGTATTTGAACATACAAAACCAGCTAACAGAGTAGCTCTGTCGGCTTTTAGATACGCTTTGACTGGTAAAAAATCAGACTTAAACGTTTTAAAGTTAGAACTTGAAGATTTCGATACGGCATTTATTACTGAAAAAATGGATGCAGATTTAAGAAGAAACAAACTTCAATCTCTTATGGGGCTTAATTACGTGCGTGGTGAAGGTGTTATGAACACTAGGTATTTAGAAATGGTCCAAAAAATGAATGATGCTGGGGTAACTTTTTATGATGCAAAAACCAACGAACTGTTATCTCCTGTAGGAGTTTTTGGTAAAGAAATAAACCAAGAAATGGAAGTTGGCTTAAAGCCTGTTAAAACAGAACAAAAAGCTATCGACAATGGAAGATCCACAAAATTTTCTAAGTCAACTAAAAAAATACGTGTATTTGATTTTGATGATACTTTAGCTAGGACTAAAAGTAATGTATTATATACAATGCCAGGCGAAGTAGCTGTTTACCATGGTGGAAGCATAAGCTCCATTAAAAATATTACCGGAAGCTTTGTATACTTTTCGCAAGATCAATCTCAAGCTAGTGAATATGCTAAAGGAAATGATGGCGAGGTTAAAGGGTTTACTTTAAATGAAAGTGACATCGCATCAGAGGAAGACGTTTTTAAAGTTATTAGAGAGCTAGGTATACAACCTAAAGAAAAAGGATGGACTGTAAGCGATTCTCGTTTGTACGAATTAATTGACGATAGATTTGAGCAATCATTTTCTAAATCAGATTTAAGTAAGTTAACAAAAGCTCTCGCTAACAAAGGAATTAAAGCTTCAAGGTTTACCGATTCAGATTTAAAAAGCGGTAAAGACACTGACAATATAGTAGTTTTTGATAAAAAGTCTATAAAAGAGCAAGCTAAAATTGATGCAGCAACTTTTGCTAAAGATGCTGGTAAAATGGAAGCTGAAGGGGCTATATTTGATTTTAGTGAATTCAGTAAAGTAATGGACGGTAAAAAAGGCCCATTGTTTGAAGTAGCTAAAAAAATAGCAGATGTAAGAGGTACTGAAGATGTGTTTGTTTTAACCGCAAGACCTCAAGATGCAGCAGGTCCTATACAAGAATTTTTATCTGAACTTGGTTTAGATATTCCTTTAGAAAATATTACTGGTTTAGCTGACGGAAACCCTAAAGCAAAAGCTGACTGGATGGTTGGTAAAGTAGCTGAAGGTTATAATGATTTTTACTTTGCTGATGATCATTTAGGAAATGTTAAAGCTGTTAAAGATGTATTTAATACTTTCGATGTAAAAGGTAAAGTGCAACAAGCTAAAGTTAAATTCAGTAAAGGTTTAGATAAAGGCTTTAACGATATGATTGAGCGACAAACCGGTACAGAGTCTTTTAAAGAGTTTTCTAAAGGGGTAGCGCAAAGAAGAGGTAAAAAAGTTGGTAAGTTTAAAATATTTGTTTCGCCTTCAGCTGAAGATTTTAGAGGATTAACACAGTATAAGTTTGCCGGCAAAGGTAAGCAAGGTGAAGCTGATCAAAAATTCTTTGAAGAAGCATTAATGGATCCTTACTTTAAAGGTGTTGCTGCAGTAGAAGCCGCAAGAGAAACAATAAAGAACGACACTAAAGCTCTTTTCAAAATATTTAAACCTGTTAAAAAGAAACTAAACAAACTAGTTCCAGGTATTGATTTTACTTATGACGGTGCTGTTCGTGTTTATCTTTGGAACAAAGCAGGTATAGAAATACCAGGACTTACTAAAAGAGATAATAAAAAATTAAATGACGCTATAGCAAATGATCCTGAGCTTAGTGCTTTTGCAGACGCTTTATTACTAGTATCTAAACAAGACACATGGCCAGCGCCAGGTGAATATTGGGAAGCAAAAACAACCTTAAGCGACTTAAATACTTTAACTGAGAAAACAAACAGAAAAGAGTACTTAACAGAGTTTATTGAAAACGTTGATATTATATTTAGCGAAAAGAACTTAAACAAAGTAGAAGCTCTATATGGTAAAGCATCCAGAGTAGCTATTGAAAACGCTATATATGCTATGAAGACAGGTAGTAATAGCCCTAATCAAAGCGGTGATGGTATAACCAATAGATGGTTAAATTGGGTTAATAACTCTATAGGTACGATAATGTTCTTCAATA
>OJGS01000751.1_pt1 | contig 9933 bp, 7 predicted proteins | sample 1594531 | NCBI WGS metagenome assembly OJGS01 (sample SAMN05416816, study PRJEB24817) | seawater metagenome | isolation source: Sea water | place: Canada:Atlantic | collected 2013-07 | reverse complement strand
ATCAGCCTCGGTCTCGTGGGCTCGGAGATGTGTATAAGAGACAGGTATAAGGAGACATAGCGTCTTGAACATTAAACCCTAGTGTTTCAGGATTCCAAGATGTGCTTAACATTGCTTCTAATGATGGGTACCCATTTACAAAGGCATAATTAACATCATTGTTGCCAGCAGTTCCTACTTTACGCGCCAATAACCAAAGGTTTTGTTCACCCTTGTCTATTGCTGCTTTTTTTACTTTTGCCCAATAGGTAGTTTCTTTTCGTTCAAATTCTTCAATATTTTCTGAAGCTACAGATACATAAGTAATAGAATAGTATTGAGCGGTCATTGAAAGAGATGCAAGTAATGCAAATCCAAAAAGTAATTTTTTCATATGTTTAGTTTATATAATTAATAAGTTATTGTATTTCAAGTAATTTTATATTTCAAGTTTTCTTAGTTAAAAATGGCGCCGTTGTAATACACATCTTCTCTACCAATTTTGCCCTCACTATTAAACCACATTTGACTATGCAGTTTCATAGTTTTCATCTCTCCAGATTTCTTGTTTTTGAAAGTAAATTTCCACCAAGATAAAGCTACGCCTCCATTTCCTTCATAGTCTAGGTAATCTGGATATCCTACTTCATCAATTGATACTATTTCAAATTCACTTAGTACATTGGTAACGCTTTCTATTTGTTCTTCTAAAGAATTATAATCTTTATCAGTTAAATTACTGTCATATATTCTTGCATTTTTACCAAAATCTTGAAATGTTTTTTCAATGTTTCCCTGTGCTAAATGATAGTATACTTTTCTAACTATTCCAATAGATGGATGATCTTTATAAATGACACCATTCTTAACTGTTTCTCTAGAAATACTCCATTTATCCCATGCAGCTTGATTATCAGACCATAAAAAACGTTTTATTTTTTTGCCTTCTTTATCAAAAATAAAGGTGCCGTTTCGAGGTGTTTTAATTTTAAACCCATTATTTTTATCCCAAGCAGTAAACATTTGGAAAGTATAGACATAGGTTCCATCATCTTTATATTCTATAGCATCAGAATATGCAGAACCTCTATTTTCAATAGACATGTTTACAAAATTCTTATTCATCCAGGCAGATTGTCCTGTCAGATTATTAATGTCTCCTCCTTTGTAGTTAGGGTTATTATTCATAGAATTCCACATCTTAAAATCATCACTTACAAGACTTTTTAATGTTTCAACATCACCATCAACATACGCTTTGTTAAATTGATTTACGATTGCTATGGCTGGATGATTTTTATAAACTTTACCATTTTTTTCTTTTTGAGACATTACCAAAAAAGGAATCATAAGTAATAGCACTGTAATTTTTCTTGTTTTCATATTTAATTAGTGTAATTGATTAATATTAGTTTTTATTAACAACTAATGTAGTTATAATTAATTGTGATTTAAAATTAATTTTGAAAATTTAATTTAAATTCCTTAAATTATTATCTTAAATAAATATATTTACTCCAAAGCAAAAAAGTAAACAATTCCATTATATTGGTTTTACTTTATAAGTTTAATAAGCCATGAAAAAAATAATTACACTCTCATTTTTATTAATTTTAGTTACTATGAATTCTCAACAAAAACAATTACCATTTTTTGAAATAGGCAGCTACTCATCAGACTATTCTCCTACTAATATTGTATCAAGAATGATTGAAGGATTAGGATATCGATTTTATTGGGCAACAGAATCTTTGCTAGAAAAAGATTTAAATTATAAGCCAAGTGATGACAGTAGATCTACTTTTGAAGTCATTAAGCATATCTATGATCTTAGCTCAGCGATGGTTTTAACAATGGAAGGGAAAGAAGTTACGTATGATCAAGATAAACTTAGCTATGAAGCCTTGCGTGAGAAAACGTTAAACAACCTACTAGCTGTATATCAAAGTCTTAAAGATATAAAGGATTTTTCATCCTTAACAATTATTTTAAACCGGAATGGTGAAAAAATGACTTTCCCTTTTTGGAATATGATTAATGGTCCTATTTCTGATGCCATATGGCACTCTGGCCAAGTTGTTGCCAATAGAAGAGCTAGTGGTAACCCGATAAACCCCAAAGTGAATGTTTTTATCGGAAAAACAATGCCCTAGTAATACAGTATTGTTTTTAGTTAGATTTAATGAAAAATAATATGAAGTAATAGTAAACTAATAGCCAAAGCCCATCCCCAATTTTTAATTCTTCTACTAGAGGGTTGAAAAAGAGATGTTAATTTGTGAACACCACCTTTATTTCCTAATAATGCAATAAGTAAACTACTAAAAATTACCCAGAAGGCTCTGAGAAAGTAATTCATCTCAGGAAATAAGAATTGTAGCGCAATATTAATTGGAAGTGAAGCAATAAAAGCAATGAATACAACTTTTTTATTTGGTTTAATTAATAACACTGAAGCACAGATTAATACAACGATACCACAATTAATATAATAACGTAAATTATTAAGGGTATGCGTAAATGCTGAGTTAGGATTGTCAAATTTAAGATACAATAAAATGAACCCCATTATTAAGGCAGTTCCTAAGCTAAAGAGAATAGTTTTTCTTCCAGCATTAATTTTTTCTCGATCGGTTGCTTTTTTATTTATGTAAGTTGCATAAATATCTGTAGACCAAAGAGTTGCTAGTGAGTTAAATGTAGAATCTACAGTGCTCATTAACGAAGCAAATAAACCACAGAGTATAATTCCTTTTACCCCATTTGGAAGATATGTTTTTACTAGGTAGGGAAAGGCTAAATCTGGCTCAGACAGACTATCGCCTAGAATTCCATAAAGAGCAATCCCTGGAACTATAATAATAACAGCCATAAAGTATTTAAGTACCCCGCCCACCATTAAGCCAGTTTGCGCATGTGCAATACTTTTAGCAGCTAAGGCTCTTTGAATAACCGTTTGATTAGCACACCAATAATTGATGTTTAAAAAGAATAAACCAAATAAATGTGTCCATGGAAGCGTAGGGTGATCACTTGGCAAATGGAGATGCATTTTTTGGGGCACCTTTACATATAATTGTTCCCACCCACCTAGATGATAAATAGCTGTTAGACAGACTACAATACCTCCTAAAAGTAATGTTCCAAATTGAATGATATCAGTTTTTACGACAGCACTTAGCCCTCCGAAATAAGTGTAAATTGCTGAAAAAACTCCAAGTATAACAATTAATATTGCAATACGAATTATCCTATTGTCACTTAAAAAAGAGAGTTGCTCGCTAAAGACCATATCTGCAGCATAAGCACCCCAAAAAAGAGCAGCTCCAAGGGTAACAGTTGCAAACAGAGCCATATTAGTTAATGAGTAAAAAAGGGCAATACGTTTCCCTAATTTTTTTGCAATAAACTGCGTAACAGTTGTTATTTTTTCTTTCAAAAAAAGAGGAACAAAAACAAAAGTACCTAATAAGATTCCTTGTACTGCATTAATTTCAAGATTGGCTTGAGCTAAACCAAAAAGATAAGCAGACCCCATCATTCCTAAAAACTGATATCCTTGAATGTTTGTGGCAATGGTAGAAAGAGCAATAGAGTACCATGGTAAATTTCTTGAGCTAAGAAAGTACTCATCAGCAGAACTATCTGCACTAATTTTACCGCGAAGAGCTACAAATAATATGACTACAAAATAAGTGATTACAATTATAAAATCTATCATAATTATTTTCTTGGTCCGTTAGCTAAAGGACTATTAGGGATGTTTTTTGGCATGCGTCCAAATACTTCTGGTAAGGAAACAGTTTTTAATCTTGGGAGTACTAATTTTGCGAACAATTCACATTCTTTTTGATGAGGGTATCCAGAAAAAATAAAAGAATTAATTCCCATTTCTATATAATGTTCAATTTTTGCTACAACTTGATCGGGGTTTCCAACAATAGCTGCACCACAACCCGAACGTGCTAATCCTATTCCTGTCCATAAGTTAGGTTCTACATAATATTTTTCATCCGCTTCTTCACGTAATTGCGACTGCCTAGCAACACCTAATGAAGTTGCGTCTTGAGCTCTGTTTCGGATGTCAGTTCCCATTTTAATATCTAATTTAGAAATTAAACTATCTGCATAATCACGAGCTTCTTTTTCAGTTTCACGAACAATTACATGAACTCGCAAGCCAAACTTTACTACTCGATTGTATTTTGCTGCTTTTAGAGTCATTACATCCATTAAATTCTTTAATTTAAATTCTGTCTCGGGCCACATCAGGTACACATCACAGAATTCCGCACAAAGATCTACCCCATCTGGAGAATAGCCACCAAAATATAGTAGTGGGCCACCATTTTGTTGGTAGGGTTTTACAGGTCTTGTGTTTAGATCTAACTGGTAATACTTTCCTTTAAATTTAATTTGATCTTGTGTCCAAGATTGTTTTAGAATTTGAATGACCTCCCTAGAACGAGCATAGCGTTCTTTTGAAGATAATTTCATTCCTGGCAAGTCTGATGAAATAATATTAATGGTAAGGCGTCCTTTGAGCATATGATCTAGTGAAGCGATAGTTCTAGCCAACATAGGTGGGTGTAACTCTCCACACCTAATAGCTACCAGAAAATTTATTTGTTTTGTGATAGTTGCCATTCCTGCAGCAAAAGATATGGGGTCTTGACCTACTTGGTAAGAGGAAGGACACAAAACATTTTTAAAGCCTAATTCATCAGCAGTGCTAACAATAGTAGATGTATTCTCCCATGAACTTTTGTAGAGAGGATTTCGATTTCCTAGAAAATCATCGTCTCCATCGCACAGTGGAGCAAACCATGATATCTCTGCTCCATCAATTTTGGCAGAAAAGTTGTTATTCATTCTCTAAAAGTAAAAAAAAAATTACAACATAAAAGGATTATTTTTTCATCTCTTTGTATCAGTCATAAATCACATTAAATTTATGAATAAGATGACTAAAAAAACATGTTTCTCTTATAGAGTTTTATTCATACAATCTTAGTTCTACAACATTAGATTTTAAAGACCGATTAAGTATTGAAATTTAAAAAAGAATTGGGTTTGATTAAATTGCAGCAATTGAAAGTGAGCACCTTCAATCTCTTCTATGGTGTTTTGATTACCACCAAAGTAAAATATTGTTGATGGGTTAGGATTCCATTGCACCAACGGCTGGATAAAAAACTGATTGGTAAAGGTATTTTTTTGCGAAATAAGCCTAATATTAAAGGCATTGCTAAATTGATATCTCACGTTTAAACGAGCAATATTTCCTTCAAAATAGTTTCCGCTTCCATCTAATCGTTCTAGTTTTGAATACCTTAGAGATGGATTTATAATTAAATTATCATTCACTTGAAAATTTAAGCTTAAAAAAGAAGACTTTAGTTTACCTACCTCAGGAATCTCTTCATTTACAGAAAGGTCTTTTCCGCTATCTACACTTGCTCTAAAATTAAATGATTCACTTGGTGAGCCATTTAAAGAGAAAGAATGTGTTGGTAAATTATTAAAACGAACCTCTAAAAAGGTTTTTACTGCATCATAATCAAGGGTGTATTTAAGTTCAGTTTGCCCAAAGGTTTTAATAGAAGCAAATAAATCTACACTAAAATTTTTATACAAATCTTCAAAAGTATACACGAGATCTATTTTGGTTCCAAAACTAAAAGACTGAAGAGCAGGTTTATTAATGATATTGTTATACTCATGAAAAAGAGTTCCCCAACGACGATTATTTTTAACCACAAAACCAACGTCAGATCTGTACTGAGGTGAAATATTTCGGTAAAAAAGATAACTCTGCCAATGTTCTGTTTTCCTATACAGTTGTATGTACAAAGCATCACCATTTACCTTGTCTCCATCTAAAGCAATGGTTTTTCCATTAATAGTTGCATCAGTATCTATCCAATTATTTATGGGTTCTTCATTGATATTTTTAAATACCTCAAAACTTAATCGTAAATTTTGATTTAATAAAAAAAGACCATCGAATCCAAATACATGACCAAAGCCACCACCTTTATAGAATTTATTCATCATGACACCACCAAAACGAGATTTAGGACTCAACAGGTGTTGATATCGCAGCACATTTACCAAACTTTGCCCTCCCAAACCAGAATAAGATCTGTCTTCACCACCCACCAGGTATACAGAGTTTTTATCTAATGCATTTAGTAGAAATAAACGAGATTTTTTCCCCTGGCTTATTAATTTTGTAGCAATAGATGGGTTTATAATTGATCGGGAGTAAAAGGCCCCATCTGTAAAGTTTACAAGATCTGTTCCTCTATTAAAAAAAGGCCGTCTTTCTGGGTATTGTAATGAAAAAGAAGAGTTAACATCTATTTGTGTAACATCTGCTTCTACTTGAGAAAAATCAGGATTCAGCGTTAGTTCAAAACTGGTGTTTTTATTGATATCTAAATTGACTCCTAAACCAACATTTCCTTTTACAGACCCATAGGTCATTTTTTCATTAGGTGAGGTTCTGGATCCTTGAATATTGCTAGAAACGTAGGGTAATATTTCTAGTCGTTTATCAATAACAATATCTTTTAAAATTAGGTTATCAGTTGTTTGGCAAACCACACAACTATTATCCCTATCGCGAGCTTGACTACTTACTTCAATTTCATTTCCATTTTCTACATAACGTCTGTAAAAATTTACATGCCATTCTTGATCTGTTCCGTTAGGAAACGGAATTTCAGAAAACGGAATTTTCATTTCTATACTATAACCATCTTCAATAATAGCAGCTTTAGATTCAAAATTAATGTTAAAGGTGCTATCATATCTATCACTATCAGATAATGCATTTACCTGTTTAACATCAAACTGGCTTCCCAAAGCATTTACTGCAAGACCTAAATTACTTCTAGCATCTGCAAATGGGTCTAGACGAACTAAAATGACATCATCATTCCAAATATTAAAATCGTCTCTAGGTCTAATAGACGCACGGATGTTTTTGGGATCATCTTTTGCATAAATCCCAACAAATAAGTGGGTGTCTGAATAGGTAACGTATGCTGTTGTTTCTTTTCGTGCTGCTTCATTGTTAGCAGGGCTAAATTCAATATCTAGAGGTATTTTAACTGCATTAGACCATTCTTGTTCAGAGAGTAAGCCATCTATAACAATCTGTCTTTCTGTAGACTTTTTTGGCGTGAATGTTTCTTGTGCAAAAAGAAGTTGTCCTACACTAAAACATAAAATTAGAATTAAAATTCTCATAAAGCATAGAGTACTTAAGGCAAAAATAATTTGTCAAAAATAATTTTTTAATCAGTACAAATTACATTTTTAAAAAAATTGGCTATATTTTAAGATTTCCATTCAGTATAATGATTGTTTATTATATTACAAGTTTAGTTGCTCTATTTGTCTTATATCTCTTGAAGATGCACCAACTTTTATATTGTAACTTCCTTTTTCCAAAGCCCAGTCATTCTTTTTTTCATCCCAGTAACTCAATTCTTTTATTGGAATTTTGACAGAAACGCGTTCCATTGCTTCTGGCTCTATGAGTTTGGTTTTAGTAAAAGCCTTTAATTCTTGAGATGGTCGATCAATTTTTGAATTCATTTTTTTGATGTAGAACTGAATTATTTCCTTTCCAGGAATTGTTCCTGTATTTTTTATGTTTAAAGAAATATTAATGGTATCATTTTTAACATCAATCTCCGTCATTTCATAGTCAAAATTTGTATAGCTAAGTCCAAAACCAAATGGGTAAGATACCTCTAAGTTTTTTTTGTCAAAATGTCTATATCCTACATAGATTCCTTCTTCGTAAATTGTATAGTCCTCATCTTTAACCTTTCTAGCTTTAGGAGTTTCGTTGGGTGGAAATATTAAATTTTTAACCATACCTTCTAGCGTGATCATTTTTGGGTTTTTTGGAAAATTATCATGAGAAGCATGGTCTGATAAATATATAGGGAAAGTCATAGGTAATTTTCCACTAGGATTCACTTTTCCAGTAAGAATATCAGTTACAGAATTTCCTCCTTCTTGCCCTCCTTGCCAAGCTAATAGAATAGCGTCAGGTAAAGTTTTCCAAGAGGCTGTTTCAATAACTCCTCCAATATTAAGAACTATTATTAATTTTTTATTCTCTTTGTGAAAAGCTTCCGTAATATTATAAATCATTTCATGTTCGAGTTCTGTAAGTAAAAAATCATCTATTTCTAGACGGTCTCCACCTTCACCTGCATTTCTACCCAAGGTTAAAATACCTATGTCAGAAGTTGTTACAATGTCATGAAGTTGCTCTGTGGTATACTTCATTTCGGAAGGAGTAAAAGGGGTAAATATTGCTTCCAAACCCTCAGGTTTTTTAAAACTTTCAATTGTAGCTATTTTATGAGTCTCAAAAGTCTGTTTTGCTATATTATTTATTTTAAATCCAGCATTACTCAATCCTTCTTCTAAAGAAATGGTATAAGCTTCATTAACATCTCCCGATCCTGTTCCGCCTGCAATAAATTCATATGATGTAACACCTAACAAGGCTATATTATTTATATCAGAAAAGGGTAAAACATCATTATTCTTTAGTAAAACCATTCCTTCAGAAGCTGAATTTCTTGTTATTTCTGCATGCTTTTTTAAATCTGGGCTATTGTTATAGCTATAATTCTGCATTTTTTTAGTCTTAAAAATTAAGGTTAAAATACGCGTAGTGGCTCTATTTATATGATCTAAAGACAACTCTCCTTTTTCTGCGGCTTTAATTAAAGCTTTCCATTGTCTGTTGGTTCCTGGTTCTAATAAATCATTTCCAGCAGATATTTGTGTAGCAACATTTTTACCCCCAAACCAATCTGTCATTACTAAGCCTTTAAAGCCCCATTTATCTCTTAGTATATCGGTTAAAAGATTGTTGCTCTCAGAGGTATAAGTTCCATTTACTTTATTGTAAGAAGACATGATGGTCCATGGTTGAGAACGTTTTACGATATGTTCAAATCCTTTTAAATATATTTCATGCATTGCTCTGTCTGAAACAATAACATCATTTAACAAGCGGTTTGTTTCTTGGTTATTAGCTACAAAATGTTTTACAGATGTACCTACACCATTACTTTGTATACCATTCACCATTGCTGCCCCCATATATCCAGAAAGTAGTGGGTCTTCAGAAAAATATTCAAAATTACGCCCACATAAAGGATGTCTATGAATATTAGCTGCAGGCCCTAGAATAACATCTATTCCATATGCTTCTGCTTCTTTACCCATAGCATTACCAACTTCATAAATTAAGGCTTCATTCCAAGAGGAAGCAAGAAGGGTTGCAATTGGGAAAGCGGTGCAGTAGAAGGTTTTGTTTTCACCCTTTCTAGTTGGCTCTATTCGAAGCCCTGCGGGTCCATCAGAAAGATATATTGTTGGAATCCCTAGTCTTGGTGTTGGAACAATAGTACCAACTGCTCCAGGAATTCCACCTGGTTTTGTTATTCCAATACCAGAAGCCATACCAGCACCTTTTAGTATGTGAATTTTTTCTTCTAAGGTCATTTGAGAAAGCACATCATGAACGCGCACTTTTATGGAATGACGATGGTCTTCATATACATCTAGTTTGCCATTGTTATTTCTGTCAAAAAAAGTATAGCCATCTTTGGTTAATTCGCTAAAATTAGTTTGTTCATCATACCCATTTTCAAAAGTTAGGAACGTCTTGTTAACATACCAAAAAGAGAGCCCTCCGCTAAGAAGTATTAAGAATATTAGCAGTCCTGTAATCTTAAAAAAAAGAATTCTTTTTTTCTTCATAAGAATATAATTTTATAAAAATAGTTGAAGTTTTGTCGTAAAATAGACTTGTACTAAAATAATAAAAAATGGTTAATTTTTTTTTTAAAAGAATCTGTTTTTATTATCACTGTGTTAAATGACTATAAGAGCTGTCTCTTATACACATCT
>OJGS01000749.1_pt1 | contig 9937 bp, 8 predicted proteins | sample 1594531 | NCBI WGS metagenome assembly OJGS01 (sample SAMN05416816, study PRJEB24817) | seawater metagenome | isolation source: Sea water | place: Canada:Atlantic | collected 2013-07 | reverse complement strand
CGTGGGCTCGGAGATGTGTATAAGAGACAGCTTCTACACTATGCCCTTTAGTCTCTTCAGGCTTCTGGGATGTCACATCACTCCTTCACTCAGCGTGCTCTTCGTGCTCTTCGCACTCTTCGCCCGCTTCGGCGCCCCTTATCGTTGCTGAAAGGCCGGCTTGTGTCGAGCGACCGCGCCACCATAATTAGCCCGACTCAGCTAATTATTTGTGTAGCTCTTTTCATCGGACTCTTTAACAACTACAGCTTTTTCAGCCAGGTGTGGGCAATTTATCCTCCGAGCGGCGACAACCTGCTCTTCGTCGGGTCGTTATTCTGCGTATTGTTATTATTTACCGCACTTCTGATCAGCGTCTTCGCAGTTGGCCCACTGCTCAAACCTGCCCTGATTGCAACGCTGCTGGTCTCGGCCAACACCGGTTACTTCATGGACACCTACCACATCGTTATCGACGATGTGATGCTCGACAATATGCTGCGAACTGATCGCGCCGAAGCTTTCGACCTCCTCTCAGCATCGCAAGCTCTCTATTTCATCGCACTCGGTGTTCTGCCCAGCGTAGCAGTAGCATTTGCCCCAGTTCGGCGCACCCCTTATCTTAAGGCAGTGCGAGCTAGACTAGGCTTCCTATGCGCCTGCCTGTTCTCAATCACTGCGCTACTTTTACTTCAAGGCAGCAGCTATGCCTCGTTCTTCCGTGAACATAAATCGGTGCGCTTCTATGCCAATCCAAGCTACGCTTTCTACTCCGTTGGGAGACTCGGCGCAGGTCTGTTCGACCGCGCTACCCGTCCCTATCTCCAGATTGGCCTAGACGCCAATAGAGCTACATCGAGCACACGACGAAAGATTGTTGTCATGGTGGTTGGAGAAACGTTAAGGGCAGACCACCTTGGCATCAATGGTTATGAACGCCAAACTTCGCCACGCCTCTGGCAATCAAACGCGATCAGCTTCAACAATGCTTGGTCGTGCGGCACTTCTACTGCCGTATCTGTTCCCTGCATGTTTTCTTTTCTGAATCATGAGAATTATGACCAGGCTGAAGCACTCGCTACCGACAACGCATTAGATGTTATTCAGCGAACTGGAGTGTCTGTTACTTGGCTCGAAAACAATTCCGACTCGAAAGGTGTAGCCTTGCGCGTGCCCTCACTCGATTTCAAACACGCTGAGACCAACTCAGCTTGCGATAGTGAGTGCCGCGATGTTGGAATGATCGACGGCCTTGCTGCCATTCTAGAAGAAACTACCGAAGGCGATCTTTTGGTCGTACTACATCAGATGGGTAATCACGGGCCGTCCTACTATAAAAGATATACACAAGAATTTGAGCGCTTTGCGCCTACCTGCCAGACTAATCAGCTAGAGAGTTGCTCACGCGAGGAAATAGTGAATGCCTACGATAATGCGGTGCTCTACACCGATCACTTTCTTGGTGAAACAATAGAGTGGCTCAATCAATTAGACAATCAATTCGAAAATCAATTCGACACGTCACTGCTTTATGTTGGTGACCATGGCGAGTCCTTGGGCGAACGCAACTTCTTTCTACATGGCTTGCCCTATCGTTTCGCGCCCGACACTCAAAAACACGTACTTCTCATTTTCTGGTTTGGCAAAAACTGGCCTGAAAACGATATAAAAACCCTCACTAATCTAACTCAAAAGGGTTCGGCTATAAGCCATGACAATGTCAGCCATACGCTGCTCGGGTTGTTCGATATTGACACCGCACTTTATGAAAAAGACCAAGATATTCTGGCGATGAAACTTTGACACCTGACGCCAACACAAAATACCGAAGTCAAATTAAATCTCCGCAAGCCGCCAATAGTAGAAAAATACGTTTACTACTATTCGCCCTCATCGCGACTATTCTTTTTTTTGAGATAACCTCAGTCGATGTTTTTGTGCAGCGCTGGTTTTTCGATGCGGAAATCGACAGCTGGATAATCGATAGCGATCAGCCATGGCTTCGTTTTATCCTTTATGATGGAGTAAAGAAACTCTATTTCGGCATCGTTATCATTCTTGCTGTACTTATTTTTTCACCGAGCCTCGCGCGCTTTGGATTCCCCATGTCCTCGGCTAAGTCATTTGACCAACAGACGCTAAAAGTAATTCTTGTCTCCCTGATCTTGATTCCGCTTTTCGTCAATGGACTAAAAGCCGTGACTAATATTCCGTGCCCTAAAGATCTTGCGCTGTTTGGAGGCAACTATCCACACGTCATACTATTTCGAGGCTACCCAAATGATTTCCTCCAGCTGGACCGTATTCGCTGCTATCCTGCTGGGCATGCAAGCGGGGGCTTTGCCTTAATGGCGCTTGGCCTTCTTGGCAAAACCCGCAAGGCGCAGACCACAATAGCGAGCACTGCATGTGTTCTAGGTTGGCTAGTGGGATTCTATAAAATGGGGATTGGCGATCATTTTCTCGGGCATACGGCCGTCACTATGCTCATCGCAATGATCGTGATTCTATTGGTCGACCGAAGCCTGCGATTACGCTCGACTTAGCCGCAGTAGTCGACTCAGGAAAAGATTACAGTTAGATCGGTAGCCGATCGAAAAGCAAAACCGACCAAATCAAGAGGAAGGTCATCAGGCTTACGAAAACGGCGCCTGAGGCAATGTCTTTCGCTTTCTTAGAAAGCTCGTGATAGTCCAAGCTCACTCTGTCGACCACCGCCTCTATGGCGCTATTGAGTAATTCGACTAACAACACGAGTACAATAGAGAAAAGTAGCATTGCTGTTTCAAGCGCGGTCTCCCCAAGAATAACCGCGAGCGGTATGAGGAACACCGACAATATCGATTCGATACGAAAAGCTTCTTCGCTTCGAAAGCATGCACGCAGTCCCTCGGCGCTGTAGACAGTCGCAGCCCAAATTCTCGCGAGCCCCTTTTTCTTGGCTGGCATGCTAGGCGGTGTTTCACTTGCGCCGAATGTCATGGGTTCTCCTTCTAGTCATCTCTCAGCCATCTCAATATTCGCCGAGCGAATCTCATCCAAAGCCAAATCCTTTGCCACCGTTTAACATGCTATCTTCTACAATACCGGATTGCGTAATTTCCTTACCGCGAGGGCGTATACTGTATAATCAGACTCACGTTGACGGTAAGCAAGCAGATATCATGATAGTCGGTCACAACACGCAACGCTAAGTAAAAAAGTCCTAACTAGACGGAAGAATAAGCAGAGCGAATGAACAACAACCCCGTACTCATGTTTCCAACACATTATCTGGGCAACTTTATTTTGGGGCTGCCATGGGTGCTGCGCGTTGCAGAAGACTATCCTAACCTTACCCTGGTTATCGATGCCCGTTTCCGCGAACTCACCAATACGGTTATTCCTCCTTCTGTGACCATCATCGAGTATCCACGCCAGCGCCTGAAAGAGCCTGGCTCGGCATGGTCGCGACTCACGCTCTATTTAGGATTCTTGCGAAAGCTTCGTAAGGCGACGAGCGACTGCATAATCGATATGGAAGGCGAACGCTTCAGTGGCGTTTTGAGCAGGCTCAGCGGCGCTAAGAATCGCTACGGGCCAACCGGGAAAAACGCGCATCGGTTCTACAATAATCCGCGCGCGCTCAATTATGAAAAGCATCGCTATAATGCCTTTGGCGAAATTCTTGATGTACTCGTTACCGGCAAGGCGCCTGCCAATATTCTTCCTTACACTCTCGGCTCTGAAGTCCGCGAGGCGGTGAAAGGTTTGCTTGAATCAAAGCTGATCACACAGCCTTTTGTGGTCATTCACCCCGGGGCGAGCGCTGATTATAAGAAATGGCCAGTCGAGTATTTTGCACGCTTAGTCACGCTGCTCAAAAGCCAGAATCTCGGAATCGTGATGATTGGTGCTGGCGACGATACGCGCATGATCGATGCGATCGCTGAGCAATTACCCAATGTAGCTATTCATCACTTCGATCAGCTCGGCTATCCTGAACTCGTCGCCCTTTTTCAAAAAGCTCAGTTCTATATAGGTGGCGACAGTGGACCGATGCACCTTGCCGCCTCCGCGGGCTTAGATTTAGTCGCGCTATTCGGCCCAAGTAAGGAAACTATTTGGGCGCCGCTAGGTGATCATAGTCGCGTATTGCGCGGAACGAAGGCATGCGGCAAAGACTGTGACGCTTGGCAATGCGAATTCAATTATCATTGCCTCACGTCTTTAATACCAGAAGTCGTTTTCGGCGCTGCAACGGCAACCAGAGTAGCAATAGATATGCGCAAACCTGCGTTTGCTAATGAAACGAAAGAGACAAATCCATGAGTCAACAGATAGCCGCAAGCGTGTACATGATCACTCTCAATGAGGAGGACAATGTTGCCGAATCGCTCGCGAGCGTTGCTGACTTCGCCGAGGTAATAATTGTCGATAGCGGCAGCACCGACAGAACGTTAGCGATCGCGGAGGGCTTCCCCAACGTTCGCGTTTTCCACAATGACTGGCCAGGATTTAGTGAGCAGAAGGCCTATGCAATGTCACTCTGCAGCCAGCCGTGGGTATTCAATCTAGACGCCGACGAATTGCCTACCGAAGACTTTCTGAACGAGGTAAGGACACTAATTAGCACCGGTTCGCACGACGCGCTAGAATCGAATCGTACGCTCATTCGGTGGGGACAGCAGCCAAAGAACTTCAACAAAAACGATCGACTCATTCGCTTCTTTCGAAAAACATGCGGCCATTACGAAGTAAGGCGCGTACACGAAAGCATCTCGATCACAGGTTCTGTCAAGAAAACGCAAGCGACGATTCTCCACAAAGAAAACCTCAGCCTTAGCCAGCGCTTCACCAAGTCTAACCGTTACAGCGAGCTTAAAGCCGAGGATAAATTCGATAAAAACCAAAACGCCTCGCTGGCGAGTATCGTGTTGATGTTTCCGATCACCTTCTTACAGGTCTATCTATTCAAGGGACACTTCCTTGACGGACTCGAGGGTTTTAACACCAGCATGAACGCCGCGTTCTATACCTACATGAAATACGCGAAGCTGCGAGAGCTGCATCAGCGTAAATCAGACGGGCTTTAATACCGACTATTGGATCTATGAGTACAGCGGCAGGGAGTCGAGGTTAGGACTCTGCAAACTGGATATTGTAGAGGTAGGCGTAATGCCCTTCTTGAGCGATGAGTTCTTTGTGGCTTCCGGACTCGATAATCTTACCGTTTTGCATCACCAAAATCCTATCAGCGCTTTCGACAGTCGATAGCCTATGAGCGATGACAAAGGTGGTGCGCCCCTGCATAAGCGTACTCAGCGCCTCTTGAATATGTAGCTCAGATTCGGAATCTAACGCCGAGGTGGCCTCATCGAGTACGAGTATAGGCGCGTCGTCAAACAAGGCACGTGCAATCGCAATGCGCTGCCTCTGCCCACCAGACAACATCCCCGCGTCATCGCCAATCTGCGTGTCTATTCCCTGTGGTAGTTGATCAATAAATTCTAAAGCATGTGCGTTGCGCGCAGCCTCGATCACAGCATCACGATCGATTGGTTCGGCAGCTCCGTAGGCAATATTGTCTAAAATACTGCCACTAAATAGCACTACCTTCTGACTCACTACCGCAATTTGATGGCGAAGGCTTTGAAGTGAGTAGTCGGGAAGCGCACTGCCATTAATGCGGATCTCGCCTTCGGTGCAATCATAGAAACGAGGCAGCAGACTCACGAGCGTCGTTTTCCCGCTACCGGATTTACCGACTAACGCGATAGTCTGGCCTGCTTCGACGTCGAAACTCACGCCGTCGACCGCACTCTCTGAGGTCTCCTGAATTTCGCCGGGGCGGTTCTCGCTAGCAGGGGCATAGGCGAAGCGAACATTGTCGAATTCGATATGCTCGATTGCGCGCGGCAATGTTTTCTCGCCACAATCGACCTCGCCCGGCTCGTCGAGCAAAGAAAAAATACTCGAGGCTGCAGAGAGCCCGCGCTGAATAACCGAATTAATTTGCGACAGCTGGCGAATAGGTTTCGCGAGCGAAGCGGCCATCGTTAGAAAAGTGACGAAGTCGCCCGAGGAACGATCGCGCATGAATTCAGGCGCCATTAAAAACCAAATGAGGCCCGCTATCGCACTACTTACTAGGAGCTGGATAACTGGCGTGCTAATAAGTTCGGTGCCAGCCATCTTCATATTCTGTGTACGATTGCGCTCGCTCGCCGCATCAAATTTTTCGTTTACTTGGCCTTTCGCATTAAACGTTCTAACGACATGATGCCCGCGAATCGATTCGCCTATAATCTGTGTCACCTCGCCCATCGAATCTTGCATCTGCGTGCTGTAGCGGCGGAAATAGCGAGACGCAATAGAGACTGTCTTACCAACGATAGGCGCTATGAGAAGAAACGCGAGGCTCAGTTGCCAATCCACATAGAACAATGCAGCAAGCAAACCGATAACGGTAAGTCCTTCGCGCAAAACCACGGTAACCGCGTTGGTCACCGCGCCCGTTATTTGATTCACATCATAAGTTACTTTCGATATTAGTCGTCCCGGTTCGGCGCGATCGAAGAAGCGCACGGGTAAGTCGAGGGTATGCTCCATTATCTGGCCGCGCATGCGATGGATTAGATAGTTCGCTACATGGGCTATCGAATAGCCACCAAGAAATCCACCCACTCCGCGTATAAAGGCGATGGCAATACACAGCAGCGGACTATAGACGCGCCAGTCGAGGTCTTTGCTTTCGATTGCATCGATAGTCCAGCCTAACCAGGCGGCCGCAAGTGGCGTCGTCGCAGCGAAAATAAGAAAACCAAGAATGCTTGTAAACACAGCAGGCAGCTGCGGCTTGAGATAGGCTAAGAGACGCTTGTAAAGCGTCCAGCTCGCTGCAAAGCCGCTCGCTTCTTGCGCTAAAGCGCCGCTGTTGTCGAATTCTGCTGCCAAGTGTTAGTCCATTTTTGAGAGTTTTAAGAGCTTTGAGAGTGATTAGGTTTAGCGCTGCAAAGGACAGCCTAGTAAAAACATACAGTATACACGCACAGCTCGCTAGAGCGCCGCCTCCAGCGCCTCTTGAAACTCGAGCCACTGCTCCTCTACCGATCCGAGCTCGGCCTTTACACTGCCCTGCTCTTTTACCAGCTCCGCGAGTTTCGCCTTGTTCTGCTCGGCATAGATCGCTTCGTCACCTAACTGGCTTTCTATTTTATCGAGCCTCGTCTGCAGCTTCTCCATCTGATTCTCGAGCGCTTTAACTTGTTTGCGCAGGGGAGCTAATTGCTCTCGTCGTGCCGCGGCCTGCTGCCTCTGCGCTTTTTTATCGGCGGCACTATTGTCGGCCACTGGGTTACTTTCCGCTGCCTGCGGCGAGGCTTCTAGTTCGTTATAACGCGCAAGCCAGCGTTCGTAGTCGGCAAGGTCGCCATCAAATTCGGCGAAGTGGCCTTTATGTATCGAATAAAACTCGTCAACGGTATTGGCAAGCAAGTGTCGGTCGTGCGAGACAATAACCACCGCTCCCTCAAATTCCTGTAGAGCAACGGTAAGCGCATGCACCATCTCAAGGTCGAGGTGGTTAGTTGGTTCGTCTAGCAGCAGCAAGTTGGGCCGCTCCCAAGCAACCTTCGCCAACGCGAGTCGCGCCTTCTCGCCTCCGGAGAAATGCTCGATGCATTCATCGACGCGGCTGCCGCGAAAATCGAAGCCGCCCAAATAGTCACGGATAACTTGTTCGGTTGCCTTAAGCGCTGGGTCTTTCTTAGCGAGCGCCTGAATTGTCGCAACCGGTGTCGCCGTTTGATCGAGTTCATCGACTTGATGCTGAGCGAAATAGCCTATGCGCATCTTCTTCGCCGGAATCATTTCGCCAGCCATCTGTTTAAGTGACTCGGACAGAACTTTAAGTAACGTCGATTTACCGCTGCCGTTAAATCCAAGCAGACCGAATCGGGAATCGCCTCGAATGGAGAACGTCACTTTGTCGACCAGCGGTTTGTCAAAACCAAAGGCCAGCTTGTTAATCTGCATTAAGTAGCCGCTATCGGCTTCAACCGCAGGAAACGAAAAGCGAAACGGGGAGTCGGCGTGTGCGGGCGCGATGTCCTGCATTCTATCCAATTCTTTTAGGCGGCTCTGCGCTTGTCGCGCCTTGCTTGCTTTTGCCTTAAAACGTCTAACAAAGTCTTCAATCTCGCCGCGCCTGCGCTGCTGCTTCTCGTAGAGCGCCGCTTGTAATGCCATGCGCTCGGCGCGCTGGCGCTCGTAGGCACTGTAATTACCGCGATAGAGCGCGAGCGATCCGCTCTCGAGGCTAATGACGTGATCGATTACCGCGTCGAGGAAAGTCCGATCATGCGAGATAACTAAAATAGTGCCGCGGTAACCACGCAGCCACTGTTCGAGCCATACCGTCGCTTCAAGGTCGAGGTGGTTTGTAGGTTCGTCGAGCATGAGTAAATCGGACGGGCGCATCAGCGCCGCAGCAAGATTGAGGCGTACGCGCCAACCGCCCGAAAACTCACCTACCGTGCGCGAAAACTGTTCGGTATCGAACCCAAGCCCCGACAATAGCTGTTCAGCTTGGTTCTTAATGTCGTAGGCGCCGAGTTCTTCCATCGCCGCATGAAGACGCACGAGCAACGCGTCATCGTGTCCCGCCTCGGCCACTTTGATCTTGGCTTCCAAGACGCGAAACTCCGTGTGAGAGTCAATCACGAACTCGATCGCCGTGCGATCACTCGCCGGTGTCTCCTGCGCCATTGACACGGTACGAAGGCCATTAGGTAGCTCTATCTCGCCTTGCTCTAACTGGATTTCGCCGGCGAGTGCCTTAAATAGACTCGTCTTTCCCGAACCATTACGCCCGATTATGCCTGTGCGCTGGCCACTAGACAGCAATACACTGGCATCGCGAATAAGCGTCTGCGTGCCGCGCATCAGGGTAATATTGTTGAGAGAAATCATAGGGGCGTTTCGAGGGATCAGTTATAGACTTAAGCACAAGCTCTGCGTGATGGGCTAAACGATAAAGAGAAAGCAACGCTGTAATCACGCCTTCTGCCGGATCGCATGATACTACAGAATTGATTTAGGCAGGCCGAATTCGTACTATGCAGGCTTCACCGAAAGCGGCCATTGGTGGCAAGGGTTCTGCGCCTAACCTTGCTAAAGACGCGTCGTTTTGCCGCCTCATTTCGAGGCCCAGTGACAAGCGGAACACCAGATGAAACAAATACTTATCATCGATGACGACGAGAATCTCGGCGAGCTACTTACCCAATATCTCGCTCGCTATGAGATGCAGGCGCATGTTGCGCTCGCGCCAAGCAAAGGCTTGGAGATGATTAAAAAGCTCAAGCCGGACCTTCTGATACTCGATGTGATGCTGCCCGAGAAAGACGGATTTGAGGTATGTCGCGAGATCCGTGCAAAATCGTCGATCTATGGCCAGCTGCCTATTCTCATGCTTACCGCCCACGCAGAGGTTACCGACCGCATCGTTGGGCTCGAGCTCGGCGCCGATGATTATCTGCCCAAGCCCTTCGAACCGAGAGAGCTCGTTGCGCGCATCCACAACATTCTGCGCCGCTCTGGCGACGATGCGTCGATGCGCGAGATCAAGCCTATCAACGGCATCGAAGTTGACCCCTCGCGACGCGAAGTTAAACTCGACCACGCCGTGCTCGACCTCACCACCATGGAATACGAGCTGCTCATCTTATTTATGCAGTATCCAAACAAAACCTTCACCCGCGACGAATTGATGAATCGCCTTCGTGGTATCGACGCAGAATTGTTCTCCCGCGCGGTCGATACGCTAGTCAGCCGTTTACGTCACAAGCTCGGCGATACCTCGAAGACGCCTCGCTTTATCAAAACTGTTTGGGGTCGAGGCTACACGTTTATCGGCGAGCAGTTGTAGTCCGCCGTGGCAGGCCTACTGCAAACCATACGCTACTCACTTTTCCTG
>OJGS01000747.1_pt1 | contig 9953 bp, 10 predicted proteins | sample 1594531 | NCBI WGS metagenome assembly OJGS01 (sample SAMN05416816, study PRJEB24817) | seawater metagenome | isolation source: Sea water | place: Canada:Atlantic | collected 2013-07 | reverse complement strand
GTAATAGCTTTTATTAATACATATAAAACGTATCATTTTAAAATAAAATTTATTGTGAATTAAAAAAATGAAAAAACATCTATTCCTCCTAATGCTTTTGCTGCTAGTATATTCAGCTAGAGCCCAAGATTCTAACAGAATAAAAAAGTTAGAAACTACTTTAAACTCGTTGTCTGAAAAAATTCCGGGATTAACAAATAAGGTTGATTTAACCATCAACACTACAAAACTCAGTCTTTTTTTAAAAGCAATAGCAAGTTCTAATGATCTAAATATAAGTGTAGACCCTATATTAACCAATATCAATGTATCTAAAAACTTTCTAAATGTAAGCGTTCAAGATGTGCTATTAATTTTGTGCAAAGAACACCAACTCTCTATAGATTTTTTTGGTAATATCTTAGCCATTAAAAAATACAATGCACCCTACATAGCTAAGGAAATTCCTGTTTTTTATAATTCTAGTAAAGATCTTTTTACAGCAGATTTTCAAAACGATAGTCTGGTCTTGGCTTTTAGAAAGATAACAACAGTTACTGGTAAAAACTTGGTGTTTTCAGAAGAGGCTCTCAGAGATCGCAAGATTTCAGCATTCATAAAAGAAGTTCCTTTTGATGCTGCTATTGATAAAATTGCCTTAACCAATCAATTAGAAGTTACTAAAACTAAAGATAATTTTTATCTTTTTAAAGCCTCTTCTGAAGGAGTTACAAGAAACCCAAGACGTTTAAACATGTCTGAAAGTTATTCTTTTAAAATAATAGATACAGTTCATCAACTACTAGAAGTTAGTTTTATAGATGCCCCAATAGAAAATATTATTAATGATGTTGCTTATGGTTTAAAAATTAACTTAGCCACTAAAAAAGAGTTAAAAAACATAGGGAAGGCAACTATAAAGTCAGATGGTATTTCGTTTAATAAACTATTAAATAAGCTATTGGAAGGCACAAAACACAGTTATAAACTAGAGAATGGCATGTACTTTTTTGGAAAAACAAAAGGGGTCTCTGTAGAGAAAACTGAAGTAATACCACTTGTAAATAGATCTATAGAGTTAATGATGCAACCTCTTCAAAACTCATCTGGGTTTTCAAGTAACCAATCTATGAACAATTCATTCTCTCAAGACGGCAACTTTAATCAAAATATGTCTGGTAGAGGGAATTCTATCACAGGAAATCAGAGGACTCAAACTACTGGATATACTAGAAATACACAAAATAGAAGCAATAACCTCAATAATACAAATCAGAATTCAAATAGTGAAGATTTAAAGAGCATTTTTCCTGAAGGAGTTTTGGATAGTTTAGATATAGGAACCGATCTAGAACAAAATAGTTTTATTGTAAAAGGGAATGCCCAACACATTGAAAAATTTAAAAAATTTATTAAAAAAATAGACAAATCTGTTCCGCTAATTTTAATAGAGGTCATGATTATTGAAGTTAATAAGTCATCCTCTGTTTCTGCTGGAATAGATATTGGTGTTGGAGATGCTCCTGTAAAAAGTCAGGGAAGTATTTTTCAAGGAACAGATCTAACTATTGGCGCTGCAAGAATTAATAAAATTATTGGCGGCTTAACTATTGGATCTTTAAATATTGGAAATGTGTCTCCTAATTTTTATGCAAAAATTCAAGCCTTAGAAACCAACGGAAATTTAAAAATTCGTTCAACTCCAAAACTATCAGCTTTAAACGGCCATACAGCATCCTTAAGCAATGGAAAAAGAACGTATTATACACAAACGTTAGTCAATACCGTTGGTGTAGAAAATCCGCAGACACAACAATATGAGAACTTTATTCCTATAGATGCCAATTTATCAATTAAGATACGCCCTATTGTTTCAGGAGATGGTAGTATTACCTTAAGCATAGATGTTCAACAATCTTCATTTAGCAATGGAGAACGTGTTGGTGATGGAGCTCCGCCAGATATAGATACCAGACAGTTTAATTCTACCTTGCGTATTAGAGATCAAGATGTAGTTATTTTGGGAGGCTTAGAAGTAGACTCTAAAAGTAATTCTGGTTCGGGTGTGCCATTCTTGGCCAAAATTCCACTCATTAAATGGTTGTTTAGCAAACGAGTAAGAACTGCCCAAAAGTCTAAATTATCTGTACTTATTAAGCCTAGTATCATTAGAGCAGAATGAAAAGATATCTAACATACGGACATAGTTTTTGTGCTGTTGAACACGCTTACAATACATCTTTTCAAGTTTTAGAAGTAACAAAAAAACAAAAAGAGTTGGTTATTTCAAAACAAGAAAATTACTCCTCACAAAAAGCCGTTTTTGAAAACTTAAAAAATAAGAAACATCTATTTTTAGTTTTAAATAATGAGCAAATACTTTCTAAAAATATTCCTACAGCTGGTATTTCAGAAGACAGGCTAGTAAAAACAGCATTTCCAACAATTGTTTTACAAGATTTTTATGTAGAAATACTTAAGAATGATACTACATCATTTATAGCGATTTGTAGAAAAGATGTGATAGATACTCTCATACAAGAATATGCTGCTAAAGGAATCTGTGTGATCGATTTTTCTCTGGGGAATTTGGCAGTAAAAAATGTACAATCTTATATACAAGAGTCACAAATTTTTACTTCTAATGCCTGTATTATTTTAGAAAATAATAAGATAGAAACTATAGAAATAAAGACACCTTTACAAGAAATTTATCAAATAAACGGATTAGAGGTCCCAAATAAATACGTCCTTAGTTTTGCAGGGATTTTATCTTACTATTCTAATGAACTTCACACCTACTCAAGTACCCTAAAAAAAAGACTCACAAACATATACAAACAACAGCGTTTCTTTGCTTTAGGTCTAAAGTATTCATTGGGCTTTTTATTTATTACGCTACTCATTAATTTTTTAGTTTTTAGCAGCTATCAAAGAAAGGTTTCAGAACTACAAACAGAAGTATCAATAAATGAAACCTACAAGATGCAACTATCAGGTTTACGAGAAATTGTTGCTAAAAAGAAAAAAATGGTAGAAAGTATGACATCGGCAAGTAATTCTAGAGTAATATGGTATGTAGATGAAATCTCTAAAACAGTTCCTAGCAGCTTATACTTAGACGAAATTAACTATCAACCGCTAGAAAAACCTATAAGAGAAGAAAAACCTGTAGTATTTAAAAATAACGAAATAACGGTAAAAGGAATTTCAAGAAACGATGAAGATTTAATTGCTTGGAAATCTAGTTTAGAAAAACTAACATGGGTAGAAAAGATTTCTTTTATAAACTATGGTAAGGGAAAGACAAAGAAAACCTCTTTTGATTTTATTATTCACATAAAAAAGACCCAATGACTATAAAACAAAAAAATATAGGACTTATTGTTGGTTTTTGTGGCATTCTATTTATAGCCTATCAATTTTCGTTTAAAAAAACTCTAGAGATAAATAATAATTTAAAACAGTTAACTATAGAACAAAATTTGTTTTCTAATGCCATCACAAGAAGTAACTATTTACAGCAAGAAAATAGATATTTAGATTCAATTTTAACGGTAAGTAATATTTCTGTAAATGAGTCTTTTGAGCACTATTTCATTGAAAAAATAACAGATTTAAAAGAACTTTATAAGGTAGCTCTTATTTCTTATGAAAAACCTCACACATTTAAGTTTGATGGTGCAACCATGCTAAGCTACAGCATAGAAATAAAAGGAGAATTTAGAAACCTAATGTTATTTACTAGCAGTTTAGAACAACTACAAATGGGAGAATTTGCTGTTGTTTCATTTAAAAAAAAGAAAAATTACAGCACCCGAAAAGACGAACTTTTCTGCAAATTAATCCTTCAAAAATTAAGTAAATAATGGCCTTAGCAAACATCCTTATGATTGGCTTACTTTTACGTGTCTTCTATGAAGATATAAAAGACCGTAAAGTTACATTCATTGTTCTTGTTATCTTGCTGCTCTTAGGAGGATTTATTCATAGTCAACATCTAAATATATGGGTTTTCTTGTTAAGTTCACTACTAAATTTAAGTATTGTTTTAACAATTATCTTGGTACTTTATGTATATGCTAACTTCAAATTAAAAACCTCTCTATCTAAGGTGTTTGGGTTAGGAGACGCCTTTTTTTTTATAGTAATGGCTGTTAGTTTTCCAACAGCTACTTTTTTAGTTTTGTTTGCTACTTCTCTTCTCTTCAGTTTTGTAATAGCTGTTCTTTTTAAAAAGACGTTAAAAAAATTTATTCCATTAGCTGGTTTACAAGCGTTGTATATAGGGCTTGCTCTAGCTAGCAATCAATTGTTTCATATTATAAATTTATATGCCGTATAAATGAATAAAGAACTTTTAGAAATACCAACACAAACTCTGCAGCTAATTAGCGCAGACCAAGCCTATCATTACAGAGTAATACCCTTCAACGAGTTTGGCAACAAAGTCTTTTTAAAAACAGACGCTACCAAGCCCAATGAGCTATTAGCAGAACTACAAATTATGCTAAATAAAGAAATTGTACTAGAACAAGAGTCTTCACAAACTATTGAACAATATCTTCAAAAAAACTACAGAAAAAGAGCCAGAGGTTTTCAGAGTAGTTCTCTTCATTATTCTGAAGACTTTTTACTGAATATGATCTATGAAGCAAAAGAAATAGGAAGTAGTGACCTTCATTTTGAAGCTTTTGAAAAACAACACAGAGTACGGTTTAGAATAGATGGAAAATTAATAGAAAAGTACATCATTTCTTTAGATGAGTATCCAAAAATTGTGAACAGAATAAAGATCATGGCTAGGCTAGACATTTCAGAAAAAAGATTGCCACAAGACGGACGAATAAATGTATCTACAGAAGTAGAAGATTTTGATATTCGAGTCTCTTGTTTGCCAACGCTTCATGGAGAAAAATTAGTGCTTCGTATTTTATCTAAAAACAGTGTTAGTGTTCAATTAGAAAATCTTGGATTTACAAAAGATGAACTAGAAATCTATGAATCATCTGTAAAAAAACCAAACGGAATTGTGTTAATTTCTGGACCAACAGGTTCTGGAAAAACCACCACCCTGTATGCTACTTTAAAATTATTAAACAAAAAAGACACCAACATACTTACCATAGAAGACCCAATAGAATATACCTTAGAAGGTGTAAACCAAGTGCAGCTAAGAGAAAATATTGGGCTAGACTTTGCGAGCACTTTGCGAACTTTTTTAAGACAAGATCCAGATATTATTATGGTCGGAGAAATACGCGATGTAGCAACAGCAAACATGGCTATTAGAGCAGCCTTAACAGGGCATTTGGTCTTATCTACCATACATACAAATTCTGCTTGGTCTACAATTTCTAGACTGGTAGACATGGGAATACCTCCCTTTTTAATAGCTAGCACCTTAAATATTAGTGTGGCGCAGCGCCTGGTTCGTAAATTATGTACTGCTTGCAAACAAGAAGAAAAACTTCGTTTAGAAATTCTTCCAAAGGGTTTTATTCTCTCTAAAGAGATACAAACACATTACAAAGCTGTAGGCTGTTCTAATTGCTACCAAACTGGCTATAAAGGCAGAAAAGCAATCTATGAGATTATTCCTATTACTAAAGAACTGGTTCAGAAAATTCAAAACAAAGAATTAGAGGTAGATGAGTATCTTCTAGAAAATAAAATTCAAACGCTGCAAATGAACGCACTTAATTTAGTAGAACAAGGCATTACTTCTATTGAAGAGGTATATCCATTATTAGCTCATTAATTTATGAATAAAAACACCAAAACAACTTTATTATTAATGGTAGTTACCATTGTTTGGGGAGCCATTGGGTATCAGGTATATCTAAATTATCATCCATCGCAAGATGAAATGTTAGCAGCATCTACAATGTCTTTTACTCCAAAGCAACATATGGTTAAAAATATCTACAAAATTACCGCCAACTACAGAGACCCCTTTACTGGAAAAAAATATAAGAAGCCCGTACCAAAGAAACCACCAATAAAAAAACAACTTCCTAAGCCTGAAATTATATTTCCAAGAATACTTTTTATAGGAATGATAGAAGGAACAAAAAAAACCTACATCATTTCAATCAATGACAGGCAAGAAATATTTCAATTAAAAGATACATTTCAAGACATTACTTTAGAAGCTGTTAATGAAAAAACAATAACCATTCGCTATCAAAATAAGACAAAGAACTATACATTAATAGAATGAAAAAGTTTGCCAAAATAAACGCAGGAGCCATACAATATGTATTGGTAATATCAGTGGTAATTATCATTGTCTTATTTGCATTTATTTCATTGGTATACACACAAAAAAGAATTCAATTAAAATCTGTACTTTATAAAGCAGCAATAGAAGCCACCTACATGGGGTTTAATTATTTAAAAACAAACAGTATCTCTTACAATACAAACACAAAAATCTCATTTACAGACTATAATTTTGAGCAAACAGTGATCACAAAAAAACCATGGGGTATATTTGATATAGGTATTATAAGAGCTACTCTTAAAAAAGAAACATTTCTAAAGGTAGCCTTGCTTGGCAACAAAAACAAGGGTGGCAAAGCACTTTACTTAGCAGAAAATAATCAAGCATTAGTTCTTGTTGGTAACACAAATATTAAAGGTGATGTTATACTCCCTAAAAGAGGTGTAAAAACAGGTAATATTGCAGGTATCTCTTACTATGGTGCTAAGTTAATTGATGGAAACATAAAAAAAACTGCCAACAATTTACCTAAGATTCAAAATCTAGCCTATCTAAAACAACTTATAAAAGCACCTCCCACAGAGGCTATAGAATATATATCTTTAGAAGAAAATATGCAACTAAACCAATCTTTCACAGACAATACGCTGGTTTACAAAACACAAAGAAATTTATCTTTAAGAGATATTCAGCTTCGTGGAAATATTGTTATTATTTCTTCAGCCGATATTACAGTATTCCCTACAGCAATCTTAGAAGATGTAATTATTATTGCTCCAACTGTTACCCTAGAAACAAGTGTAAAGGGAAATTTTCAGGTATTTGCCAGCAAAAGTATTCATCTAAAAAAAGGGGTTCAGTTGCAGTACCCGTCTTCTTTAGTGCTCTTGCAAGAAAAAGCACCTGTAACTTTAAATAGAAATTCTAAAAAAATAAATGGAATAAAAATTGACAACAAAGCAATGGTAAAAGGGCCCATTTTATTTTACTCTAATGATAAGAAAAATGGATACGGTACACAAATACTCATAGAAGAAAATGCCCAAGTTATTGGGGAAGTGTATTGTACAAAAAATTTAGAATTACGAGGAAAAGTAGCAGGGGTTGTTTACACTAACAATTTTATAGCCAAACAAGCTGGTAGCGTGTATAGCAATCATTTATACAACGCAGTAATAAATAGTAGCAATATCTCTGAAAAGTACAACGGTCTTTTTATTGATGCAGAAAACAAACAGGTAGCAAAATGGGTAGAATAAGAAATCACTTTACTAGAAAGAATCCAAAGGTATCTGCCTCATCTCTAGTAGAAACTATTGTTGCTACTGTTATTATTATGATTGTTTTTGGAATTGCCATGAATAGTATGTTGGGTGTTGTAAAACAAACTACTGAAAATAGCACACATAAAATAGATAGCAAACTACAGAAACTAAGCTATGAATACCAAAATAATGTATTAAAAGTACCCAATACTATTGAAATACCTCAATGGTCTATTGTTATAAAAGAACAACAAGAAGGGAAACTAACATTTGTAGTCTTTAGGGCTACTCATAAAAAAAATAAAAAAACACGCACAAAAAAAGTTATTGCTCTGAAAAGAATAAATTAATAAGGTAATGAGGAAATTAGAATTTACAAATTAAAAATAGATTACTTGGCAGATGATAAAAATAAAAGCTTTTACATTAGGTGAATTACTAGTGGTACTGGTAGTCTCTAGTATAGCTATTACAATTTCTTTTTTAGCTTTAGAGAATGTGCAAAAACAGCTTAAAAGTATTCAAAGTATTTTTGAAACACAACAACAGATAAACCATCTAGAAAGAAGTATTACAACAGATTTAAATCTGTTTATTGGGGTTTATAATGCTACAAAAAATAATATAGTATTTAAAGATGGTAATAAGGTGATTCTGTATCAAATTAGCAAAGACCATATCCTTAGAAATAGAGATACTATTGCCCTTTCACCAAAAAAGCTCACTTTTTATTTAAACGGAAAACAAGTTACAGACGGTGCCATAGATGCTCTAGAATTTTCTTTTTCTAAGACCTATGCGCAGGGTGGGTTTTTTAGCTACAAGATAAAAGATGCAGCGCATTACATGAATAAAAATAGTACAAATGGCCTTTAAATTAGATAATTTACAACGCAATAAAGAACAGCATTCTTCTTTTAATATTCAGAGCATCTTACAAAAAGAAATCTCTTTGGGTAGCTCTTCTTTTGGAAACAAGAAAAAAGAAGCTTTTTATACAGAATTACATGTATTGGTAAAAGCCGGTCTTACCTTAAAAGATGCCTTGGCACTTATTACAGAAGAACAAACAAAAGAAGCAGATAAAACACTCTTAAAAACTATTACAAGAGCGTTAATTGATGGAAAAGACTTTTCAGAAGCTATTTCTTCTCAGAATCATTTTTCTGACTATGAATTCTATTCGTTACAAATAGGTGAAAAAACAGGAACCTTAGAAAAAATATTTGAAGATTTGGGGCTTTTTTATCAACGAAAAAACCAACAACGCAGAACCATTATAGGAGCCTTATCTTACCCAGTAATTGTTTTATTAACCGCTTTTTTAGCCATTGGTTTTATGTTAAAATTTGTGGTACCCATGTTTGAAAATATTTTTAAACAAAACCAAACAGAACTCCCCTGGATTACTAAAATGATGATTGCCGCTTCAGAAATGTTAGAAGACTACTTCTGGCTTCTCTGTTTTGTATTGTTGCTATTGATAGTATTTCAAAGAATATCTAGAAAAAAAAATTGGTATAGAAAATACAGTGCTTCTTTTTGGTTACAAATTCCTTTTGTTGGAGAATTTATTAGAAAGCTACGAATAGCTCAATTTACCCAAGCCATTCATTTACTAACCAGTGCAAAAGTACCGTTATTGCAAGGCATTCAGTTAACAAAAAAAATGATCAATTATTATCCACTTCAAATAGCATTAGCCAAGATAGAGCAAGATATTCTTCAAGGAAAAACATTGAATGAAAGCATTCAAAAATATGCCATTTTTGATAAAAAAATGAGTTCCCTTATAAAGGTAGCCGAAGAAACCAATCAAACAGCAACTATTTTTAAAAGACTTAGCAACCAGTACAACCAAGAAATAGACCATAAATCTAAAATGATTAGCGCTACTATAGAACCAATTATTGTATTGGTATTGGGCGCTATTGTAGCTGTAATACTTATTGCTATGTACCTGCCTATGTTTACCCTTAGTACAGTCATTGGTTAAAAAAAACAGCTTCACTATTCTTTACATTTTTTCTGACAATTACTTTTTTAGCAATGTTAGTTGTGTAGTAATTTTTCTAGAAAAAAACACCAAAAACAATTCATAAAAATTATTAAATAATACACCTCTAGGAAAATATTTTATTTTTTTTTGCTTGCAAAAAAAAACTAAAACTTAAAATTACAAGAAAGCAAATCAGCTATAAACCCCTAAAAACAGGGAGTTAAAGAGCTATTTTAATGATATGTATCCCCATAAATGGTGAGTTTAAAATTTCACCATTTATGGGGATTGTTTTTAGTTTAAAAAAACAATAGGTTTATAAAAAAATTATTGCTGTGGTTACCCCTAATTTTCAACAATTAATAATTAGTTAGTATAGCGATCATATATCTGTGATGGCTTTTACTTGTTGTTTAAAAAAAAAAGGGCTGTAACTTCTTCAGTATTTTTTATTCTTTTAAATGATAAAAAAATTAATGTTATT
>OJGS01000730.1_pt1 | contig 10032 bp, 10 predicted proteins | sample 1594531 | NCBI WGS metagenome assembly OJGS01 (sample SAMN05416816, study PRJEB24817) | seawater metagenome | isolation source: Sea water | place: Canada:Atlantic | collected 2013-07 | reverse complement strand
TCTACACACTGCATATCGTCGGCAGCGTCAGATGTGTATAAGAGACAGGTTTCCGAGTTCGCGCCAATGAGTAAGATAATACTTTCCATATTTCTCAACATACTTCCCGACAATCACCTTACTTGCCGCGAGGGTTTCTCTCATTTTTTTTCGACCTCTTTCAGCCGCTAAATTTCTTTTTTTTGCCTCCTCTAATCGATTGTTATAATCAGACAATTCTTCGTGTTTGCTTTTGGGAGGAGATTCCGCAAAAAGGATTAAATAATCTTCATAAAAATTGAGTGCTTTTAGAGTTGCACCCTGATCATAAGCAGGACCCGCAACCCGACTCTCGAAAATTTGTGCTAATATGAAATATGATTCCTCACAAAGATAGTTGTCGGGGTATAAGTTAGTTAATCTTTCAAGGGCATCGATTGCTTCCTCTTCCTTATTATCTTTGATCGCAATTTCAGATAATGCCATAAGGGCACGTGGGGCAAATCTTGGTCCACGAGCCAGACCGGCAATTTGATTGAGTCTCAAGCGATCTTGAACCCCCGAACGAAACCTTGGAACCACTCCCCACTTGCGAGGCAACTTATCCTTCGCCAGTCGTTCCGCGATTCTCATCAGAGACTCCGCAACTCGTTCAAAATCATAGTCTGTATAAGCCTCTGCAATAAGACGCAAATGTTGAAAAGCCTTTTGCCAGTCCCCTTTCTTCTCGCGTAAATTTGCGGCTCGATAAAGGGATTCAGGTCCAATCTGTATTTCATTGCCCTTTCTAATTATTCGATAATCTGAGCGTCTTTTGGAAAAATTCTCATAAAGAGAAAGTGCGTCTCCACTGTCACCTTCTGCTTCAGCCTGTTCGGCTTCAAGAAACCATAATTTAGCCTGCTTATCGTCGAGGGGATCACGATTCTTTTTAAAAAAACCCGTACCTGGAAATAGGTATTCCTTATCGTTATTAGAAGAGTTTCTGTTATTCCTACTGTCTCCCGGTGAGACTGACCAGAGGAATGAAGATGACAAAAGTAATATAAAGCCAAAGAGTATAGTGAGTTGTTTCATTAAATTTAAAAAGGGTTAAAATCGAACAAGAACCGCAGACCATGTCAAGCCTGCACCAAATGCAACAAACAAGCCAAGTTGTCCTTTCTTCAAAATTAAGGACTTTCTTGCTTCGTCTAGCGCGATGGGTATGGAAGCAGCCGATGTGTTGCCGTATTTGTCTAAGTTGCAAAAGAATTTTCCGAGAGGAATTTCCAATCTTTGCGATAAACTTTCCACAATTCTAGCATTCGCCTGATGAGGAATAACATGATCGACATCATTCTCGGTAAAGCCGTGTGCTTCGAGAAGTTCTCGGGAAGCACGTTCCATAACCCGCACAGCAGATTTGAATATTTCACGGCCGTTCATTTTTAAGAAATGCCCTCTGCTGGATAAGGAGTCTTGTGATGCTGGGAGCAAAGATCCGCCGGCAGGTTGGTACAAAAGATTTGGGTTGGAGCCGTCTGCTCCACTCTTAAAGCCTATGAGTTGTGAACCGGAACCAGCATTGGAAAGAATGGCAGCTCCCGCTCCATCACCAAAAAGTACACATGTGGTTCGGTCTTCCCAATCCATTATGCTGGAAAGCTTCTCGGCTCCGACAACTAATACACAATTGTAACGATTACTACTAAGCATGCCATCGGCCACATCCAGTGCATAAAGAAAGCCAGAACAGGCGGCTTCGATATCAAAACTCGCTACTTTGGGGATTCCAAGTTTATGTTGAATCAAGCAAGCGGTAGATGGAAAAGCCATATCTGGGGTAATCGTTGCCACGATTATAAGATCAATATCTTGAGCAGTTAATCCAGCATCAATTAATGCGTTTTGAGCAGCTTTTACGGCAAGATCACTGGTTGCCTCTTTCTCATTTGCAATTCGCCTTGCCTTGATTCCAGTGCGAGAAGTGATCCATTCGTCGCTCGTATCCACTTTTTCGCTTAACTTCAAATTATCAACCACCTCAGATGGTAGATAGGAGCCAACTCCCAATATTTTGCTACTTGATTTCGTTACATTATCCACCATGATTTAATCTCTCTTCAATAGAGGTTCAGGGCGCAGTATTTCGTTGGCTTCGTGTACATCGTCGAGAACTTGGGTTATCATATCGTGTTGTACTAGTTCTATTGCAATCTTGATTGCACCACTTATATGATTTCGATTCGATGAACCATGTGCTTTAATTACATTTTTTGTTAAACCTAGCAAAGGAGCACCCCCAAATTGTTCCGGATTAATTCTTTGCTTTAGGCTTCGAAACGCTCCCTTTGATAATAATGCTCCCGTCTTACGCAGTGCATTTCGACGTAATTCTTCATCGAGGAAACTACCAATTAATTTGCTTAATGACTCGCACGCTTTGAGTACAATATTTCCAACGAAGCCATCACAAACAACTACATCAACTACATTTTCAAAAATCTGGAAACCTTCTATTAGACCGGCATAATTTATGATGCTCCCATCAATATCCTTTAACATTTCATGAGTCTCATGAATTACTTCATTTCCCTTTCCCTCCTCGGTTCCAATCGTTAATAGTCCGACCTTGGGGCGAACTAAGCCGAGAGCAACTCGTGCATAATTTGATCCAAGGACAGCACTTTGAGCAATATGGAAAGGTTTTGCGTGTGGGTTAGCACCTGCGTCCAATAAAGTAAAATATCTTTCTCGCCCAGGCCAAATTGTGCAAAGTGCAGGTCTCTCTACCCCATCAAGTGTTCTTAATTTAATTGCACCACCTGCCATCAAACACCCTGTATTCCCGCAACTTAATAAAGCATCAGCCTCGCCATCTTTAAGTGCTTGGAGAGCCAAACTCATGGAGGATTTCTTTTTGCCTTTAATTCCAGCAATCGGCTTTTCCTCCATTCCCACTACCTCAGGGGAATGCACAAACTCCACCTTTGAACGCGAAAGTATGGAATGGGATGTTATGAGTGGTTCTATGATCTCTTCCTGACCAAACAAAACAAATTCTGTATTCCAAGGCGAACGATCAATAGCTTGGGCAACACCCTCAAGAACCTCGGAAGGACCTAGGTCGCTGCCCATGGCATCTATCGCAAGCCTAATTCTAGCTTCGGTCTTATCCATGCCGAAGCACTATAATTTTAAACCTCTACATCAAGAACTTGCCTACCACGATACTGTCCGGTTTCAGGATTGACGCGGTGAGGGCGACTCAAAGTACCATCAGCTTCTTTGGTAAGTTGAGGTTCTTGAAAGCGGTTCGCACCGCGACGCTTTCTGCTTCGCTGTTTAGAATGTTTTCTTTTTGGTTGTCCCATAGCTTAATAAATTAATTTCTCACTAAATCATGAAACCGGATTATGGTCAAGCTAGAGAAATTAAGATTGGGAGTTAAAATAAAATGCAAAAAGCACAATCGATAATACTATTCGGTACCAAACAAATACCCCCAGTCCGCGCCTTGATAAATAACCTACCAACCAAAACACAGATAACGCCGCGGAAATTCCCGCCACAAGGCAACCAAATAAAATTGGCCCAACAGACAAATTTGCTTCCATTACTTCCCATTTTGTTAACAGCTTGTAGCCCGCAGCTGCAGTTAAAGTAACAAGGCCAAGGAGAAAACTAAATTCTGCCGCTTTTTTTCTTTGTAGCCCAACTAAATATCCACCCACAATTGTCATCATCGATCGACTTGTACCCGGCCACATCGCAAAGCATTGTAAAAACCCTATCCCCAATGACTGGGCCAGGGTTAAATCATCCAAAGTTCGCCCCTGCTCGCTTATCATACCAGAGTCTTTTGCTTTTTTTCTTTTTTCGACCCAATACATCAAAATTGCCCCCAGGAATAAAGCGATTGCGATAGGAAGGAGTCCAAAAAGAAATTCTTCTATCTTATCATCTAATATTGGCCCCAAGACAGCAGCAGGTAAAAAAGCAACTAGTACATTAAATGCCAACCTCTTCCCCCGGGGGTCCAAGCCAAGTAATCCTAATATCATCGACCAAATTTCTTTACGGTAAAGCAGAGTGACCGCCAATATTGCACCCGCTTGAATGACTATTAAATAAGCATTGATCGCTTCCTCATTATGATTTTCGTTATCGGATAAAAACTCACTTACCACCACCAAATGACCGGTAGAAGATATCGGTAGAAATTCTGTTACACCCTCAACTATTCCATAAATAAAAGCATCCGAAAAGCTCATAGACGAATTTGAATCGGGCTGGTACTCCTGAACTTCACTCCGGTCTACTAAAGCCGCTTTTTCGGTAGCCCCTACTAATCCTGCATAAAGGAAAAAAAACAGCGTAATAAAAATAAGTTGGCGACTGGGCATCAAAATCTCTACAAACCTTGTTGCACAAATATGCAAGAATAACTTTTAGCCATACTTCACAATAACGCACCTTTTACAGATACGATGTACTCATTAAAAAATTTTACAGCATCTTTAAATGAGAAAACTGATTTAGACTCCGAGCAAATAAAATTTTGCATCGATCAACTAGTTTCAGAAAAAGTAGAGTCTTCAGAAAAAGAAAACTTTTTAATTTCACTCTCGGCAAAAGGGGAAACTGCCGATGAAATTTCTTCGTTTATTGAACATTTTCGTGTTTTGGCAAAAGACCCTGCTCTTGGACCATTTTCTGAAAATGCAATCGATCTTTGCGGTACGGGGGGCGATAAGGCTGGAAGTTTTAATATCTCTACATTTGTTTCTTTTATAATAGCTTCATCAGGAACTCCTGTGATCAAACATGGAAACCGATCAATCAGTTCTAAATGTGGGAGTGCTGACCTACTTGAAGCGATCGGAATACCCCTTGAAATTAATAAAGATAAAAGAATAGAGGGAATGAAAAGACTTAACTATTCTTTTTTATTTGCTCCTTCTTTCCACCCTGCTTTTAAGCACATTGCCCCAGTTCGAAAGGAACTTGCGAAAAAAGGTACGATCTCAATATTTAACATTCTTGGACCGATGATTAATCCTGCCCAACCAGGATATCAATTACTAGGTGTCTATTCCCAAAAATTGGTTTCAAAACTCAGTGATTCCCTGCACCAATCCGGAACAAAAGGCGGATTTGTCATCCACGGATGTGTGGAGGGACATTCAACCATAAATGGTGTCGATGAACTCACATCATGTGGACAAAATATAGCTCAAGGGTTTGGTCGAAACTTATCGAAGGAGGAAACTAATTTTACTCCTGAACAATTTGGCTTTACCCAGTCACCAATTGAAGATCTATCTGGAGGAGACTTGAATCAAAACCTCAATTTAATGAATCACATTTTGTCCGGAACGGCACCATCTGGACTCACAAACAGTATCTTAATGAATACGGCACTAGCATTTTTGACAACGGGTCGAACTCAGGATCTCCACGAGGGTGTTGATCTAGGAAGACAATTACTGCAGGATGGAATTGTCAAAAAATGGCTCAATCAAACCACTACTTTTTTCGCTTAATTCAAAATGAACAAATATTTTGGAACCGATGGCATTCGTGCTACTTTTGAAAATTCTTTCCTGGATGAAGATTTTGCTTTTTCTCTTGGAAAAGCCCTCGCATTATTTATCCAAAAAAATGAAATCCCCGGGAAGCAAGTTCTTATCGGTCGAGATACCCGCCCCTCTGGCAATCTTCTCTTACATGCCTTCGAGCAGGGATTAAAAACTTGTGGTTGCACCGGTCTTTGTGCTGGAATTTTACCCACCCCTGCCCTCGCATTTGGGACAATCGAGGAAAAGGTAGCGATGGGAGTAATGATCACTGCTTCTCACAACCCAGTTTCAGATAATGGATTTAAATTTTTCACTTCCACCGGAACGAAACTAAAAGACTCCGAAGAAACTGAAATAGAAGGTTTAATTTCACAGCATAAAAGACCAAAAGAGGTCCAAGATCTCAAGTCGTTGAAAGTCACTCAATCATATCTTGATCGTATTCGAAGTTTTTTTCCCGACGATCTCCTCAAAGGCAAGAAGGTGGTAATAGATGTTTCTAATGGTGCAACACAGGAAACCACTCCGGAAGTACTCGAAAAACTGGGAGCTGTGATAACAATCCTTAATAATGGAACCGGCGATATCAATGCAGGAGTTGGATCGGAGCACCCCTTGATGATGGCAAGTAAAGTGAAAGAGTTAAATGCCGATTTTGGCATTGCTCATGATGGGGACGGAGATCGGGTTATCTTTTGTGATTCCAAGGGAAATATCATACCGGGAGATAAAATCTTGGGAATTCTTGCCCTTAATGAACATCAAAATCAACGACTCAATAACAACGGGTTTGTTGCCACGATCCACAGCAATTCAGGTCTTGATGCCAGTTTAGAAAAACATGGTATTGCAGTACACAGATCCGATGTGGGGGATAAAAAAGTTGCCGCGATGATGAGAGAAAAGGGATTAAATATGGGAGGGGAATCATCTGGGCATGTGGTCGCAAGTGATTATCTTCCAACTGGAGACGGTCTCCTCACTGCTCTACTTGTGGCTAGAGCGTCTTATGAAAAGAAACAAACTATCGATTTACTGAGCAAAGAAATTGCTCTTTGGCCGTGCGTGGAAGGGTCATACAGGGTCAAACAGAAAAAGCCCCTTGAAGAGTGTGACGATCTAAACTCAGCTTTGCTTGCAGTGAAATCTTCTCTTGGTAATGATGGAAGAGTTTTACTTCGATATTCTGGAACAGAGCCAAAAATCAGACTTCTCGTGGAAGCGATTGATCAAAACACTACACAAGCCGCCTATGATCGCCTTGCGAACGCGATTGATAAATTCTTGTAGACTAATAAATTTGATTAAGTATGAGTTCTCCTCTTATCTCTTTCTCTACCCTTTAAAACTATTCCATGATTCAAGAGATTCCTATTGCCCAATTAGATCCTCGACAAGTAAAGCAACTTGAAGCAGCTGAAGCAGCTATTCAATCGAACCTAAGCTATACCCTGGAAGTTTATTCCTCCATTTTAAAGCAATCGCTGGGCTGTATCGAATTACGAAAAAAACTTCGTGCACTTCAAATTAAGAGTATTCAGGGTTCTACCAAAGGGCTCAACAATCTTCTAGGAAAGGTAACAGCAGTTCCCTTCATGTTCGGAGGCAAGGGGGAAAAAGATCCTGAGGGAACCTTAATCAAAGCAGAGGGTCTAATCGAAAAAAATCCTGGCAGTGTTCTCGCGCATGAAATGCTTGCCGATGCGGCCACTCATTTAGAAATGAAAGAAACAGTCGTTTTTGCTTACGAGACAATTCGAAAGATTCATCCCACCAATATTAAAAATCTCAAACAACTCGGGAATGCTTATTTAGAATTTGGTAACACCGAAAAAGCGATCGAAACTGGCAATTCAATTCTAAAGATTAACCCGACCGATGGGGATGCCGTGGAACTCATGAAGCGGGCATCAGTTGCGGTTGCTATGAACAAAGGAAAATGGGAGGAGTCTGAGGATTTCAGGTCTCAATTAAAAGACGAATCAGAAGCACAGGCACTCGAACAACAATCGAAATCAATTACTGACTCGAAGGGTCTGGAAGATCTAATCAGGCAGTCTTATGAGAAAGTGGAACAGGAACCTTCCAATTTAAATAATTACCGTCAATTGAGTGAATATTATCATCGCTATGGTGATTTAGAAAACTCAATTGCATGGATTCAGGAGGCAAGAAAACAAGAAGCGGGACAGGGAGATGTTTCACTCGAGGAAAAGGAGAGACAGTTAACCTTGGAATATTTTGATAACTCAATTGAGGAATGGGAAAAGCTTTTAATAACTAAACCCGAGGACGAAGAAACAATAAATTCTCGTGATAATGCGATTGCCCAAAAGAAACTGTATGAAAAAAATCAGCTCGAATCTCTCGTTCAAAGGTATCCAAATGACTATGGATATCGCTACGAACTAGGAATTAACCTTTTTGATAATGCAGATTATGATAATTGTCTCTCTCATTTCCAATTAGCGCAGCGTAACGCAAAAGTTCGACTGGATGCGATTTTATACCTTGGTCGTGCCTACAGCAGAAAAAACTTTTACGACCTTGCGATTGAACAATTTTCGATTCTTAAGAATGAAATTCAAATAATGGATGATAGGAAGAAAGATGCCATTTACGAGCTTGGCTGTTGCTTTGAACTAATGGGAGAGCAAGACAAAGCAATTGAGGAATTTAAAGTTGTTTATTCGGCCGACATATCATTTCGAGATGTGGCAGATAAAATAAATGCCTTTTATTCTAGAAACAAATAGCTTAAATGGCGGAGAGGGAGGGATTCGAACCCCCGGAACCTTGCGGCTCAGCGGTTTTCAAGACCGCCGCGATAGACCACTCTGCCACCTCTCCATTAACGACTTACGATATTTTAATACCGTCTTTTCCGTTTTATTGCCAAATATTGACACGAAACGAATTCTTGTGAATCATCGGTGGCTTGAGAAAGCCAATACCGAAAGTTCGAAAGAATAAGGACGGTGGAAAGAACTCTGCGTGGGTTGTGGACGGTCTGAGAGTCGAAGGCAAGCGCGTCCGTAAATTCTTCCCTAGCGAGGCGAAGGCCAATATTTACATGCGAAAGAAGGTGGCCCAAATGGAGAGGGAAGGCACCGCAGGTATGGCAATACCCACTGAGCTGCGCGTAGAGGCCGTTAAATGCGCCGTAATGCTCGAGCCCTATGGCAAGACGCTAACAGATGCTGTTGAGGCTTACGTTGCGCGATTAAAGGCAGTCCAGAAGAGCTGTACCGTTTCGGAGATGGTTGTGGAGATGCTGAAAGGGAAGAAGCAGGACGGAATCAAGGATCGGACGCTAAAGGATCTCCGCTTACGGTTAGGCCGGTTTGAGAAAGAATTTGCAGATCGGTCGATTGCGGAAATTGAAACCGCCGAAATAGACGACTGGTTGCGTTCGCTGGGTCTCGGACCGCAATCGCGTAACAATTACCACAGCGTAGTTAGAACCCTCATGAGCTACGGGATTGATCGAGGTTGCACTGAGCGTAACCCCGCAGCCCGTGCCACTCGGGTAAAGGTTCCCAAGGGGCTTGTTTCACACTTCAAGCCCGACCAGATGCGAGCCTTGCTGAAGCACTCGGATGAATCGTTTAGGCCGTTCCTAGCAATTGCCGGGTTTGCCGGTCTTAGAAGCTCTGAGGTTTTCCGTTTGGATTGGTCAGACGTAAATGTGGAGGAGCGCAAAATCCTAGTCTCGGCGGACACAAAGACCGCAGCCGCTCGATTTGTGACCATTCCCGAAAATCTGGCAGCGTGGCTCCGACCACTAGCCAAAGAATCGGGGGCGGTTGCTAGTGAGAACCAAATCCGCACCTCCAGGACCCACGCCTGGAAGGCCGCAGGAATGGAGAAGTGGGATCAGAACGCGTTACGTCATTCGTATGCAAGTTATCACTACGCTCTGCATGGAGACGCGGGAATCACTGCTAGTCAGTTGGGGCACTCAAACAATAAAATGCTGTTCAGCAACTACCGCGGCGTCGTATCATCAGAGGCAGCAAAAGAATGGTTTGAGATCGTTCCTGAGTCGAACACGGGAGAATAATTGAAAAAAGTTTCTGCTAAAATGGTGGAGGCATTTCGAGTCCACACTTGGGGTCGATGGGGCGCATGATGAACCGATTTGTCGAGTTTCTTACCAAATCGACTCAAGTTTCTGCCCACTAAATGCACTATTTCCATTTTCTTGTTGCGGGGACCCGGTTCCAGTATTTCACACTAAGTGTGAACGTTGAAACTTATCCTGGTGCGTATATGGATTGAGCTCTCTTCGGAGCTCCCCTGGAACACTACCCTATCATCACACTGGCCTGACCCCGGAGGTGGGACAGATCTAAACGAGAGTTCTACAGTTATGGTTTGGGGGTTGATCATACTGAGCGCAGGGAGGGCGAAGCCCGACCGGAGCTCAGTATGAGTGGAGAGGGCAAACTCTCTGGGAGTCTGATAGCCCAATAAGCTGTGAGGACGC
>OJGS01000723.1_pt1 | contig 10065 bp, 5 predicted proteins | sample 1594531 | NCBI WGS metagenome assembly OJGS01 (sample SAMN05416816, study PRJEB24817) | seawater metagenome | isolation source: Sea water | place: Canada:Atlantic | collected 2013-07 | reverse complement strand
GGTCTCGTGGGCTCGGAGATGTGTATAAGAGACAGCTGTTCGACTTGTGAGACGGCGTCCCGTGGAGGTTTAGGAATTGAAATTGATCTCGATCTTGTTCCACAGCGAGAAACGGGAATGAATTCCTATGAAATTATGCTTTCTGAAAGCCAGGAAAGAATGCTCGTTATTGTGAAAAAGGGTAGGGAGCATGAGATTAGGGAAGTATTTGAAAAGTGGGATTTACACGCGGCACATATTGGAGAAGTAAAGGACGGAGACCGAATGGTAGTTCGGCATAAGGGAGTCGTTGTGGCGGATCTGCCCGCCAAATCCCTTACTGATGAAGCCCCTATTTATGACCAACCGGCCAGTGAGCCTGCTCATATTGAAGTGGCTCGAAATTGGAGTATAAGTTCTGTTCCCGAACTTGCTGTTGAATCGGTTGAATCTTCTTTAAATAAATTATTAGCTCACCCTACGATCGCTTCCAAGCGGTGGGTCTGGCAACAATATGACCATATGGTTATGTCTGGCTGTACAGTTGAGCCAGGAAGTGATGCTGGAGTGGTTCATTTGAGTATTGCTGGCATTGATAAACGATTAGCGATTTCGAATGATTGTAATAATCGATTCTGTTATTTGGATCCCTACAAGGGAGCACAGATTGCGTTTGCAGAGTGCATGCGTAATTTGGCGTGCTCAGGCGCTCGTGCACTTGCCGTTACCGATAATCTGAATTTTGCCAACCCCAATAAACCGGAGGCTTATCACATGCTGAAGGAATGTGTAAAGGGGTTAGCGGATGCATGTACCTTTTTCGATGTTCCGGTAGTGGGTGGAAATGTGAGTTTGTATAATGAACATGGCGAGGGCGGAATTGACCCGACACCAGTGGTTTCCATGGTTGGTTTAATTGAAAAATCATCAAGTGTGACCCGAAGCTTTATTTCACAACCTGATCAATCAATTCTTCTGCTCGGCGGTCTACCTCATGAATTGGGTGGAAGTTATTTTCTTCAGACCGAATATGGAAAAAAAGAGGGAACTTGTCCGGATGTTGATTTGGCATCCGAGAAGAAAGTACAGGATTTCCTTATACAACAAATTGAAGCCGGGCATGTACATGCTGCACATGATATTGCTGAGGGTGGACTTTTGGTTGCCTTGGCTGAAATGTTTTTTGAAAACCCGAATATTGGAGCATCGCTCTCAATCGATTCCAAGGGGAAATCCAACCGACTGGATGCCCTCCTTTTTGGAGAAAGTCAGGGCCGTGTATTAATTGCAGTATCCAAAAGTGAAAGTGAGGGAATAGTACTATCTGCCGGCCAAAATGGATTGAGCATTGATCCATTAGGATACTCCGATTCATCCGGACAGTTAAAACTTTCAGTGTCGGGTAATGAAATTCTTGATTCTTCGGTCAATCAACTGCATAAGACTTGGAGCGACGCCATCCCACAAAAAATGAATCATAGCTAAACCACCATGAGTGATGAAATCGGCCACCACTGCGGAATTGCCCTAGTCCGCTTACGGAAACCACTGGCTTATTATGAACAGAAGTATGGCACTCCATTATGGGGCTTTAATCAATTATTCCTATTGATGGAAAAGCAGCACAATCGGGGTCAGGATGGTGCTGGGATTGGATCGATGAAATTAAATATGCCTCCCGGTGAAGCTTTTATGTTTCGCGAACGGAGTACGAGCACCAAGGCTTTGTCTAAAATTTTTGGTGGTCAGCACAAGAAACTGGAAAAAATGGTTAAGGATGGGATTGCATTTCCTGAATTTCCTGAAACTTACAAGAAGCACTTTGACTACGGGGGTGAGATTCTCATGGGGCACCTCCGCTATGGAACCTCGGGAGCGTATGGTTCCACCACTTGCCACCCATATTTTCGTAAGAGTAATTGGCCAGGGAAAAACCTGATGGTGGCGGGTAATTTTAATCTTACCAATGTCGAAGAATTGAATCAAAAACTTGTTGAGCGTGGCCAACATCCGGTTTTTGATACTGATACACAGGCAATTTTGGAAGAAACCGGGTACCATCTTGATTCAACTAATGACAAGCTTTCCGCAGAGGCTGTAAAAGAAGGAGTAAGTGGGGATGATCTTTCTAAATGGATTGGTGAACGAGTCGATTTACCAGATATCTTTCGAAAGGCTTCCGAACATTGGGATGGGGGTTATGCACTCGCCGGTATAATTGGAAACGGGGATGCCTTTGCCATGCGTGATCCGCTGGGCATCCGTCCAGGGTTTTATTTTGAAGATGATGAGGTGGTTGCAGTTGCTTCCGAGCGGGCACCTTTAATGACTGTGTTTGACAAGAAAGTGGACGAGGTTCAGGAAATCAAACCAGGCACCATTGTGGTGGCCAAGGCGAACGGAGAAGTGCAAGTGGAGCGATTCGCCGATGACCCGGCTCGCCAGACTGGTTGTTCATTCGAACGAATCTATTTTTCCCGGGGGAATGACCCCGATATTTATGCGGAGCGCAAAATGCTCGGTGCCTTATTGGTGCCTGATGTTCTCAAGTCCGTAGGGAATGATTTTTCCAACAGTGTGTTTAGTTATGTTCCGAATACTGCAGAGAGTGCATATTACGGGTTTATGGAGCAACTTCGATTGGTTCGTCGGGCAGAAGTACAGCAACAGTTAATTGAGGCTAAAAATAAGGGCGAATTAACCGATGAATTAATCAACGAATTGGTAATGGATAATTGGCCAAAAGGGGAGAAGATTGCCAACAAGGATATTAAATTACGCACATTTATTTCTCAGGAGTCTGGACGTAACCAGCTTGTCTCCCATGTTTATGATATTACTTATGGAGTGATTCGTGAAAAGAAGGACGCCCTTGTCTGTATCGACGACTCAATTGTTCGGGGTACCACCTTGAAGCAAAGTATTCTAAAGATTCTGGGGCGTTCCAAGCCAAGGAAATTGTTGATTGCTTCCACGGCTCCTCAAATTCGCTACCCAGACTGCTATGGAATCGACATGTCCGAATTGGGAAAGTTTATCGCTTTTCAGGCAGCAGTCGCGCTGATCAATGAAAATGGTTATGGAGGCCTGCTTGCTGAAGTTGCCAAGAATTGCCGTGAAGCCCTTAAGGAAACTCGTCCCAATTTGGTGAATCATGTGAAAAAAGTGTACGAGAATTTCACCCCAGAAGAAATTTCCAATAAGGTAGCAGAGTTAGTAACTCCAAGTGAATTAAATGGTGAGCCCCGGGTCGAGGTAATTTACCAGGGGATTGAAAATCTACACGAAGCCCTCCCGGACCATCCGGGAGACTGGTATTTTACCGGAGATTATCCAACTCCTGGAGGATATCGAGTCGCACACAAAGCATTTTTGAATTTTTACGAAAACAAAAACGGACGGAGCTATTAGAATTCCTGAAGAGGTTCTGAGTAGAGAATTATATTTTTATGTTATTTCGTTCGAAGGTGAGTTAATACAAAAAAAGAATAAAAAGCCTTTGACAGGTTGGCTTGTTATTTCCTTAAATTAAGAACGGATGGAGACAAGCTATCAAACACTAGTACTGAATCGGCTTTGGCAGGCCGTAAATGTAGTGGGAGTTGAACGGGCATTCAGTTTATTATCTCTTGATCATGCCCAAGTAATTTATGCGGAGGATGGTAGTTTTCGTGTTCTTGATGCTGGGGCATGGTTTGAACATTGTAGGGAATCGGAGTTTGCATCCGGCGCTCGGGTGGTGAGGACGGTGAATCAATCTGTTCTTGTTCCTGCCGTTCTTTTACTCAGAGGGTTTGATCGAATGCTTTTGCAGGAGATGAAGTTTAACCGGCAAAACTTATTGGAACGCGATAATCATCGATGCCAGTATTGCGGAAAGAATTTACCGAGTAAGGAATTGAATATGGACCATGTCATTCCACGAGACCGTGGGGGAGGGACATCGTGGGAAAATGTAGTCATTTCTTGTATTCGTTGTAATAGTAAAAAGAGTAACCGGTTACCGAAAGAGGCTGGCATGAGGTTGCTTAAAGAACCAAAGAGACCTCCACGGCGCCCATTTATGTCTTCGCTTTACGGAAAGCAAGTGGAGAAGTCCTGGGAGTATTTTCTTCAGTCAAAGGAGAAGTAATTTTCCAATCTCGCCTTAGCAGTTCATTCTGCTATTTCTTTTTTTAATGGAGCAAGGAGATGAGATGGAACTAGCAGACAGGAGGGCGGTGGATGCCCTGTATCGAATTAGTGCGTTATCGGGAAATAAAAAAGATCCGGTTGAGGCTTTGTCGGGAATTTTGGATGAAGTAGTGGGTATCTTTGGTGCAAGCTCAGCATCGATTTGTCTGATTAATGCAGATTCCGATAAATTACTGATTGAGGTGGAGCGTGGTTTATCAAAAGCGAGTAAAGGATTTGAGTTACCCATGGGGGTAGGGATAACCGGTTGGGTTGCTCTTTATGGTGAACCTTTTTTATGCCCTAATGTAGAAGAGGAAGAAAAATACTTTCCATTGGATGATCGAATCAAGTCAGAGATGGCAGCTCCCTTAATTGAGGGGGGGAGAACAGTGGGTGCGCTCAATGTGGATTCCATGATTGTGAATGCATTTGATGAAAATGACTTAAGATTGCTGGTATTAATGGCGAAGGAGGCGAGTCGAGTATTGGAAAATATGTGGATGATCCAGCAATTGAGAAGAAAAGCAGAACAGTTGCAAACTTTAGTTTTGGTGGGGCAGGATATGGCAGGAAAGAGAGAGGTGCAGGAGGTTTTGCGAACGATTACAAGGGAGGCTTTATTATTATTAAATTGTAAGATTTCCGCATTTTTTCTCTATGATGAGGGGGAAGATTTACTTCGCTTGCATTCCTTGCAGGATCAACAGGGTTCAAGGTCACTGGAGGAATGCTTAAAGCCTTCTGACAGTATCTTAGGTACTTCGTTACGCGGACGAAGGCAGGTGCAGACAAGGGATTTACTGCGGACGGAGGAGCATCATTTTGTAACTTTAATTCGTGAGGAGGAACTTCATTCGATGTTAGTCACACCGGTTGTGTATGAGGATATTTCAATCGGAGTATTATCACTTTATGTCGATCGATCGCATCGATTTAATGATGACGAAACATTAATTGCCCGGGCACTAGCTGATTTAGGTGCGATTGCAGTTCAAAATGCAAGATTGTATGGTCGGGTATTTGATTCAGAGGAAAGCCTGCGAAAGAGCGAACGTTTAACCACATTAGGAACACTGGCGGCAGAGATTGCTCATGAGATCAGAAATCCTTTGATGGTGGTTCGATTACTTTTTGATTCCCTTGGTTTGGAGCAGGGCGAAGATGAGGCGAAAAATAAAGATCTTTCTGTCATTCGAGAAAAACTGGACCACTTGGAGCAAATTGCAGGTCGGATTTTAGATTTTGGGAAGAGTCGTGAAGCTTTTCGAAAACCGTTTTCCTTAAAAGAAATTATTGAAGATGCTGCTTTGCTTGTCCGATTAAAGTTAGAACAATGTCATGTGGTTTTACATGTAAATGAATTTTCACAGGATTTATTGGTATATGTTGATAAGGGCCAGATTCAACAAACTCTGCTTAACCTTATGTTAAATGCCCTAGTTGCGATGCCGAATGGAGGAAAGTTAATAGTTGAAGTCGGTCGAACCGAAGAGGGGAAAGCACAAGTTTTAGTGGAGGATACGGGTACGGGAATCCCCGAGGAATTAAAGGGTAGAATATTTGATTCTTTTCTAACCGGAACGACGGAGGGTACGGGGTTGGGGTTATCCATTTCCAAAAGAATATTGCGAGCACATGATGGAAACCTCGACTTACTTAAGTCGGGTCCGGAGGGGACAGTCTTTAAGATTACTTTACCTCTTGCCAGTCAAGAAACCTAGACTTCAAGGTAATATTTACCTGCGTTAAGAGATTCACTTAATTCTTCCCGTAATTGAAGAAATTGACTGGGGGAAAACTTTTTACCATCCGTTGATTTTTCGATGTTAAAAATATCAGTTGCAATTCCCTGCTCGGTGGCGACACGAGCAAATTGAATAGAGAATCCGCATCTTGAAATAGTCTTGGCAATTAAATGTAAGAGACCGACTTGATCGGATGCACGCACTTCCACAATAATTCGACCTAAGGATACATCATGGTATACATCAACGCTGGGAGGAATTCTTTCGCCTAGGCGATCCTCATTGGAAAAGGGGCGGTTGTTATCCGTCTTTTTTCTTTTTTCTTTAATGAGTTGATCGGGTGATGTTTCATTTTCTAAAAAATCGTGAATCGAGGACTCGCAGAGTGCACGTGTCTTAGTGTCATTCACAATTCCCCCATTTTCTCCTTCCACATAGAATACATCAATGGCGATTCCATCTTTTCGAGTAACTGCGCGGGCCCCTAAAATATTTAAGCCGGCAACAGAGAACCCTCCGGCAATTTTTTCAAAAAGTGCGGGTCGATCGCGAGTTACAATATCCACAATTGTCAAAGTACGCCGTACATCATTTCTCCAACTGAGTATCGGTTTGCCAGAACTATTTCCATTGTGTGCAAACCGGTGAACCATATCAACATGTAGAGCGACTTCTTCTTTTCCGGCGTGTGAAAAATATCTCTCGGGTACTTGATCAAGATGTTCGATAAGTTCGTTTTGGGGAACTCCTTCGACTTCAATTTCAGTATATGCATTTTTCAACACGCTCGGGTCTTTCCGGGCATGTTTGCCTTCTAGTACATTTAATGTGTTTACAAAAAGTTGAGTGTGGAGTTCTTCTTTATGGTCGTTCCATAGGTCAGGAGCGGTAGCGTTTGCATCGCAAAAGGTGTGAACATAGAGAAAGCGTAATCGTTGCTCTCCTTCAATAAATTGGGCAAAAGAATCAATAACCTCCGGATCCTCCAGGTCAAATTTGTTAGCATACCTAGACATTTCGAGGTGATTTCGAATTACAAAGAGTATGCGGTCGTGCATTTCATCTGAAATTCCCAATCGTTCCATTAAGCCACGAGCAATTTCTACTCCCCGTTCACAGTGACCTTTTGGTCCCTGATCTTTTCCAAGATCGTGTAGGAAAAGAATAAGGTAGAGGAGACCGGGCACTTCATTTTTTCTTAGTGCTTCAAGATAGTGTTTTGATTTACTCTTTTTACCCTGGAAAACTTCATCCAGTGTAGTAATACAATGCAAAACATGAACATCCGCGGTAAAGCGATGGTAAAGGTCATGTTGAACTTTACAGGAGAGTCTACCGAACTCCGGAACAAAACGACCCAAAACTCCCAATTCATGCATTTCGCATAAAACAGGACTTACATTCCCTACTTCCTGCAGGATTGAGCGAAATGTCACATTTGCGGAGCTAGAATTTATTAAAGTGGAGTCTATTAAAGAAAGCCGGTTTCGAACCAAGGCGCGAAGATCAGGAGAAAGTGAGGCATTTAACCTTTGAGCATGTCGAAATAGTCGAATCATTCGCTCGGGGTCCTTGTCAAAAATCTTGGTATCTGCCGTACTTAAAATATCTTCGCGTAGATCAAAATTATCCACTTTTTGCGAGGGGGCTGCTCGGTAGGCTTTCAGTACATTTCTAAAACTAAGTTTTGATGTATTACCACTATTGGCATGAACAAGACGTTCTTCCAGTATACCACTCATTTGATGAATAGTTTGTGCTTTAGTGTAGTAATCTCCCATGAATGCCTCCACCCTTCTAAAAATACATTCCTGTGGATACCCCAATCCGAGTGCGATATCAGGTTGTTTTTCGAGGTGCAAGGTCTCCACTGGTCGGCTACTTCGAAAGTGTAACTCATTTCGGACTCGTAGTAAGAAAGAGTAAGCATCTTCAAAGGATTTTGCTTCCTGTTCGGTAAGGTATTTTTTATCAATCAAACCTTTCAGTCCGACTAAGTTGAATTTCACTTTAGCCATCCACAGAATTCCTTGATAATCTCGTAACCCACCTACGCCATTTTTTACATCAGGTGCTTGTAAAAATACGGTATTTCCTTTGCTTTCCCTTCTCTCAATTTGATGTTGAAGAAGTTCATTCAAATATTGTGCGGGTTGATGCTTTCGACAAAATTTTAAAAAGCCGGCAATGAACTTCTTTGAAATTTTACGATCCCCGCAGACAAATCGAGCATCGAGCATTGAGTTTTTATTACGAATGTCTTTTTGAGATTCATTTAATGCTTCTTTGATCTCTCTTGATGCGTGACCCACTTTTAATCCTGCATCCCAAAGTGGATAGAGTATTTCACGGGTCATGATTTCTTTTAAATTATCCAAAGATTTTCCCATCGATGACCGTGGGTACAGAAACATGATATCGATATCACTTAGTGGAGACAGTTCCCCTCGCCCATAACCACCAGTCGCCAATATACTCATCTGCTTAGTTGTGCCCATGCTTTCTTTTGCCACAAACATAGCCCATTTGAAGAGGGTTTGGATCAGTACATCCATTATTACCGATCTGGAGCGCGTTAGACGAATTCCAGAGTCGCCCTTTTGATGATATCGTTGGAGCATTTCTTTCTCTAGGCGCAAAAATTCTTTTATTTGTTCTAGCCTGTCTTTTGCCGACTGAGTCGCTCCAAAGGTGAGCCTCCGTTCTGCGTGTTGCCGAGTGCGCCTAAATAATGGGTCATCCTCCATATGCACTAGTCTATCCCTATGGATTTTTTAAAATTGAGCGAGTTTATTTTAATTAGTTCTTTGACATTGCTCATCGGGTAGTAATTCATGTATTAAAATACTCAATGAATTTCTCAACGTTTTCGATTAAAGCTTCTGTTTTTTTCTGCCTTATTTTTGTATTAAAGGCTACTGCTGAACCTTTCTTAGCTCCTCACAATCCATTTTTGCGCCATGAAATAAGACTTTTGCAGGACGAGGGGATTTTGAATAGTACTATCAATAGTTGGCCTTTAAATTTAGGAGGATTCAAGAGCGAGAAAAATGATCAGCAATGGGGACATGATTTACTTGGAGATAAAATGCAAAGAGAAAACAGATCGGGATGGAATTCCATTCAATCCAGCATTGGAATTTCTGACGATCGGATAACCTCAAGATCATTTGGTAACCAACCAAGAGGAAGTTTTACAACTGGGGTGGAGACATCATGGATGAATGATCGTTTTGCGGCTAAACTTTCTTTACTTGCACTATACGGGGTTGAAAATGATTGGAAGGGCAGAAAAGACGAGGGGCTTGAATTAGATGGGTCTTACATTGCCGCCCGCTTGGGTAACTGGTCGGCCAGTTTGGGAAAAGTCGATCGCTGGTGGGGCCCTGGCTGGGATGGTAGTTTGATTCTTTCCACCAATGCCCGTCCAATCCCGGCAATTTCCTTGGACCGTCGAATTGCAGAACCATTTGAGAATAAGTGGCTGTCTTGGATTGGACCTTGGTCATTTCATAGTTTTATTGGGCAAATGGAGGAGGAGCGAACCGTTCCTAATCCATATTTATGGGGAATTCGGGTTGAGCTTAAGCCAACCATTCTTGATGGTTTGGAGGTTGGTTTATTTCGCATGATGCAACTTGGGGGGGATGGCAGACCTGAAGGGCTTTCTACCTGGGTGGATGCATTCCTTAGTCAGGATAATGTAGGCGCTAATTCAAGGTACCAAGACAGATCTAAAGAACCTGGTAATCAATTGGCTGGTATAGATATAAGATGGAGACCATTGGAAGCACCTTTTGCAATTTATGGACAAGTAGTAGGGGAAGATGAAGATAAGTTTTTGCCGAATTGTCTTATGTTTCAGTATGGGGCCGAAGGTTGGCGTAAATTTTCAAATGGAACGGCGCGGATTTTCGTTGAGTACGTAGAACTTACTTCGACTTGGTGGACAGATGACCCCCGAACACACAATATATCTTATGGGCATCACATTTACAGCGACGGTTACAGGTATCAGGGACGTCCGGTAGGGCATTGGGCTGATACCGATTCAAAAATCATCAGTTTAGGAGGTTTCCTTCAATTTGACTCAGGTATTGGTTGGGGGTCGATTTTGAGGCTGTCTCTTATACACATCTGACGCTGCCGACGATATGCAGTGTGT
>OJGS01000719.1_pt1 | contig 10117 bp, 6 predicted proteins | sample 1594531 | NCBI WGS metagenome assembly OJGS01 (sample SAMN05416816, study PRJEB24817) | seawater metagenome | isolation source: Sea water | place: Canada:Atlantic | collected 2013-07 | reverse complement strand
TGCATATCGTCGGCAGCGTCAGATGTGTATAAGAGACAGGCAGGCGTGATATTACAAATGTACCTGCTCAGTCACTTACGCTGATGAATGACCCCCTGGTAATCAGAGCTGCAAGGGAATTTGCAAACTTACATAGGAATGGCGATTTAAAAGACAAGATAACCGTTATGTTTCGAAACTCCCTCGGAAGAAACCCAACTCAAAATGAGATCAAACAATCAATTGATTACTTAACGGTTTCGGAGCAGGAAAGTGCGAAACAAAAAAATATAATACTGAGATTGAACGAGAAGAAATTAAATCTAAGCAAAGAGATTTCAGGAATTATTGACCCTGTTCGGGAGAATTTAATCGAAAGCAAAAAATCTTCTAAAGATCCGAAAAAGAACCATTCTCTTGATCCAGTTCTTCAATGGAACTTTGAAAGCGGACTGAAAGATCAAATACTAGGTTTGAAAGCCAACCTCAAAAATGGTGCTACTGTGGAAAATGGAAGATTAATTATCCGTAAGGGAGGTTATGCAGTAACTGATAACTTACCAATAGAGATTAACGAAAAAACACTTTCTTCGTGGGTACAACTTGATAATCTCAATCAACGAGCGGGAGGTGTTATCACCATCCAAAATTTGAATGGTGGTATTTTTGATTCAATTGTCTTTGCCGAAAAAGAGCCTAGAAAATGGATGTCAGGTAGTAATGGTTTTTCCAGAACAAAGTCTTTTCATTCCGCCCCCCCTGAAAATCTTGCACACAACCAATTAGTTCATATTGCCATCACTTATTCCCCTGATGGAAAAATCACGGGTTACCGCAATGGGAAAATATACGGGAAGCCATACACTACAAATCTTTATAAGTATCTAAAAAATAAATCTGTACTTACTTTTGGTGTCAGGCACCTTCCGGCTAGTCCGCAACGTATGTTACACGGTAGTATCAGTCAGGCTTCTGTTTACGACCGAGCTCTTACTCAAAGTGAAATCCATGCAATCTTTCATCCAGATTCGTATGTAAGTTTGAAGGAAGTAGAGAAATCTCTCTCTTCGGAAGAAATGAACCTGTACACAAAACTTACTGCACAACGAGACTCTTTAGAAAAAAGACTCCAAGAGCTAGAAGCTACGGTAATAGCAGATAAACCAGACCTTCAAGATTTTGCTCTCGCCCTTTTTAATATGAAAGAATTCATTTATTTAAAATAAACTTCTTATGAACAGCCTACTAAGTCGTCGTAAAATGCTCACCACTTGCTCAAGTGGCTTTGGTATGCTTGCCCTCCAAGGAATGCTCGGGCAAAACCAGCTTTCAGCAAAACCGCACTTCACACCCAAAGCTAAAAGCGTAATCTTCTGCTACATGTCCGGTGGAGTTTCGCACATCGATACATTTGACCCGAAACCAACCCTTAAAAAGTTCGCAGGGCAACCCATGCCGGTCAAGGTCGAGCGTACCCAATTCAATAATAACGGAAATGTTTTCCCCTCTCCCTTCAAATTTAAAAGGTACGGACAAAGTGGAATTCCGGTTAGCTCAATATTTCCACGAACCGCTGAAATGATCGATGAAATTGCCGTGATTCGCTCGATGACCAGCAAAGTAAACGAACATGCACAGGGAAACTATGCTATCCATACTGGTTTTCCTTTCATGGGACATCCCACCGCTGGGGCTTGGGTAAATTATGGGCTAGGTAACCTCAATCAAAACTTGCCTGGCTTTGTTGTTCTACATAGTGGTGGATCGGTTCCACCCCATGGAGGAGTTGGATTATATGGAAGCGGATACCTGCCCGCAAATAACCAAGGGTCTATCCTCCAAGTCGATAAAGATGAACCCATTATTAATGTTACGCCAAGAGAATCAATTTTCTCGCAACGGAAAAGATTAGATTTTCATAAATCCTTTGATCAACAGTTTCTACAACAGGTCGGAAATAATCAACAAGTTGAGGCTGCCATTCAAAATCATGAAGTTGCATATAAAATGCAGGCTGCCGTTCCCGAGTTGTGTGAGATCCAAGGGGAAACAGAAGCCACCAAAAAACTTTATGGCTTAGATTCTTCAGATATTCAAAAAGCAAGTTATGCCAAGCAGTGCCTTCTGGCCCGAAGATTGGTGGAAAGAGGTGTTCGATTCGTTGAATTGAGCTGCTTAACGGAAAAACTTGGAGCGGGAGGAGCAGCTAACCCATGGGACCAGCATGGTGTTTTAGAAAAAGGACATACGGCCATGGCTCACCAAGTAGACCAACCGATAGCCGGCTTACTTCAAGATTTAAAAGTCCGTGGTCTGCTAGACGAAACTTTGGTTATTTGGGCAGGTGAATTTGGACGTACTCCATTCTCCCAAGGATCGGATGGAAGAGATCACAACCCGTATGGATTCTCCATCTGGATGGCCGGTGGAGGAATTAAAGGTGGAACCGTTTATGGATCAACGGATGAATTTGGGTATCATGTAACCGAAGATAAATGTGACTTTTATGACCTTTGGGGAACGGTGCTACACCTGTTAGGTTTAGATCATGAAAACCTGACCTTTCGACATGGTGGTCGCGATTTACGACTTACCGATGTTCACGGGCGGGTACTGAACCCAATTCTTGCGTAAACCAAAGTAGGGAAGAATATTAAAACTTCTTTCCCAATGAACTACAATATTCGATAAAACCAGTTGCTTGATCACGTAACCTTTTATCCAAATCTTCACAGACCACCCCTTTTTCCTTATCGACTGAGTTATAGACTGCCGGTACAAATACGCGCTTTGGAAAATTGTAGGCATTACGATAACCAAACACTTGTTGTAAGTGTTCGACAGGTCGAAGTGCACCAAACTGTCCGGACGCGATACCCACATAACAAATAGGCCTATTTTCAAAGCTTTCAGGAAAAGGCAACATATCGATAAACAATTTTAAAGCCCCGCTCATACTTCCATTATACTCTGGAGTTACCACAACTAAGCCTGAAGAATTGAGAATGAAATCTGTAAATTCCTCTACTTTTTTCGGTTTATTTGTATAGGCTTGAGGAGAAAAAGTTTCTGGGGGAAGATCGCTCAATTCTAAAACTTTATGTTCTACCCCAAGCTCCTGGTAAACCTGCCCCAACCAGTTAGTCAAAACAGAAGACAAACTCCCCTCCCGATTTGTTCCTACAAGAAGCGAGATCATGAGGCCGTTTTTTGTATGAAGGAGTGTAATTGCTGGTAGTCAGATACAATAGGCATATCAGGATACTCGCTCACTAAGGAACTTGGCGGATTAAATAAAGTACAATAATCGGCAGTCTTTAACATTCCAATATCATTATAACTATCTCCCGATGCGATGACTTCAAAGTTAAGTTTTTGCAGATACTGTACCGATTTTCTTTTATGGTCAGCTAGTCTCAATTGAATCGCTTTTATTTTATCATTCTCATCCACGACAAGCTCATGGCAGAATAAAGTCGGATATCCTAACTTTTTCATCAACGGACCCGCAAACTCTTTAAAGGTATCTGATAGAATAATTAATTCATAATCCTCTCTAATCGTCTCTACAAATTCGAATGCACCCGGAAAAGGATTTAATGTGCCAATAACCTCTTGTATTTCTGTTAGTGTGAAACCATTCTTATCCAGAATATCCAAACGATATTGCATAAGCACCTCGTAATCGGGCTCATCTCTAGTAGTGCGCTTTAATTCATGGACTCCCGTTTCTTCCGCAAATGCTATCCAAATTTCGGGAACTAGTACTCCTTCTAAATCTAGGCAAACAACCTGCATAAAAATTATGGTAACGAGGTTTCGCCCATTAAGAAACGATCACATTCTCTTGCAGCAGCCCTACCTTCATTAATTGCCCAAACAATAAGTGACTGGCCTCTTCTCATGTCACCAGCAGAAAAGACTCCTTCAATATTGGTGTTAAATTTTCCATATTCAGCGTGAATATTGGATCGAGAATCTCTTTCTAGCCCTAATTCCTCCGCAATGATATCTTCGGGTCCAAGAAAGCCCATAGCTAAAAATGCAACTTGTGCGGGAATTTCGCGCTCTGAATCAGGAACCTCCACGGGTGTAAAGCGCCCATTGTCTTGCTTCCATTCAATTTCATGAATCAGAACGGCTTTTAAATTACCATTTTCATCTCCGACAAATTTCTTTGTTGCTGTTAAATAATTTCGAGGGTCATCGCCAAAAATCTCTTTCGCTTCTTCTTGACCGTAATCCATCTTATAAACTTTAGGCCATTCAGGCCATGGGTTATCAGAAGCACGTTCTTCCGGAGGTCGCGGCATAATTTCAAGCTGCGTAATACTTGCACAACCATGTCGCAATGAAGTTCCGACGCAATCAGTACCAGTATCTCCACCACCTATTACAACTGCATCTTTTCCCTTCGCCGCTGTCTCAAATGAGGTAATGTCTTTTAGTTCCAACAGTCCTTGAGTATTTTTGGTTAAGAACTCCATCGCAAAATGAACCCCATTAAGTTCCCGTCCTTCAACAGGGAGATCCCTGGGTTTCGTAGCACCACAACAAAGCAAGACCGAATCATAATCTTCCAGTAATTGTTTGGCGGGTATATCTTTACCGATCTCAGTGGATACTACAAATTCAATTCCTTCCTCACTCAATAAATCGACTCGCCTTTGTACAATTTCCTTATCTAATTTCATATTAGGAATTCCATAAACAAGTAGACCGCCAATTCGGTCTGCCCGCTCGAAAACCGTTACTAAATGCCCAGCTTTGTTTAATTGATCTGCCGCCGACAAACCGGCTGGTCCTGATCCCACAACTGCAACCTTTTTACCCGAACGGGACTTGGGAGGGTTTGGCTTTACCCACCCTTCAGCAAATCCTTTATCAATAATGGAACATTCAATACTTTTAATTGCCACTGGTGGTTCAATAACACCCAGTACACAAGACCCCTCACAAGGTGCAGGGCATACCCGACCGGTAAATTCCGGAAAATTATTTGTTTTGTGAAGCCTCTCTAAAGCATCCTCCCATTTATTGTTATAAACAAGATCATTCCATTCCGGGATCAAGTTGTTAACCGGGCATCCACTTGCCATATTGCTTATTGTCATTCCAGTATGGCAATAAGGTGTTCCACAATCCATACACCTCGCCCCCTGAACACGAACCTTCTCTTCTTCGAAAGGTTCATGTATTTCATTCCAATCTTTTACACGCTCGGTTGGAACACGATTTGGTATTGGTCGTCTTTCATGTTCTAAAAATCCTGTAGGCTTACCCATAACTTTTTTTAAATCTCCTTAATGAAGTTTATATTAATGACCGGCGGCCACATTTTCTTCGAATGCTGCCTGAGCTGCATCGTCTCCTTTTAATCCTCGTTCTTCTGCTTTTTTTAATGCCAGTAAAACACGTTCATAATCCTCGGGTAAAATTTTGATAAACTTGTTTGAAAATGTTTCCCAATCTTCAAGAATATCTTGCCCTCTTTGCGAACCCGTATAATCAACATGCTTTGCAATCAATTCTTTGACCTCGAGGATTTCCGAATCATCACATTCTACCAATGGGTACACTTTTACCATTTCATGGTTCAATCTTTTATTCGAAAATTGGCCATCCTCATCAAGAACATAAGCTACCCCGCCAGACATTCCGGCTGCAAAGTTTCTCCCTGTCTTACCAAGGCATAAAACGAGTCCTCCTGTCATGTACTCACATCCATGGTCACCAAGCCCTTCAACAACTGCTTTGACACCTGAGTTTCTCACGCAAAACCTTTCTCCTGCCACTCCGGCGATATATGCCTCACCCCCTGTGGCTCCATAAAAACATACGTTACCCGTAATTATATTTTCATGAGCAACAAAAGATGAATTCTCGGGTGGTCTTACAATTATCTTAGCCCCGGATAAGCCTTTTCCACAGTAATCATTCGTGTCACCCTCGACTTTAAAAGTCATGCCGTTGGGGCAAAAAGCACCCAAACTTTGCCCAGCAGAGCCATTTAATTTTATTGTAATAGTATCATCCGGTAATCCAACTGGACCAAATTTTCTGGAAACTTCAGCACCTGTTATAGTACCCACCACACGATCGGTATTGACTATAGGTAAATCAATTTCAACTGCTTCACTATTCTCAAGTGCTGGTTTAGAAGCATTCAGGATCTCTCTAAGATCAAGGGAATTATCGAGCAAATGGTCCTGCTTCATTTGACAGTATGTCCCCACTTCAGGACCCACATCAGGACGGTATAAAATTTTTGAATAATCAAGGCCCTTTGCTTTCCAATGATCCACCGCGTTGCGTAGTTCTAACCTGTCCACCCGGCCAACCATTTCATTAATCGAGCGGAACCCAAGCTTGGCCATCGTTTCGCGCATTTCCTCGGCGATGAACTGCATGAAGTTTACTACCGCATCCGCCCCTCCTGCAAATTTCTTGCGGAGACGAGGATCTTGAGTAGCGATACCAACGGGGCAGGTATTTTTATGACAGACTCTCATCATCAAACATCCCAGCGTTACTAAAGGAGCAGTCGCAAAACCGAATTCCTCCGCACCTAATAAGCAAGCAATGGCAACATCTCGTCCCGTTTTAAGCTGACCATCGGTTTCTAAAACAATTCGACTTCGCAAATCATTGAGAAGAAGAGTCTGATTTGTTTCTGCAACCCCTAATTCCCATGGTGCTCCCGCATGCTGGATTGAAGACCGAGGCGAGGCTCCAGTCCCACCATCATATCCTGAAACAAGAATTACATCCGCTTTCGCTTTTGCTACTCCTGCCGCAATCGTACCCACTCCCACTTCAGAGACGAGTTTTACATTTACTCGAGCATGAATGTTGGAGTTTTTAAGATCATGAATCAATTCAGCTAAATCTTCAATTGAATAGATATCGTGATGGGGTGGCGGAGAAATTAATCCCACTCCTGGTGTGGTTCCCCTGGTCTTTGCGATAGGCGGTAAGACTTTATGACCAGGCAGTTCTCCACCCTCGCCAGGTTTAGCACCTTGAACAATTTTAATTTGGATTTCATCTGAATTGACCAAATAATAACTAGTTACACCAAATCTGCCACTTGCCACTTGTTTAATTGCCGACCTACGGGAAGTTCCATCAGGGTCTGGTGTAAATCGATCGAGATCCTCTCCTCCCTCCCCTGTATTGGACTTACCACCAATTCGGTTCATCGCAATGGCCAAACTTTCATGTGCTTCTTTGGAAATTGAACCATAAGACATTGCGCCCGTCTTGAATCTTTTAACTATTTCCGAAGCAGGTTCGACCTCTTCTAGCGGGATTTCAGTTTGATCATCAACCTTGAACTCCATCAGTCCCCTTAATGTGTAGAGATCCCTAGACTGGTCATTTACAGCATTCGAATATTCCCTAAAGACTTCATAATCTCCAAGCCGTGTAGCTTTTTGTAATTTATGAATAGTATTTGGATTAAATAAATGCTTTTCTCCAGTAGATCTCCACTGGTAAACGCCACCAGGGTCCAAGGGTAAAGCACGCTCATCGGGTCTAGGCGCAAAAGCAAAGCTGTGTCGGTGACGAGATTCAGAAGCAATTGCATCAATTCCTATTCCCTCCACTCTCGTGGCGGTTTTAGTAAAATATTTATCTATGAGTAATTGATTTAATCCAATTGACTCAAAAATTTGAGCACCTCGATAAGACGCTACGGTGGAGATACCCATTTTGGACATTGTCTTGATGACTCCATTGAGATTAGCCTTCAAGAAATGCTTACAGGCAATCACAGGATCACCCTTAAGATCTCCAGTGACTATCATGTGACGAACAGTTTGAAGTGCTAAATATGGATTTATCAGATCCACTCCATACCCAATGAGTAAGGCGAAGTGTTGCACTTCACGAGGCTCACCCGATTCAAGAACGAGGGAAACTTTTGTCCTTGTCCCATTCCTTGTAAGGTGATGATGCAACCCTGAACATGCCAATAGTGCAGGCATTGCAGCCCGCTCAGAGGACAATTCACGATCAGATAAAATAAGAACATTAACACCTTCGATAATCGCTTCATCAGCCTTCCGAAATAATGCCTCTAGGGCAATTTCTAGGTCTTCCCCATGAAGCTTTGAGCTATCGGGCTTAAATAGAATAGGTAAAGTTGATGACATAAAACCCGAGGGTAACTTACCCTTAAGTTGGGTTGTCTGAATATCGTCTATCAATGGTGAATCGTATTTGATCAACTTACAACTTTTCGGACCGGGTTTTGTTAAATTACCTTCTGAGCCTACAAAGCTTATTGAAGCAGTTACTAGTTCCTCACGTATGGGATCGATCGGTGGATTAGTTACCTGAGCAAACAACTGCTTGAAATAATTATAGAGAGATTGGGATTTGTCTGAGAGAACTGCCAATGGTGAATCATTACCCATCGAACCAAGCGGTTGCTTACCAGATTGAGCACTTGGCCCAATCAAGAACCTAAGGTCTTCAAAGGTGTAACCAAATGCTTTTTGTGTGACAACAATTGAGGAAAAATCATCCTCCGTTTTGTGTTGAGGCAAAGGCAAAGAATTTGAGTTTATCATCGATTCCTTCAGCCACATCCCATACGGTTGTTCCTGGGCAATCGATTTTTTGAGTTCCGTATCGTCAATTATCCTACCCTGGTCCATATCGATTAAAAACATTCTACCAGGTTCAAGTCGGCCTTTTTTGACAACATTCAACGGATCGATGGAAGAAAGAACCCCCACCTCGGAAGCTAAAATTACTTTGTCATCCTTCGTTACGTAATATCGCGAAGGTCTCAACCCGTTTCTGTCTAAAACGGCACCAATTTGAGTACCATCTGAAAAAGCAATAGAAGCCGGACCATCCCATGGTTCCATAACGCATGCGTGAAACTCATAAAAGTCACGCTTGAATTGAGGCATGTCCTGATGTTTTTCCCACGGTTCTGGAATCATCATCATCATTGCATGAGATAAACTTCGACCAGAGAGTATTAGAAACTCCAAACAATTATCAAACTTTTGTGAATCTGAACCGTCCTCCCTTATGATAGGAAGCAATTTTTTGACATCATCCCCAAATACATTACTTGCAAGTTGCATTTGACGGGCATACAACCAATTTTCGTTCCCCCGTACAGTATTAATTTCTCCGTTGTGACATAAATAACGAAATGGTTGTGCCCTGTGCCAACTTGGAAATGTATTAGTTGAAAATCTCGAATGAGTCAGTGCTAGGGCAGACTCCATTGAAGGATCAAGTAAGTCCGGGAAGTAATCCGTTAGTTGTTGAGTAGTCAACATTCCCTTGTAAGTCATTGTTTTTGAGGAAAACGAACTTACATGAAAACTAACATCAGGATCCTTGGAGCTGAACCTCAAGCGATGACTGATAATCCTACGGGCTAGATAAAGTTTTCTTTCAAAAGGTAGCCCCGGTTCAGTTCCTTGAGGGCGTTTAACGAAAAGTTGTTCCATTCTGGGTTCACATTCTGCAGAAGCTTTTCCTAAAATTTCGCTTCTTACGGGAACAGTTCTCCAACCAAGCAATTCCATTTCAAGTTCAGCAAGAACTTCTGCGGTTACAGTTTTTTCATTTGAATATAAATCCTCATCTTTAGACAGATAAATGAATGCGGCACCGTAATCTCCCTCAGGAGGTAGAGTTAATGACATTTCTGCAAAACATGATTTCCTAAGAAACTTGTCAGGCAATTGGATAAATATACCGGCACCATCTCCAGTAATGGGGTCACATCCGCATCCGCCTCGATGATCTAAATTTACGCAAATTTCTAGCGCTCCTTGGACAATTTCGTGAGAGCGCCTGCCCTTCATGTCTACAATCAAGCCTATTCCGCAATTCTCATGTTCGTTTGCGGGATCGTACAATCCTTGTTTTTGGGGTAATGTCATATTTAAAAAAGTTTAGTGTGAACTGTTAGTATATTCTATATAACCAGCTCATCAAGCAACAGAACGATCTATTTTGTAGTTAGGCTAGTAGTGGTCAAGAATTTTAGACCGAAAATCACAATTAGATTATCTTTTGATAAAGTTCTGTACAGATGAAATTTTTCTTAGTTTCATCAGTTTTTAATAAACGAAGACATTTTCTTGGGCAAAATTTCTGA
>OJGS01000714.1_pt1 | contig 10125 bp, 7 predicted proteins | sample 1594531 | NCBI WGS metagenome assembly OJGS01 (sample SAMN05416816, study PRJEB24817) | seawater metagenome | isolation source: Sea water | place: Canada:Atlantic | collected 2013-07 | reverse complement strand
CTATAGATTTAAGTGGTAAAATTATATACCCTTCATTTATAGATTTATATTCTGATTTTGGAATTAAAAAGCCAAAAAGAGATTTTTCAAGAGGAAGAAGACCTCAGTATGATGCAGAAAGAAAAGGGTATTATTGGAATGACCATATTAGACCAGAAACATCCTCACATTCTCTTTTTAAGTTTGACTCCAAAAAATCCAAAGAATACTTAAAAGCCGGGTTTGGTGTAGTAAATACACATTCACAAGATGGTATTATGAGAGGAAGTGGAATGCTAGTTTCACTTAATCCAAATTCAAACAATGCATACAGAATTTTAGATGATAATTCAGCCCAATATCTTTCATTTTCTAAAAGTGTAAAATCCAGACAATCATATCCAACATCAAGAATGGGAGCAATGGCCTTACTTCGTCAAACTTATCTAGATGCTACTTGGTACGCAAACGGAAAAATGAAGAATAAAGACCTATCTCTAGACGCACTAAATAAAAATAAAAATGAAACACAAATATTTGAAACAGGAAATCATGTAGATGCTTTAAGAGCTGATAAAGTTGGAGACGAATTTGGTATTCAATATACCATTGTAGGGTCGGGAGATGAATTTGAAAGAATACAAGATATAAAAAATACCAATGCAAAATTTATCATACCAATTAACTTCAGGGATGCTTACGATGTAGCTGATCCATTGTTAGCGCAACATATCGATTTGGGCGAAATGCGTAAGTGGAATCAAGAACCTTCAAATCTGAGTGTTTTATCTAACAATGAGATTACTTTTGCTATAACTACCTATAAATTAAAATCAATGAGCTCTTTTCATAAAAATTTAAGAAAAGCAATCAAATATGGTTTTAGTAAAAAAAATGCATTGGCAGCACTTACCTCTATTCCTGCTCAAATATTAGGCAATGATAAAATTGGAAATCTAAATATTGGTAGTTACGCCAATTTTATTATCACATCAGGGGATGTTTTTGATTCTAAAACTACTATTCATGAAAACTGGGTTCAAGGAGACAGAAATATTATCAATGATATGAATATTAAAGATATTACAGGTAATTATACCTTAAGTCTTAAGGATCAAAAATACAATTTATCAATCACTGGAAAAGGAGCGAAACAAAAAGGAAATTTAACATTAGAAAATGAGAAGATACAATCAACTTTTTCCTTCAAAAATAATTGGGTTTCTATTACTATGAACAATAACAGTACTTTCACAAGAATTCTAGGAAAAGTATCTTATAACTCTAATGAAATAAATGGCACTGCATTTGATAGTGCAGGAAATCAAACTTCATGGACAGCTACAAAAATTATTAAAGAAGAACAGAAAAAGAAAAAAATTAAAGTTGATAAAGATAATAGCATTATTATTCATCCTGTATCTTTTCCTAATATAGGATATGGAAACTTTACACAACCAACACAACAAACTATTTTAGTGAAAAACACGACAGTTTGGACAAGTGAATCTGAGGGTATTTTAAGAAATACAGATGTATTACTTAAAAATGGTAAAATTGTTCAAATCGGAAGTAATTTAAAAGACAATAAAGCTTTAGTGATTGATGGGAAGGGAAAACATCTAACTGCAGGAATAGTTGACGAGCACTCACATATAGCTGCCTCAGCTATTAATGAAGGTGGTCACAACTCTACAGCAGAAGTAACCATAGAAGATGTTGTAGATCCAACAGACATTAATATTTATAGAAATCTTTCTGGAGGAACTACTTCAATTCAAATTCTCCATGGCTCTGCTAATCCAATTGGAGGTCGTTCAGCAATTATTAAATTAAAATGGGGTGAAAATGCTAAAAATTTAATCTATGAGAACTCCCCTAAATTCATAAAATTTGCTTTAGGTGAAAATGTAAAGCAATCTAGATCAAACACAAGTTATCGGTTTCCACAAACCCGTATGGGTGTTGAACAAGTTTTTACAGATTACTTTCAAAGAGCTAAGGAATATGATCTTGTTAAGAAAAGTGGTCAAGCTTACAGAAAAGATTTAGAAATGGAAACTTTAGCAGAAATCTTAAATAAAGAACGCTTCATCTCCTGTCATTCATATGTTCAAAGTGAAATTAATATGCTAATGAAAGTTGCTGAAAAATTCAATTTCAATGTAAATACTTTTACACATATTTTAGAGGGATATAAGGTAGCTGATAAAATGAAAGAACATGGCGTTGGTGGATCCACCTTCTCAGATTGGTGGGCCTATAAATATGAAGTAAATGACGCTATCCCCTACAATGCTGCAATTATGCATAATGCTGGTGTTACTGTTGCAATTAATTCTGATGACAGGGAAATGTCAAGAAGATTAAACCAAGAGGCTGCAAAAACAGTAAAATATGGTGGAATGTCAGAATTAGAAGCATGGAAAATGGTTACTATAAACCCTGCAAAACTTTTACACATAGATGACAGAGTTGGAAGTATTAAAGTTGGAAAAGATGCCGATGTTGTCTTGTGGAGTGATCACCCATTATCTATTTACGCTAAAGCTGAAAAAACAATCATTGAAGGCAAGATCTATTTTGACATAAAAGAAGACGAAAGAAAAAGAGCAGCCATTAAATTAGAAAAAGCAAAACTCATTAGCTTGATGTTAAAAGAAAAAATGGGTGGTGGTAAAACACAATTACCAAAGAAAAGAAAAGATAGAAATTTTCATTGTGACACAAAAGAAATATAAGACATGAGAAAAATTATATACAGTTTGATTTTTTTACTTACAATAGTAAATATCACAGCACAACAAACCCCGGCAAGCAAGCAAACCAAATCAATATCTATTGAAGGAGCAACAGCCCATTTGGGTAATGGAGAGATTATTGAAAATTCCCTTATTATGTTTAGTAAAGGAAAAATTATTTTTGTTGGTAGTTCAAAAACTAAAATAGCAAGAATTGGAAAAATTATTTATGCTAATGGTAAACATATTTACCCTGGGTTCATAGCTACTAACTCAACTCTTGGTTTAGTAGAAGTAGATGCTGTTAAAGCATCTTCAGATGTTAGAGAAACTGGAATTATGAATCCACATATAAGAAGTATCATAGCCTACAATGCAGAAAGCAAGGTAGTTGAATCTATGAGACCAAATGGAGTTTTAATGGCTCAAATCACTCCACGTGGAGGAACCATTTCTGGAACCTCTTCTGTAGTTCAACTAGATGCTTGGAATTGGGAAGATGCTTCTCTAAAAAATGACGATGCAATCCATATGAACTGGCCATCTAGTTTTACCAGTGGTAGATGGTGGCTTGGTGAAGATCCGGCTCTCAAACCAGATAAAAACTACATTAAAAAAACAGAAGAGATAACCTCTTTTTTTAAAAGTGCAAAACAGTATCACAAAAAAGATAATTCTATCAAGAATTTACCCTTTTCATCAACTAAAGGATTGTTCCTTGGAACTCAAAAACTTTTTATTCATGCTAGTGGGCAAAAAGAAATTACCGATGCTGTTACAATGGCCAAGAATTTAGGAATTAATAATTTAGTGTTGGTCAATGGACATGAAGCCGAAAAAGTTGCAACCCTACTTGTTAATAACAATATACCTGTTCTCCTCGAAAGACCTCATAGAAATCCAGAAAGTGAAGACCATGCCTATGACTATACATATACAATTGCAAAAACGTTAACAGATTTAGGAATTTTAGTTGGTATAGGTATGGAAGGCCAAATGGAAAGAATGAATACTCGTAATTTACCATTTTACGCGGGTACATTTGCCGCACATGGTTTAGACAAAGAGGATGCTGTTAAATTAATTACAAATAATGCTGCGAAAATTTTAGGAATTGATAACAAGGTTGGAACTCTTGAAGTTGGAAAAGACGCTACATTGTTTATTTCTGAGGGAGATGCTCTTGATATGAGAGGAAATGTTTTAACTGAAGCTTTTATTCAAGGAAGGAAAATAAGTTTAGAGTCTCACCAAACCAAATTATGGAAACGTTATTCTAATAAATTTAAATCAGAATAAAAGATTTAAAAAGGGTGCTATTAATTTAGTGCCCTTTTTTTATGAGAAAACTGATTAAAAAGAATTAAAAGTATAAATTTGTAAGGAATTAAAATTAAATGTTTCAAATTATATGAAACAAATACAAAGTCTTCAAAATCCACTCATAAAAAATATTCTCAAACTACAAGAGAAATCCCGAGAAAGGAAAAAACAACAATTATTTATTATTGAGGGAAAAAGAGAGGTTGAACTTGCATTTAAGAGTGATTTTGAGATTGAATCACTTTTATTTATTTCTAAAAAAATAGAGTATCATTATATAAAACAGTTTAATGCTAAAGAAGTAATTGAAATCACTCCTGAGATTTATCAAAAAATAGCTTATCGAGAATCAACAGAGGGTATTATAGCTGTAGCGAAATCAAAATATATTAATCTAAAGTCATTAACCTTCAAAAACAAATATCCATTAATTTTAGTTCTTGAAGGTATAGAAAAACCTGGAAATATTGGTGCGATGATTCGATCTGCAGATGCAGCAAATATTGATGCTGTAATTTTAGCAGATCCAAAGACAGATCATTTTAACCCTAATGTAATTAGATCTAGTGTAGGAGGAGTTTTTACCAAAAAAATTGTGATTTCTTCCTCAGAAGAAATTATAGCATTTTTAAGACAAAAAAACATAAAAATGTATGCTGCAACTTTACAAAACTCAAACAAATATACAGATGAAGATTACACCGAAGCATCAGCTATTATTGTTGGCACAGAAGCTAATGGCTTAACACAAATTTGGAGAAACCATTCAATAAAAAATATTAATATTCCAATGCAAGGAGAAATTGACTCTATGAATGTTTCTGTAGCTGCTGCTATATTACTTTTTGAAGCAAAAAGACAACGAAACTTTAAATAATTAATACATGAAAGTACTTGGTATGGATATTGGTGGTTCTGGAATTAAAGCTGCAATTGTTGACATTAAAACAGGTGAATTAATCTCTGAAAGACACAGAATAGCAACACCAAAACCAGCAACACCAGATGCTATTGGCGAAGTTGTAAAAGAAATGGCAACCTATTTTAATTGGAATAAAGCTGTTGGATGTAGTTTTCCAACGACAATAATAGATGGGAAATGTATACATTCTGGTAATTTAAGTACAAAGTGGAAAAATATACAAGTTGATGATTTTTTTCAAAGTATTTGCAATATTCCTTTTTACATAAGTAATGATGCTGATTTAGCAGGTATAGCCGAGGTAACTTTAGGAGCTGGTAAAGGTAAAAAAGGTGTAGTGCTGGTTATTACTATAGGAACTGGAATAGGGTCTGGTTTATTTAATAATGGAAAATTAATTCCTAATTTAGAAATAGGAAAATTACTCCATAAAGATGGAGAAATAATTGAGTTCTTTTGTGCAGATTCTATCAGAAAAAAAGAAGAATTAACGCTACAGGAATGGGCTTTTCGCTTTGATATTTTACTGCAATACATCAAAACAATATTCTCGCCTAATCTAATTATTCTAGGAGGTGGCATTAGTAAAAAGTATGATAAATTTAAACACCATTTGACTACAGATGTAAAGATTAAAGTTGCTAAGTTTAAAAATAATGCAGGAATTATTGGCGCTGCTATGTATGCTAGCAAAAAAATTAATAAATAATGGAGCCCACTACCCTATTTTATATTTTAATAACCATTTTATTAATAAAATTTGTTTTAGATACGGTTTTAAATCATTTAAATGCTAAACATTTTAATGACACTCCACCCAATGAAGTCTCTGATGTTTATGAAATAAATGAATACCAAAAATCTCAACTATACAAAAAAACGAATCACAACTTTAATATATTTTCTTCATTATTTTCTTTACTTACAATACTTAGTTTTTTCTTTTTTAACGGATTTTTAATGTTAGATAATTTTGCAAGAGGATTTTCTGACAATACCATAACCACAACTTTAATTTTTTTTGGAATTATAAGTATTGGAAGTGATATAATAAGCATACCATTTTCGTTATATAAAACCTTTGTAATAGAGGGGGGATTTGGATTTAATAAAACGAGTAAAAAAACTTTCTTTTTAGATAAGTTGAAAGGACTTTTGATGACTATTTTTCTTGGAGGAGCTATTCTAGCATTAATTACTTGGTTTTATGAATTCACTGGAAGTTATTTCTGGCTTTACACTTGGGGATTAATTACCCTTTTCTCCCTATTCATGAATATGTTTTATTCCAAACTTATTGTTCCTATTTTTAATAAACAAACCCCTTTAAAAGAGGGAGAACTTAAAAACGCTATTACAAGATATACAAATTCTGTTGGATTTAAGGTAGATCATATTTTTGTGATTAATGGATCAAAACGATCTACAAAAGCTAATGCCTATTTTTCTGGTTTTGGAAATCAAAAAAGGATTACGCTTTATGATACACTTATAAATGATTTAAGTGCTGATGAAATTGTAGCTGTGTTAGCACATGAAGTAGGTCATTACAAAAAAAAACATATCATTTTTAATTTGACAGTGTCAGTTATACTTACTGGTTTTACTTTATTTCTATTATCGTTATTCATTAATACACCTATATTTTCGTTAGCATTGGGTGTTTCAACTCCCAGCTTTCACATTGGTTTAATTACATTTGGAATTTTATATTCACCCTTAACCCAACTCACGGGAATGTTTATGAATTTCATGTCCAGAAAATTTGAATATCAAGCTGATAATTATGCTAAAAAAACAGTGGCTAGTGAACCACTTATTAGTTCACTCAAAAAGTTGTCAAAAAATAGCTTGAGCAATCTAACACCTCATTTTCTGTACGTATTTATTCATTATTCACATCCAACACTATTGAACAGAATAAAAAACTTAAAGTAATAAACTCGGCTTAAAAATTTGCTCAAATATAATTTTTACACTACATTCATTACCTATTGAAAAACACTACATATCGTGGTATTTAATTACATTTTTTCTTGATAAACATAAACTAATTATTGAATTACAAAGCTACCATAGAAGAAGAAAATAAAGAAATAGCTAAACGCTATAAAAATCTCTTAAAAGAAACCTATCAAACCTTATCAAGGTCAGATAAATTAATGATACGGAAAGCATTTAATTTATCTGTTGTAGCACATTCAAACCAAAGAAGGAAAACAGGTGAACCTTATATTTTTCATCCAATATCAGTTGCTAAAATTGTAGCTAATGAAATTGGATTAGGAGCCGTATCTATAACAGCTGCTTTACTTCATGATGTCGTTGAAGATACAGCATATACATTAAATGACATAGAACGTTTATTTGGGGAAACTGTTGCTAGGATTGTAAGTGGTTTAACTAAAATTTCTAGTCTTAAAAAAGATAAAGATCATTCTATACAAGCTGAGAATTTCAGAAAAATGTTACTCACCTTACATGATGATGTTCGTGTGATTTTAATCAAAGTAGCGGATAGATTGCACAACATGCAAACTATGGATGCAATGCCAGCACATAAGCAAGTGAAAATTTCTTCTGAAACTCTATATATTTATGCCCCTTTAGCTCATCGCTTAGGGTTATATAATATAAAAACTGAATTAGAGGATTTGGGATTAAAATATACAGAGCCTGAGGTATATAATGATATTTTAAGTAAAATAAGTGAAAGTAAAGAAGAACAAGAAAACTACATAAAATCATTTGAAAACATTTTAAACAGTGGTCTTCGTAAAGAAAGTTTTAACTATCAAATTAAAGGACGATTTAAATCTATCTTTTCGATTAGAAAAAAGATGCGTAAGCAAAATGTTTCTTTTGATGAAGTTTATGATAAGTTTGCCATTAGAATAATATACGATCCTTCTTCCAAAGATGAAAAGTTTGATGCTTGGAAAATTTATTCAATAGTTACCGATTATTTTAAACCAAACCCATCTCGACTAAGGGATTGGATTTCTCAACCAAAATCTACTGGGTATGAAGCATTACACATAACAGTGGTTGGACCAGAAGCAAAATGGGTAGAAGTTCAAATTAGATCCAACAGAATGGATGAAATAGCAGAAAAGGGCTATGCAGCACATTTTAAGTATAAACAAGGAATAGAAAATGATAATGGTTTAGATGGTTGGTTAAATCGACTAAAGGAAACTTTAGAAAACCAAAGTATTAATGCCGTTGATTTTGTAGAAGATTTTAAATTAAACCTTTATGCAAAAGAAATTTATGTGTTCACTCCCAAGGGTGACTTGAAATCTTTACCTAAAGGGGCTTCAGCATTAGATTTTGCATTTTCAATACATACTGATGTTGGGTTAAAATGCAGAGGTGTAAAAGTAAATGGTAAATTAGTTCCTTTGAGTTTTGAACTCTCAAGTGGCGATCAAATAGAAGTAATTACAACTTCTAGTAATAAACCTAATGCTCGTTGGTTAGATTTTGTGATCACTGCAAGGGCAAGAACAAAAATTAAAACGGCATTAAAAGAACAAGAAAAAAAGATTGCGGAGGAGGGTAAAGCAATCTTAGCCAGAAAATTACGACACTTGAAAATAAACTTTAATGAAAAGTCTTTAAATGAATTAGTTGTTTTTTTTAAATTAAAGACCAGCTTTGATTTATTCTTTAGAATTGGTAATGGAGCCATTGACAATACTCAACTTAAAAATTTTGTGAGTCAAAGAAACAACACCATAGTAAACTTCTTCAAGAAACGCCTAACAAGAGCTCCTTCAAAAGAACTGATTAATAAAGAAGAAGTTTCTACCAAATATGATGATCTTGTTTTTGGAATAGAAGAAGAAAAATTAGATTATACTACATCAAAATGTTGTAAACCAATACCAGGAGATAAAGTATTCGGTTTTATTACTATTAATGAAGGAATTAAAATTCATAAAAAAGATTGTCCGAATTCAATTTCAATGCAATCTAACTATGCTTACAGAGTTATTAAAGCCAAGTGGATAGATTCTACAAATCAAGAATTTAAAGCCATATTAAAGGTAAGTGGAGAGGATAATAGAGGTATTGTAAATAACTTAACTAAAATTATCTCTAACAATATGGATGTATTTATACATAGCATTAATATTGCCGGAAACGAAGGAATCTTTGATGGTAAATTATCTATAAGTGTAAAGAATAGAACTCAACTAAATAAAATAATAGAAAAAATAAAAAAAGTAGAAGGAGTGAAAAAAGTGCAACGTGTTAATACTATGTAAATAACCTTCTACAAAAACATTTATTTATAACAATAATAACATTAAATTTGTTTACTTATAAAGTGATATTATGGTCTCAAAAAACAATCAAGAAGTTGTAAAAAGAGTATTCACAACCTTTTTAGAAGAGAACAAACACAGGAAAACTCCGGAGAGATATGCTATCCTACAGGAAATATATGATGTAGATGAACATTTTGATATAGAATCTTTATATATCAATATGAAAAACAAAAATTACCGGGTAAGTAGAGCAACATTATACAATACGATTGATTTATTGCTTGATTGTGGTCTTGTTAGAAAACATCAATTTGATGGTCAGTCAATGGCTCGCTACGAAAAAAGTTATTTTGACAAACAACATGACCACGTAATACTTACCGATACTGGAGAAGTTAAAGAGTTTTGTGATCCTAGAATTCAAGTTATTAAAAAAACAATTGAAGAAGTTTTTGATATTAAGATAAATACACATTCCCTATATTTTTATGGGACTAAAAATACTCCTGCCAAAGATGCAGGTAAAAAAGAAATAAAATAAGACTAACCAAGTATATAATATTTAGATGGCAGTAGATTTATTGTTAGGCCTACAATGGGGTGACGAAGGAAAAGGCAAGATTGTGGATTGGCTCTCGGAACGTGCCGACGTTGTTGTGCGTTTTCAAGGGGGTCACAATGCTGGCCATACCCTGGTCATTGATGGTGTCACCTATAAACTCAGCCTTTTGCCATCTGGCATTGTCCGTAAAAACAAGCTGTCGATCATTGGTAATGGTGTCGTTGTTGACCCATGGGCCTTGATGATAGAAATCGAAAACATCGCCAAGCTTGGTGTCGAAGTCCTGTCTCTTATACACATCTGACGCTGCCGACGATATGC
>OJGS01000710.1_pt1 | contig 10159 bp, 4 predicted proteins | sample 1594531 | NCBI WGS metagenome assembly OJGS01 (sample SAMN05416816, study PRJEB24817) | seawater metagenome | isolation source: Sea water | place: Canada:Atlantic | collected 2013-07 | reverse complement strand
AGATGTGTATAAGAGACAGAGATTGATGTCAACGATGTGGAAATAATTCAACGATTGTCGGGGCGACGCGTCCATCCAGCTTCTGGGCGCACCTATCATGTACTCTTTAACGCTCCGAAAATAGTTGGTATTGACGATGTCACAGGAGAAGCCTTGGTTCAGCGAGATGATGATAAGGAGGAGACCATAATGAAACGTTTGGAGGTCTACCATGACCAAACCGAGCTTCTAATCAGCTACTACTCTAAACTGGCAACACAAGAAGCTGGGCACACCCCCTTGTACAAAAAATTCGCTGGCGTAGGCTCTCTAGAGTCAATACGGGATGAAATATTTGAGGCTCTTGATGCCCAATAAGCACCGCATCAAACAAGACTGACAAACCCCAACAAAGGATTAGTAATCATCTAATCGGCTAGGTAAGACCATGAAAAAAATATCCAACGCATTTTATGCTCAATCTGGCGGAGTCACTGCAGTTATAAATGCCTCAGCCGCCGGGGTAATCGAGACTGCCCGAAAACATAAGAATAAAATTGCAAAAGTTTTTGCTGGAAGAAATGGCATCATTGGAGCGCTGACCGAGGATCTGATCGACACATCGAAGGAATCAGTATCGGCAATAGCAGCACTCAAGCACACACCGGCAGGTGCTTTTGGGTCCTGCCGATATAAACTTAAGTCGCTCGAACAAAACAGAGCCGAATATGAGCGATTAATTGCCGTTTTCAGGGCTCACAATATCGATTATTTCTTCTATAACGGGGGCGGAGATTCAGCAGATACCTGCCTGAAAGTCTCTCAAATCTCGAAAACCCTGGGATTTCCGATACAAGCCATACACATTCCCAAGACGGTAGATAACGATCTACCCATCACCGATTGTTGTCCGGGTTTTGGTTCAGTTGCAAAATATATCGCTGTTTCTATGCGAGAGGCGAGCTTCGATGTAGCCTCTATGGCTAAAACGTCAACTAAAGTATTTATTCTCGAGGTCATGGGCAGGCACGCTGGATGGATCGCAGCAGCAGGCGGTCTAGCATCCACCGAAGAAACCCCACTCCCCATTGTTATTCTATTCCCAGAGGTTGTTTTTAATCGTAAGAAGTTCATACAAAAGGTGCATAACAAAGTTAAAAGATACGGTTATTGCTCAATTGTTGTCTCAGAGGGTCTCAAAGGGGCTAATGGAAAATTTTTGTCGGACCAAGGACTAACTGATGCATTCGGGCATGCTCAATTAGGTGGTGTGGCACCAGTCATTGCGAATATTATAAAAGAAGACCTAGGCCTTAAGTACCATTGGGGGGTCGCGGATTATTTGCAAAGAGCTGCGAGACATATCGCCTCTAAAGTAGATGTTGATCAAGCTTATGCGCTAGGCGAATCAGCAGTCAAACTCGCGCTCCAAGGCCACAATGCCGTCATGCCCACCATCGAAAGACTATCTGATAGCCCGTATCGCTGGAAAGTCAACAGCACTCCATTATCAAAAGTAGCTAATGTAGAGAAAAAAATGCCCAAAAAATTCATCAGCAGTGATGGATTTGGGATTACTCCCAGTTGCGAACGGTATCTTCAACCATTAATCAAAGGTGAGGCGTACCCACCATACAAAAATGGGCTACCAAAATATGTAGTGCTCAAGAATAAACCTGTTCCAAAAAAATTAGTAAATGACTTCAAAATTTAGCTAATTTCAATGAATATCTGAAGTTAATCACCATTTTCAGGTACAATCCCGCGCTACAAAAGTTAAAAAAGGAAGCCACCTGACTATTTTTTAGGGCGGTTTCCAAATAAGTTCAGGGTATTTGGCCGACCCTTATCGGCCAGCTAACTACATAAAGCAAGGGGGGACATTGATGTCTTCAGGTCTAATGATTGCATTAGTCTGTTCGATCGTAGCCTTAATTTACGGAGCGCTTTCGATCCAATGGATTCTTCGACAACCAGCCGGCAATAGCCGCATGCAGGAGATTGCCACCGCTATTCAGCAAGGTGCGCAAGCTTATTTAAACAGACAATACCAAGCCATTTCGATAGTTGGTGTAGTCCTGTTTATCGCACTTGGTTTCGGACTAGATTGGTATACAGCAATCGGGTTTGTTGTTGGTGCCGTTCTTTCTGGAGCTGCTGGCTATATCGGCATGTACATTTCCGTGCGCGCCAACGTTCGAACAGCAGAGGCAGCGAATCATGGTATCAATGCCGCATTGAACGTCGCATTTAGAGGCGGGGCGATTACAGGAATGTTGGTTGTGGGTCTTGGGCTACTCGGAGTAGCCGGTTATTTTGGTCTTATCTCACACTTAACGGGCGATATCGATAAAGCGCTACATGCCCTGATCGGACTTGCCTTTGGTGGATCACTCATTTCTATCTTTGCCCGACTCGGTGGCGGCATTTTTACGAAAGGCGCTGACGTCGGAGCTGACTTAGTTGGAAAAGTTGAGGCAGGTATCCCAGAAGACGACCCAAGAAACCCAGCCGTTATTGCTGACAATGTTGGCGATAATGTAGGCGATTGTGCTGGTATGGCTGCTGACCTGTTCGAGACCTATGCCGTGACTATTGTCGCGACCATGCTCCTGGGCGGACTGATGATAGCCGAGATTGGTGATAATGCCATAACGTATCCGCTTGTACTCGGCGGCGCTTCAATTATTGCTTCCATTGTTGGCACCTTCTTCGTGAAAACATCAGAGGGTGGCAGTATTATGGGAGCGCTCTACAAAGGCGTGATCGTCTCTGGAGTTATTGCTGCCATTGCCTTTTATTTCATAACAGAATGGATGTTGGGCAGTTCCATGGGAAGCGAGTCAATTAATCTTTTCTACGCATCTCTGGTCGGCCTGGCATTAACGGGGGCAATGATTGTCATAACTGAGTACTACACCTCGACTGAATATGCGCCAGTTAAACACGTCGCAGCGGCTTCTCAGACAGGTGATGCGACAAACATCATAGCAGGCCTAGGCGTGTCGATGAAATCCACTGCGCTTCCCGTATTGGCGGTATGTATAGCGATAGGGGCATCTTATTCATTGGCAGGCATCTATGGAATCGCAATAGCTGCGACTGCAATGCTCTCAATGACTGGTATGGTCGTAGCGCTTGATGCATATGGCCCAATCACTGATAACGCAGGTGGTATTGCTGAAATGGCAGAATTACCATCCAAAATACGCGATATTACTGATCCACTAGACGCTGTAGGTAATACCACTAAAGCAGTCACTAAAGGCTATGCGATCGGCTCCGCCGGATTAGCTGCCTTAGTACTGTTTGCAGATTACACACATAATCTAGAGGCGGCGGGGAAAATATTTGAGTTCTCACTCTCAGATCCTTCAGTAATTATTGGATTATTCCTCGGAGGCATGATCCCTTACCTCTTTAGTGCGATGGCCATGGAAGCCGTAGGTCGTGCCGCAGGATCTGTCGTAAACGAAGTAAGACGTCAGTTCCGAGAAATTCCTGGAATCATGGATGGCACAGGCAAACCAGATTACTCTACGGCTGTAGATTTGCTCACACGCTCTGCTATCAAAGAAATGATGATCCCCTCGCTGCTACCGGTCTTGGCACCAGTCGTTGTCGCATTCGGGATGAATTGGTTGATGGGGCCAGGTGAAGGAATTAAAGCACTCGGTGGATTACTGATCGGGACTATTATTACCGGTATCTTTATAGCAATTTCAATGACCACTGGTGGTGGTGCTTGGGATAATGCTAAGAAATACATCGAAGATGGTAATTTTGGCGGGAAAGGTTCTGACGCTCATAAGGCTTCGATAACAGGAGATACTGTTGGTGATCCATATAAGGATACAGCGGGTCCAGCAGTTAACCCTCTGATCAAAATCATTAATATCGTGGCTCTTTTACTAGTTCCACTTTTGTAAAAAAATTAAGCAACGTAAAAAAAGGCTCCTCATAGGAGCCTTTTTTTTACCTCTCACATCAATCGTTTTTCTTCGACTGCTGTATACCTGCTGTAACTGCAAGCCTCATAGCTTGCTCACGCGGCATATCAACAGGAGTGAGTCTAGAGCGCGGTACAAAAATAGTATAGCCACCAATCTGATAACTCATCGGAAGGTAAACTGCAACTCGACCTTCAGGAACCATGCCTTGAGGCAAATCTGAAAACTCCTCTCGCGTTAGAAAACCTAATAACCTCACGTCGAGATTAGGCATGTCAACCATCACAACCTGAAAATTCTCACCTTTATCATCTCCAGCGAATAGCCCGAAAAACTCCTTCAAAGCACTGTAGATTGTTTTGATAAGAGGCACTTTTAAGAAAAACCGCTCAGTTAAACCGAAGATGAATCGAATAAAATATGCTCGCATCAAAATGCCGATGATAAACACCGTAAGGCATCCTGCAACCAGCCCCATACCTGCGACATACGTCCCATCAGGCAAGATCATTTGTAAGGGGGAGACCATAAAGGATTCGGCCGTTGTAAAAAGCCAGACCAATAAATAAATAGTCGCCAGTACTGGTAGCGCAGTAAACAGGCCAGTCAAAAAAATTCTACTGATAAACTTCATCACAATCGCGCACTCCAAAATTATTTAAGATTCAATTCTTAGAACAGTATATTCAAGTTTTTGTGTCTAGTGATTGATCAATAACCAATTGATATGCTAACTAATCAACGAGGTAGGATTAGCATGCCTTAATTTTTTATATAAATTTTTTAACGCAAGACCTGTAGCTGATTGATTATTGCGAGATAAATCAACGACTTGCCCCTCAAACATAAGGTAGCCACCACTTTCTCCCCCTTCTGGACCCAAGTCAATAACCCAGTCTGCGCTGCTGATCAAATCAAGATTGTGTTCAATTACCACTACCGTACCACCCACGTTTGCCAAACGGGTGAGAGTCTCAATTAATTTCTCAACATCGGCCATGTGTAAACCAACAGTGGGTTCATCAAGAACAAATAGAGTTGTTTCGTGGTTCTTCTTCGGCAATAAACCACCCATATCAGCATTAAACTTTGAGAGCTCCGAGACAAGTTTAATTCTTTGCGCCTCTCCCCCTGACAAAGTACTACTGTGCTGGCCAAGTGTTAAGTATCCCAAACCAAGCTCATTAAGTAATTTAAGTTTTTTCTTAATACGAGAATGAGCACTGAAAAGTTCTAGTGCGTCCTTAATGCTGAGATTTAAAACATCGGCTATCGAGTGATTGTTATACCTGATCTGCAATGTATCTTTACTAAACCGATCCCCCCCGCAGACTTCACAAATGGATCGCACGTCAGGTAGGAAGTTCATCTCTATCTTTTGTACCCCTTGACCTTCGCAACCCTCACACCGCCCACCCTTAGTATTAAAAGAAAAACGCGCAGCACCGAAACCTCGAATGCGTGCTTCGGTCGTGGATGCAAAAAGTGTTCTAACATCATCCCAAACTCCAGTATAAGTTGCTGGGCATGAACGTGATGTTTTTCCGATCGGGTTCTGATCCACCTCTATGACTTTAGCAACACGCTCAAACCCAGTGATACGTGAACAATTAGTAAAAGATTCATTAAGATTAGGGGATATTCCTCCCGCTATCAGTCTATCCATATTCTCACGCAAAACACCTCTAATTAGGCTGGATTTACCACTTCCAGACACTCCTGTTACAACCGTCAAGCAACCAACGGGGATGCGCACATCAACACCTTTGAGGTTATTACGGAAGGCGGATTTTATTCTTACGAAATCCGAAGATTTATCAACACGTCGCTGCTGCGAAAGGGAGTACTGCTTGGGGGATTTTAAATACTGGCCTGTGAGTGAAGACGGGTTAAGCATTATCTCTTGAGGAGAACCCGAAGCAATGATGTGCCCTCCCTCGCTGCCGGCTCCAGGTCCCAAATCAACCACGAAATCCGCATTCATGATTGTATCCTCATCGTGTTCAACAACCACGAGTGTATTGCCCTTGCTTTGCAGGTTTTTTAATGTCCCCAGCAAGACTTCATTATCCCTTGGGTGAAGACCTATCGTTGGTTCATCAAGAACATAGACAGCGCCCCTTAAATTGGAACCTAATTGGGCTGCCAAGCGCATTCTCTGAGCCTCTCCACCACTTAGCGTGGGAGCAGCTCGATTTAAAGTGAGGTAAGACAAGCCAACTTCAGTCATAAATTTTAATCGCGACAATACTTCGTTTAGTAAATCCTTGGCGATCAATTGTTCACGTGTATTCAGCTTAATTTCGGAAAGTATCCGACGCAATGAACCGATGGGACTAGAAACCAAATCAGCGATAGAAAGATCATTCCAAAAGACGCTCATCGCTTGTCCGTTTAGTCGATACCCGTTACAAGATTCGCAGACCACAGTAGATTGGTCATGAGCATGTTTAGCTCGCTCATATTCCGCCTCAATTTCATCTTTGAGATGCCTGACAACACTTAACTTCACATCTTGGAACTGACCCGTCCCCTGGCACGGCTCACACCATCCATATTTTGAATTAAAAGAAAACAAACGTGGGTCAAGCTCATTGAAAGCTTTTTGGCAGGAAGGGCAGGCGCGCTTACTTGAAAAACTTTGTTGCTCAAAAGCGCCCCCCTCAAGCAATGCGTCAATATCAGCGATGATATAAAAGAATTCACCTCCGTAATTCAAGGCGGATTCGACAACATCCAACAACTCAGCGCGAAGGTTTTCACAAACCTTAATACTAGCAACTGGAAGATCAATAGTATGCTCCGCATATCGATCCAAGGCCGGGAAATCATCCGTCGCTAAAAATACGTTATCGACCAATAAATGTGTAAAACCTTTCTTTCGATAAGTCTCGGCTAAATCTTTGTATACACCCTTTCTCGCGCGAACCAATGGAGATAAAAAACCAACATGACATCCGGAATAATCTCGCAAGAGGCGATCTACAATTGCAGTTCGTGTTTGTGGCTCGATTTTAACCTGACAATCCGGACAAAATTGATCACCAATCTTGGACATCAACAGACGCAAATAATGGTACGTTTCTGTCACCGTGCCTACGGTACTTTTGATCCCACCTCGACTGGTACGCTGCTCAATAGCCACTGCTGGAGGAATGCCATACACCGCATCGACATCGGGCTTTTTTCCTACTTGAATAAATTGTCTAGCGTAGGCATTCAACGATTCCAAATACCTCCTCTGACCTTCACCGTAAATAATATCAAAAGCTAAAGAGGATTTACCGCTCCCACTCAGGCCAGTAATCACTGTTAATTTTTCATGGGGTATATCCAAGCTAATATTTTTTAAATTATTTTCTCTGGCATTTCTGATGGAAATTGAATGTGGAAATGAATCGCGGGAATGATCATCTTCATTGTTCTGTTCATCCATTTGCTGGTAAATTACTCCACTATCTGTTCGACTCAATTCCCGTCCTGTTAAAGAAGTTGGATCTGCACATAAATCCTCAGGTGAGCCAACGGAAACGATCTGACCACCCCCACCTCCGCCTTCCGGACCTAGATCTATAATCCAATCAGAAGCGGCGATCAGGTCAAGGTTATGTTCAACCATAACTACCGATGCTCCAAGGTTTACAAGTGCACGGAGTGCCAACAGTAATTTTTGAACATCATGGAAGTGAAGTCCCGTTGTGGGCTCATCGAGCAAGAAGAGTGTTTGAGCAACTGACTGACTTGATGCTTCTGAGATATAACTAGCAAGTTTTAGCCTCTGCGCCTCACCTCCAGATAAAGTCGGCACAGGCTGTCCCAACCTTAGATAACCTAAGCCGACGTCAAATAGCGGCTGCAATTTACGAGACACTTTTGAAACCTCTTTAAATGCTTTCAGTGCCTCAGATATTGTTAACTTTAAAACATCGTCAATATTCACCATGCCGACGTGTGGAACCTCGATCTGGATCTTCAAAATGTGCGGACCATATCTCTTACCATCACATGCGTTACAGCGAAGATATACATCCGATAAAAACTGCATTTCAACAAGCTCAAATCCGCTGCCCATACACGTTTGACAGCGTCCTTTACCCGCATTAAAACTAAAATAACTCTTGTCGTACTTACTTTGGCGTGCGCCTGTGGAAGCTGCGAAAATATCCCGAATAGGATCGAGAGCACCGACATAACTTAACGGATTGGAACGCGAGGATTTACCAATTGGCCTTTGATCCAGCATGATAACGCGGTCAATGAGATTTAAGTTATTAAAACCGCTTAAACCATCATCAGAAATCCCCTTACCCATTAAATTTCGGGTCATTTCCTTAAAAATAGTGTCCTCTACAAGTGTGGATTTTCCAGATCCGGAGACCCCTGTAATAGAGACAAGGTGGCCGAGCGGTATATTGACATCAATATGTTTAAGATTGTTACGACAAGCACCGAGAACACTCAACCACTGAGTCCTAAGGGCTTCAATAGGCTTGCCCACTATCGAGTCACTGATTGTCCGTTTACCCAAAAGATATTGAGCGGTAAGTCCCGAGCTTGTCGTAAGATCTTGAGTGCGCCCAAAAAACTCAACATGACCACCTCCCTCTCCCGCCCCAGGTCCGATATCTAGCAAAAAACCAGCTGCTCGTATGATTTGTGGATCGTGTTCAACAACTACAATCGTATTGCCATTGTCTCTTAGCCTTTGAATAATGGTGATAATTCTGTCCACGTCCCTAGGGTGTAAACCAATTGAAGGCTCGTCTAACAAAAACAAAGTTTGAGTGAGAGACGCACCTAACGCTGTTGCCAAGTTTAGTCGTTGGGTCTCCCCCCCCGACAGCGTTCTAGATTGCCTGTCCAGCGTCAGATACCCCAAGCCAACCTCTTCCAGAAACTCTAATCGAGATATGATTTGATCGAGGATCAACTGGCTTGATTCATCTTTTCTACCTTTCTGCCAACTGTCTTTTTCTTCATTGATAAATCGCTTTAAATCCCAAATAGGCAGAGTATTCAGCTGTTGTATTGAAGAGCCGTTGATTGATTTTAATTGGTCTAGCGTCCAACTGACTCCCGGATGCTCAAAGAGACTCACCGAACTTTCAGAAGCACCTATACGCCAGAGCAATGCGTTGGCTTTTAAACGACTCCCATGGCAATCTGGGCAAAGGGAATATGACCTGTACTTCGCCAGCAGCACTCGAATGTGCATTTTGTATGCTTTAGTCTCCAGCCAATCAAAAAAATGTCTGACCCCATACCAATATTTTGGCCATGACTTGCGCCAATTCACCCACTCTGGCTCCCCCTCTAAAACCCAATGTTTGTGCTTATCGGACATATCACACCAAGGCATATTGACAGGCACATCTCGCCGTTTAGCGTATTCAATGAGGTCGTCTTGGCATTCGGAATAGCTATCCGTCTGCCATGGTCGTATCACGCCCTCAGAAAGAGATAATTTGGGATTTACGACAACAGAGTCCATGTCTACACCAATCACACGACCAAATCCACGACAAGTGGAGCAAGCACCGACGGGAGAATTGAATGAGAAAAGTCCAGCACTAGGAGGAGAGTAGTGGATATCACAACTCGCACAATGAAAACGGTTACTAAAATTCATAGGTAGACCTACCATCTCACCCTTCAGGTGCGGTGTGACAGAGCATTTGCCTTGCCCTATTCGAAATGCTGCCTCAAATCCCTCGTTAATTCTAGAATCTTCAACCCGATTCATATCAAAACGATCAATGACTACATGCGATTGTCCATTCAATTTAATAAAACGGTCGTATCCCTGGGCCTTCAGATACCCCTCAATCTCTTCTGACGTAAAATTATCGGGAACCAAAACTGGCGAAGACAAAACAATTCGACCCCACCCATTATCGCGGAGCACGGTAATGATTTTACCTACTTCGTTAATCTCAATAGGTTGCGCACAACTACGACAGTAGAGGCTGGCGTATTTGGCAAACAACAACTTCAAGTAATCCGCCAGTTCAGTCATCGTGCCAACAGTAGAGCGTGATGTCTTAACGGAATTCACTTGGTGGATGGCGATAGCAGGAGGTATACCCTCTATACTTGCAACGGACGGGCGATCCATTCGGTCGAGAAATTGTCTCGCGTAAGACGAAAAAGTCTCCACGTATCGTCTTTGACCTTCCGCGTACCTGTCTCTTATACACATCTCCGAGCCCACGAGACCGAGGCTGATCTCG
>OJGS01000706.1_pt1 | contig 10253 bp, 7 predicted proteins | sample 1594531 | NCBI WGS metagenome assembly OJGS01 (sample SAMN05416816, study PRJEB24817) | seawater metagenome | isolation source: Sea water | place: Canada:Atlantic | collected 2013-07 | reverse complement strand
CGAGATCAGCCTCGGTCTCGTGGGCTCGGAGATGTGTATAAGAGACAGCGTTTGTCCTGCTCGTTGCGACTGAAGACGCTGTATTCGATCAAATTGAACACAATATCGCCAAAATGACTGCACTGGGTGACGCCCCAGTCGCCCAACACCGTGCGAGACATCGGACCGAATTGATCGAGAGCAAACGCCCGGAGCCCCATTAAAAGCTCCTCACCCGTGACATGGAGTGATTTTCCAGCCCGAGAATTATCACTTTTCTTCAATTCCTTGACGGTAAAATCTAAACCCTGCCGCACGAATCCGTAGACACTTTTGTTAAAACGCGGATCTTCTTTGTAAATAAGCGTCACCACTTCGTTAAAATCCAGATCTTGCATTGGTAAAATTTGATGGGAGGAAAATTGGGTCTAAATTTGCTAAAATCCCCATATTGGTCCTGATTTTGAAGTCAAAAGCGGGGAAATTCGTCAAAATCAACGAGTTTGTAAAAATTAAGTAAAGTGGCTGATTGGCTTTACATTTTTTTTCCAAAACATAACCGAAGCACAAAGATATAATAATTACATGATTTCTGCAACACAAACTAACCACCCCATGCCGGACTTAGATTCTGAATCACCATCTGCGGCTGCACTACAAATGGCCTGCAACCGCCTGAAAGCCGGAGGGTTGCGAATTACTCAACCTCGAATCGCCATCCTCGATGTGCTGATCAAGCGCTCGCTACCCGCTAGCATCGAACATATTCACGCGGAATTGGCGAATACGGTTTGCGACCTCGTCACCGTCTATCGCTGTTTAGCCGCATTTGAGGAATTAGGCCTCGTTCGGCGCTGCTTCTTCCATAACGGGGCGAGTCTCTACCAGATCGCCCTCGATGACTCCCCTTTCTACCACATCGTGGATAAGACCTCGAATTCGATCAGCGAACTCGACTCGGAATTGGCGATAGAGCTCAGCACCGCGATGCAGAAGATCGAGCAGAAGTTGATCGCGCACGGTTACACCGATGTCTCGCATCTGGTCGAGTTCTTCGCTCGCGCCCCCAAGCACCCAATCGATCGTGTGCAGAATGGCGCATTGATGGCCGAGATCCGCTAAGGTTCAGCGGATACCCTAAGATTTTCCACCGCGCTCGTTAAACGGGCGCGGTTTTTTGTGGGCGGTTCTCAAGGTTGAACTGATTAACAAGGAAATCCTTTCGTCCTAATGCTAAAGTAGCATCATAAACGAGTCGCTCGCCTCCGCCCCACTGTGGCTCCCCCAACTGATGCAATTCCTCCGAATCCTCTTTGTCGGCCTGTTCGTAGCCGCTCACGTCAGCTCGGCGACCTCCCCCACCGAAGACGACAACCCAACCGCGCCGACGATCCTCTTTCTCATGGGTGAAGTAGAATACGGGACGGCTGAATCATTGCCCGTCTTCGCCCGGGAGGTGCTGCAACCACTCGGGTATCGCACCGAATTCATATTTGCCGCCTCCGGCGACCGAGCTTCACCCGATGTCCATCGATTTGACGGACTCGAAGCAGCGCTGGGACGAGCTGATTTATTGTTCATCAGCACCAGACGCCGTTTCCCAAATTCCTCACAGATGGACCGCATCCGAGGCTGGGTCACCGACGGAAAACCCGTGATCGGCGTTCGCACCGCATCACACGCCTTCGGGGCGAAACCCCGCCCCGGATACACCCCAACTGATGATCAACAATCATGGGACACCTTCGACCACGATGTCTTCGGCGTTCGCTATGATGGCCACTACGGCAACAACGAGGGACAGTCGAAGGTGCGACGCGTGCGCGAAGTCTCTAATCACCCCATCATGGCCGGGATCACCTGGTCCGCTGACCAACCCGTTACTTCCAGCCTGTATCGCAATCTAGATATCGACGAACGGGCCATGATTTTCCTAAGCGGTCACTTGGAAAATCGCCCCGAAACCTATCAGCCCGTGAGCTGGACGCTCGACCATGGTGGGGTCCGGAGCTTCTACACTTCGCTGGGGGATACGAATCACTTCAAACTCCCTTGGTTTCAAACCCACCTCGCCAATGCGATTGGCTGGGCCCTGCAAAAACCTCGCCCGGCCACGGATCAGGAAACTGAATTCCTCGAAAAGGATTATGAAGCAACGGACAGCGGGCAGTCTCCGGACGATTCACTCGCTGGCATGCGCACCCCGTCCGACCTCGAGGTCGACTTGTTAGCTGCGGAGCCCGGCATCAAACAACCGGTATTTCTCAACTTCGACGAGCGCGGCCGGATGTGGGTGGTCGAATATCGGCAATACCCCGAACCAGCCGGTTTGGAGTTGGTGAGTCGCGACCAATACTGGCGCAACGTCTACGACCACAAACCCCACCCGCCGGGACACCCTGAGTTCACCCCCGGATTAGACCGCATCTCGATTCACGAAGACACCGACGGCGATGGCTCATTTGATAAATCAAAAGTATTCGTAGAGGGTCTTAGTTTCGCGACGAGCGTCGTAACCGGTAAAGGTGGGGCGTGGGTGCTCAACCCACCGTATCTCTTATTTTACCCCGATGCCGATGCCGACGATGTGCCGGACGCCGACCCGGTGGTTCACCTCGATGGGTTCGGTATCCAGGACTCCCACTCGGTCGTGAATTCCCTGTGCTGGGGCCCTGATGGTTGGCTCTATGGCGCCCAAGGTTCGACCGTCACTTCCGATGTCGTGGTGACCGGGAGTGATGCGGCTCCGATCAGTCGAGTTGGCCAACTCATGTGGCGCTACCATCCAGAGCTCCGCCACTATGAAGTCTTCGCGGAAGGCGGCGGGAACATCTGGAGTTGCGAATTCGATGCTCAGGGTCGGTTGATGGCGGGGACGAACGACCGTTACCCCGGCTATTTCTATCTGCAGGGTGCTTTCTACAAAAAGAACTTTGGCAAACACGGCGCCCTCTCCAACCCCCACGCCTACGATTACTTTGAAGGTATCAACGCACCGGGCCACCGCCGGATCTCTAATTCGATCATAAAATACGAAGGTGCCGCACTTCCTCCGCGTTACCATGAATCGCTCCTGTATCTCGGAACCCTCCAAGGCAACGTGGGATCATACGAAATCGAATTCGAAGGCCTCAATTATCGCGGCAAATCCATCGACTTGTTGCTTAATGCAGAAGATCGCTGGTTCCGGCCCGTCTATTTGGAGTCAGGTCCCGATGGAGCTCTCTACCTCTGCGATTGGTATGACCAACAGGTAAACCACTACCGTAACCACGAGGGGAAGATCAGTAAAATCGACGGGCGAATTTTCCGCATCCGGGCCAAAAATAGCGAACCCATGGGACCGATCGACTTTCGCCAGATCAGCACTGCCGAGCTCGTTGAGGTGTTAAACTACCGTAATCGCTGGTGGCGAGAAACCGCCCGACAACAGCTGCGCTGGCGCGATGATCGGATGAGCGTGATCCCTCGTCTGCACGAAATCCTCCGACATGAATCCGGGCAATTTGCCCTCGAATCCCTGTGGGCGCTCAATCTGCTCGGCGCCTTCGACAACGACGCGTTTGGCCTCGCGATCGATCACGTAAATCCCGCAGTGCGGATGTGGGCCATTCGACTCTTGGGCGACCAACGAACTGCCACTCCAGCGCAGGTGAGCGCGATCGCCACCGTGATCAAACGCGAAACGAATCACGAAGTATTAAGCCAAGCCGCCTCGAGCGCAGGTCGCCTCCCGGTGGCGGATGCCATGCGGTTAATCGCGGTCCTGAGCGATCACGAGTTAGCCCAAAACAATCCCGATCTAGAACGTATGATCTGGTGGGCCCTCGAGCCCTTCTACCCAAAAAGTCCCGACGCGGTGTTGAACGCTCTGATCACCCTCGCAAAATCTCGCCCCATTTCCTCGCTTCCGGATCTCGCCAATTTCCTAATGCGTCGGATGGCGAGCTCAGGAAAGCCGGCAGATTTACGGCGTTGCACTGACTTATTAAACGCAGTGAACCACGACTCGTGGGAAGGCCCCTTAGTCACTGGGTTTACCGAAGCGTTTAAGGGCCGATCCATGGCCGGCTTACCCGCATCTCTGGTTGAAGCATTGCTCGCGACGTCCCAACCGCCGATGGCACTTCTGCTGCGACTCGATACCGAGGATCACCTGGAGGCGGCCTTACAGAAATTGCGGTCACCCGATTCCAGCCTCATCGCAAAAACTCAGATTCTACAAGTATTAGGCGAAACTCGGATAGACAAAGCCCGTGAACTATTGGTCAGCTTACTCCAAACGGCCGACGACGAATTGCTACCCGCGTTACTCGCTGCGCTTCAGATCTATGAAAATCCTCAGATCGCTACAGCTGTGATTGCTAAACTGAGCAGCTTGAGGGGCCGCTCTCGCGAGGCTGCGGAGACTCTATTGACCAGTCGATTGGCGTGGAGTCGCATATGGACCAAGTCTTGGGATGCGGACTCCGCGGCCAGAGTTTCTGCGAATACGCTCGATCAACTCCGGCGGTTCGAGGACGACAAAATCATCACCGGGCTCGATCACTGGCTGGGTCGGATCGAGCCGATCTCCCACGCGGGTTTCGAGGCTGAAGTCGCACGGGTGAAATCGGTCCTCGCGCTCCCTGGAGGCGACCCGATTCGAGGCCACACCCAATACCAACAACGCTGCGCCGCCTGCCACACGCTATTCGATCAAGGCGGCTCGGTCGGCCCCGACCTGACTTCTTACCAACGCGAAGATACGGACACCTTGTTGCTTTCAGTCATTCATCCCAATGCCGAGATTCGCGCCGGCTACGAAATGACCTCGATCGAGACCACCGACGGTCGTCTGCTGACCGGGTTCCTTTCTCGTAACGACGAAGCATTGATTGGCATCCGGATGGTGGGCGGGAACGAAAGCATTCTCCAGCGTGATCACATCTCAAAGCTCGAGATGCAGGAACGCTCGCTGATGCCGGAGTCGCTATTGACCGGCATGAGCGACGAAGACTTACGCGATCTGTTTAACTACCTACGCATTCCTCAACCGCTCAATATCAAGAATTGATGGGCTGGGGCCGAAACTTTCATTGGCGAGCAGTCGCGCGAGGTCTTAGGTTCGAGATCACGCTAGATCCGACAACCCCTCTCGTTACCCGCTATGAATGCTGATTCCCCTTCCCATCGTCTGACCGACGACCAGAAGAAATTTTATAAAGAAAATGGCTACCTCCTCGGCCTCCCTCCCATTTTCACCCTCGAGGAGATGCAGGGTCTTAATCGCGAGTTGCCTAATCTAATGGCACTCCTCGAGGAAGGCGAAGACAGCAAAGACATCCGCGAGTGGCATGAGCAAAGCACCTACCTCTACGACATCTGCATGAATCCACGCATCCTCGACCTCGTCGCGGGCGTGCTCGGGCCAGATTTTTACTGCTGGGCGAGTAACTTTTTCATCAAGGATGCTAAGTCCAACTCCACCGTCGGCTGGCACCAAGACGCTTACTATTGGCCGATGGCACCGCACCATTCCGTAACGGTTTGGCTCGCGTTCGATGATGTCGATGAAGTCAACGGTGGCATGAAACTCATCCCAAAAACTCACCGTGGAGGGATTATCAATCACCAACGATCCACCGAGACCGATTCGGTGCTCACCCTAGAGCTTGCCGATGGCACCGACTTTCGCGCCGACGGCGCGGTGCAATGGAATCTCAAGGCCGGGGAATGTTCCCTCCATGACGATCGAGCGATCCATGGTTCACCCGCCAACCCTTCCGATCGACGACGAGCGGGCCTCACGATTCGCTATTCCGGCACCGACGTGAAGAACGACATGTCCGTAAATCCCAATTTCAAGACCTACCTGTGCCGCGGTGAAGACACGTATAAGCACAATCCCTCCGGCACACCGCCCACCACCCGCTACGGACGCCCTACCTTCAAGCCAGTCAGTAACGAAGAAGCCGGAAAAAGTTAAGGCGGGGAACGATCCGCACGCACGCACCTTCACAATCGAGTCCAATCGCTGTAGCCGGGGCCGGCATGTCCCGACGAAGCCATGGCGAAGTCGGATGACCCCGGAATCCTGCCTCTCTCCCGTCACAAACCCGCCGCAATTCCGGGCCTCAACAAGCCCGGCTACAACCACGCGTCCTCCTTCGAGTCCGCCGCCTGAGCGGCCGTTCTTCAGGGATGGTAACAAACTCTCGAAAAGGTAGGGACAGACCGCTGGGCCGTCCGTCCTTGCCTCTCGGGCTCGGGCCTAAAAACACGCGCTACCCGGCAGGTCTAATTCGCATTCGGTAGCGGTATTGCCTTCTCCTTTGAAACCCGGACGGCCCAGCGGTCCGTCCCTACCTCAAGCACTCCGACACCGCGATATCGCATCACGAAATTGGAATGCTCGTGAAAGGACTAGTTCAGTTTCACGCGCTGAGGAGCACTACCGACGCGCGCTGACTTCACCACCACCGTGTCGGGAGAATCTTTACCGGCCTTAACGGTGAAGGCTCGTCCAGAGGGAGCCCCCGGCGTGAAAGATTTTCCGCTGGCTCGAACCGTATAGAGAATCTCGTCGGTTTCGGCATCGATCAATTGGACAACGGGGTCCTCAACCGCAAAGGACAATTCACCCAGCTGTCCCCACGACGGCGGATTGTAGTTATCAAATTGGGAGATGGTGCGAGGCCAGCCGGGATATTGCTCCGAATCCGCATCGGTGATGTCCACGTTGCGGGGCCAGCACTCCATCGTGATCAAACGGGTCTGGGTGTTGATCCGCACGATTCCATATCCAGCTGCTCGAGTGTTGAGCAACTTGCCTGACGGTTTCTTCTCCGGATTGGCCGCAGCGAAGTTGGTCACCTTGTTAGCAAACCCATCCAAATAGTCGCCGGTGTAAGCGAGCGAGCCGGCTTCACGGTTCAACCCTTCTTCGAGTGGCTCCCACCAACGCAGATAAAGGTTGGCGATAGAAGGCACGCAAAACGACCAGATGGCGTCACGGTGCTCATCGACGCCGTGTTGAAAGATTGTGGCAAGATGCTGGTCCCCGGCCAAGTGGAAGGCGAATGCCTTACGCAAGGAGCCCAGAGCACGATTGCGACCGGCCTGAGGCCAGCCATTTGAATCCATATCAGCATGGAGCCGACCGTTGGCGTCGCCATGAATATGCGCGCCACCCGTAAAGATGGTCGCAGAGAGCGCGACCTTCATGTCCGCGTCTTGCCAATCCTGCGCCCAATTATCGATGAACTTGAGCTGACGATCACCCAGCAGAACAGCTCCATCGACGTCGACACTGGCGGGATCGTATTCGGGATTACGAATATGATCGGGGCGCGGCCCTTGCTTTGGCACTCGACCGGCCGGACCGGTCTTAAACTTACGATCCTCGAGAATCGCAAAATCAATGCCACCCCAGTTTAAATTAGTGAACCACACCCCAATGCCTTGTCCGATTTTATGCGGATCGACAGGATCTGGGAGGTGGCTGGTCTGAGCCCGCTCAACCTCCTGCACATATACGCCGGGACGAGAATAGCCCCCGTCGGAGGCACCGCTGAGCGTCGAGATTTTACCACTCTCTCCCCACAAATTTGGCTGCCCCGCATCGTGATCATCGGGCAGGCAAATCGTTGGTCGATCCTTGATGATTTCTCCAAAATCCCGACCGAACTTCAGCCAAGCGGCATAGTGTTTGAAATGATCGTAGACCTGGTCACCGGAGAAGAAGAGCACGTCCGCGTCGACCCGTTTGACGTTATCGATGATGTCCTGGCGGGAGATATCGCCGCCATGCGAAGGTTGAATGGAATTGCCGGTAAATCCCGCCACGATCAGCTCGTCCTGATCGGTGGGATTCCGACGGATAGTGCCTTCGTAGGTGGCAGTTGAACCGTGACGCACTCGATAGCGCTGCGCCATCGAATCATTCCAGTCCTCGACGCGAAACGGCGCCGTCCAGCCGGGATTGATCACCTTCGTCTTAGCGACTTCGACCCATTTTCTACCCTGCATGATTTCCAAGCGGACGGTATGGGTCTCCCCATCGGGAATCGGATAAAGCTGAGCGGTCAGCTTGAGCGTTCCGTCCGAGACGGTGTAGAGAGCGAAACAGATAATATCCACCGGCGCCACCTCTGGGGTGGTTAAAACCGCCTTAGCTCTACGATTCGCTGAGGGCTTGTTTTTGACTGGAGCCGCGCTCGTGAGGAGAGCACCGGCGCAGATCAGGGTGAGGAAATTCCTAAGGCGCATTCCTCTGTGCTATCGCGGGAAGATAAATTGAACAGCCTAAAGAGGGGACGTTCGCCGGCTAGGAGGACTCATCGGTCCTCGATTCTTCTGAAACGTTCGAAGACGCCTTTTTTGATGGAGAGGTTTCATCAGAATACCGCCAAAGCAGAAACAAAAACAGTGGCAGGAGAAAATGCGGCGCACGCAGCACTGCTTCGTGCAGATATTGATCAGCACCCCAGTAATTCAGGCTCAAGGACATTCCCGCGACCGGCCGGGCAATCGCTGTCATCAAACCCCAGGCCGTCGCGTAGATGGCCGAAACCTGTCGAGTAGCCGGAATCAGGATGCCAATACACACGATGAAATCCAGCACCCCGGCAATGCGCAGAATCAAATTCGCGGTCTCGAACTCCACGCCGAGAACCAAAGAAGTCATGGCATGAAAATTCCCCGGCGTCGGCAGCCATCCGATGGCATAACAACCGTGGCCCGCAAACGTCGCGATGAAAGCAATGATCGCCACCGCTACCGTTGCTCGGTGCCGGGCTCCCCAGGTCAAGGCCAACCCCAACAAGGCCGGACTGAGCATCTGGCCACCATGCTCGAGGAACATGGGGAACTGAAGCTGAGCAGAGAGGAATTTAGCGTAGGACAATACGGTCAAAAATCCGGTCCCTAGCGCCAACACGGTCATTTGTATTTTGGCGCCACTTCGCACCGATATCGTAACGGCCGCGCAAACCACATAAAGCCAACCGATCCACTTTAACCCCGTTTGCACGAGGCCATCGTTGGCGCCCGAACCCACAAATTCCTCCCATCCGATTCCCCAACTCTCTGCCAGTGCGTAGGTGTTTTCGTTCCACAGCAGGATTCCGTAAGGACCTTCCCAATACAGGTGCACCCAAGCCCAGCCAAGCAGACACAATCCCGCACTCAAGCGAAGTATCAGGATAAGAAACGCGTCGGACCGATGAGAAGTCATGGTAAGTCGAAGCGGAACTATCCAATGAAGAGACTCTGATAATCAACCCTCGGACCGGAGAAAGATCCGCGGTGAGTTTCGGCATTAACCTAAGCCCTTCGGTATATCTCCTGCCAAGGGCAGCGGCTGGCACGCTGGTCAACGGGTGATCACCAAGCAGCCCGGGAGCGGTGGAGCAGCCTTCGGCCCCCTGGCTCGATGGTGAATTCTAGTCGCCAAACTTCCTCTTTGTCCGCCATTTTAACGGCTTCCCGCAGCCATGGAGTTTTTTAAACGTATCCTAGGTTTTGATGAGAAGACATTAGCTCGTGAAGAGCAGCGGCTCTCTCAACGTTTTACGATTTCACCTCTCGCGCCACTGTCGGCTCGATTACAAGTTTCCGGAATCGATTACCCAGTTACGCTGCGAGATCTCTCCACTTTGGGTGCCGGTATCCACGTCGATTCTTTCATCGATTTGCACCAAGGTTTAAATTGCCAAATTTCCCTGCAAGCCGAGTCGGTTGCATTTTCGCTCAACGCTAATGTCGCCCGCATTATCTCAGCGAGCTCCGGCTCCATTGCCGGCCTTGATCTCACGGACAACGAATACGACGTGCGCCGCTGTTTGGTGCAACTGCTCGAACCCATTTCGATGGGCGCCACGCTCAAGCGAGTTGACCCGGAGGCCGTTTCGCAAACCGAATCGGATCTAATCGCGCTGCGCTACTACTCCTCGCAATCCTCCACCCTCACCGTGTGGCGACGCACGAGCGACGATTCGATTAACGGTTTCGAAATACACATCCAGGATTACTTCATTCGGAGCACCGCCCAGGCCAAATCAGCGGACTTCGGTAGCCTCACCCTGAGACAGAATGATGAAGAGACTCAGGAACTACGTCGGCTGTTCAACTGGATCGCCCTGCATTTACCTCCACAAATCCCGGACGATTTGAGTGATTTCCTGCAAAGGTATCGCACCGATTTTGGGACCTGAGAGTGGGCCCGAAATCACTCCGTCTCAAACCTGTCTCTTATACACATCTGACGCTGCCGACGATATGCAGTGTGTAGA
>OJGS01000703.1_pt1 | contig 10293 bp, 7 predicted proteins | sample 1594531 | NCBI WGS metagenome assembly OJGS01 (sample SAMN05416816, study PRJEB24817) | seawater metagenome | isolation source: Sea water | place: Canada:Atlantic | collected 2013-07 | reverse complement strand
GAGATCAGCCTCGGTCTCGTGGGCTCGGAGATGTGTATAAGAGACAGCTATTAGGATGCGAAGCTCGATGCCTGCCTTCTCAGCAGCTTTCAACAGCGCCGCTTTATCGGCGTTGCCTGTCGAGTCGAGCATAACGAATTCGACGCGTTGGCCTTCGAACTGCGCGGCCAAGCTCGCTATGTCTTTGGCAGCCTTGCGAATATCGCGACTACCGTCCTGTGCAAGCACTACCACTGCGTCTTGATTGGCATGACGGCTTAGTTGGAAAAATCGGCCTTTTGCATCTACTAACGAAAAATCACTGACGCGCTCGCCAGCATTCGCCATGCTTACGCAGGTGGACAGCAGTGTCGCTGCACTCAGTTTGGCGATTGTCGAAATTTTAATCATCTCGTACTCCTTATTCTTTGGTCGTAAGATACTACTATTGCTACCTTAACTGGCCCTGAGTCTAGGGCTTTTAGTAGCGTTGTGCTTCCTAAAAATTAAAAACTACTGAATTTCGAGAATCTGAGTAGAATTAAATCCTGCAAAACGCGGTTTATGACGCGTTGGCGTAAAGATTTACTGCAAAACACTCGACAGGGCCAAGAAAGTGATCCCATTCCGCTTTAGCACTTCAGCTGTGATACGACTAATAACATGCCTTTGGTTCGTTGCCGCGAACACGGGATTCGCCGCTGAATATCGCGTGGCGCACTGCCTCAAAGGCTGTCCGGTAGAAATGAATGCAGGCAATCAACTTATTGCCCGTGCTATCTATGCGCTATCTTTTAACTCGGATCGGGGTGCGGCCGACTGGCTCGCCTACCGAATGCGTCCGGGTGCGCTGGGCATTGCTACGAGCCTGTCACGTGACTGGGTCGACGATTCAGATTTGCCAGGTCTTGAGCAGACTATCGCTGTTCAAGATCAATCAGCCGAGGCGCTCGGATTGATTAGAGCAAGGCTAATCCCGTTGGTCAGTGTTGCAGCAACGCCTTACTGGCACGAAGCCAACCTGTTGTCTGCAAGCACATTGCGCACAGTGAATCTCGACAGGGGCGCTTGGTCGGGACTCGAATGGTCGCTTCGTAATCTGGTCAATCGCCGCGGTGATGTCTACGTTGTTACTGGGCCTATTTACGGCCCAGAACCTGATCCATCACACGAGCCTTCAACAGCCGAGACAGACCTGCCAGTCGCCTTCTTCAAGCTTGTTGCAACGCCGAGTGGCGCGTTAAGCGTGTTCCGATTCGATCAAGCTTTCGGCGTATACCTGCATCATTGCGAGGCCAGAAGCACCCTTGCAGAGATCGAGACCGAAACAGGGCTGCAATTTTTCCCAGATTGGGAAAGAGCTGAGTTTGGCCGCGAGACTTTGGACACCCAGCTCGGCTGTCGCTAGGGCGACAACTTTTTTTTAGTAAGGGCGAGTAGGCTCTAGCGAATCTCTGCGAGGAAATAATCGTCGATTAGCAACTCTTCGATGAGGCGATCTAGAGCCTTGCTTACAGCGGCTGCGGCGCCTTCGCTCAGTGGGACTGTGCCGCGACCAAACAGTTTTGTCTGCCAAACAATACGCGTACCTTCGACCAGCTGAATACTTGTTCTCAGCGTGAGCTGCAAAGACTCTACCCCGGCTCTGTCGACTAACGTAGCGTCTGTTGCGACCAGCGTACCGGCCAAGCGCACGCCTGCCTCATCACCAGCCAGACGCGCATCGCTCGCGGCAAAGGCACTGTGCATTGCTTCGCCAACAATTTCCGCCAAGGGACGACTAGCCATTGCAACCCCGCCATCGGCAAGTTCGCCCGTAAAGATCACTCGTGGGTCGCTAACCTCGCGTTCATCGGCGAAGGCCTGCACCGAAAGGGTTGTTTTCATGCCGCTGAGCTCAGTGAGCTTGCCACCGGAAAAGGCTGTCGCGATTTCAATCTCGCTCTGCGCAGACACGCTACCCACCGCAAGCGCGCTAATCGCAGTCAGCACCGAGGCTAATCTTATAGCACGCGCGGGTATGCATTTTTTGGCAAAAACCCAAAAGGTGAAAGGCGGTGTCGCTTTGATTCTGAGCTGCGTCATGAGTTGTTCCCTAACTGACTAAATGAGGCATTGTCTTATCGTGCGCGCAGTAGTTTCTGTGCGCAAAACCGAGGCCTGAGAATAAATGACCGTTGCGGCATGTTCAAGGCATCGCGCTTAACTTTAGCTTAATTTCTCGAGCAAAAAAAACCGCAGGGCCTCAAATTAGAGGGCGCTGCGGTTTCTTTTACGCGCTGTCTAAACGGAAGTTTAGAGCTCGCTAGTCGGCCAAGTTGGCGCATTGTTGCGGACAGTAACCGCACGGATGCCTTGGTTGACGAACTTTTGCACTCTGCTGCCTTCGTAGGTTTCAGTCGTGTAGACATTGCCTGCTGAGTCAGTTGCGATGCTGTGTGGCGCATAGAATGTGCCTGGCTGACGACCGCCTTGACCGAAGGTGTAGAGAACCTCCATTGACTCGCGGTCGATAACCGAGATCTTGAAGTTCTGGCCATCTGCTAAGTAGATGTATTTTTGCTCTTCGTCACGCGAGAACGCGATATCCCAAGTTGAGCCTTGGTTTAACGTCGCTGGGTTGTAAACAACCTCGCGCACATAGGTGCCGTCTTTGCGGAAAACCTGCACCCGGTCGGCGCCGCGGTCACACACATAAACTAGGCCGTCATTCGAAGGTTCTGCACAGTGAACCGGGCCGCGGAATTGTTGCGGACCAGGCTGACCAGGAACATAGGTGACGTCTGCAGTGTCATCAGGCGTGTTGCCGTAAGCACCCCAGTAACGCTTGAATGCGCCAGTAGCGACGTCGACAACAGCAACGCGGCGATTCTGATAGCCATCAGCGAAGTAAGCTTCATTCGCTTCGACATCGATCGCGATTTCAGCTACGCGTGCGAAGTGAGTCTTGCTATTGCTGTCTCGGCCTTCGCCCTGCATACCGATAGTGCGGATGTACTCACCGTCGCGCGAGAATACGAGTACGTGTGAGTCACCGCCGCCGTTGCCGCCAATCCAGACGTCGCCGTTGGGAGCAACTTCGATACCGTGGTTAGAAGCAGGCCAAACATAAGGTGCGCCTTCAACAGGGCCGCCCCATGCATTAACTACATTGCCTTCTGCATCGAATTCAATGATTGGTGGTGCCGGTGTGCAGCACTCGGCGACGCCGCCCTGCAGACCGATTTCAGTGTTGCCACCGAATTGTGACGCATCGTTGCGGTGAACGATGAACACGTGATCGCGTTCGTCGACGTCTACACCGATTGTATTACCCATCGCCCAGTTGTTAGGCAGTGGCTTTGGCCAGTAAGGATCGACAAGGAAATGTGGCGCCATGACGCCGTTGCTCGCCGCAACGCTTGGCTCCTGAATCTTAGATTGCCCCACCCCCAGTGCAACCAAGGCAACGACTAATGCCGCGCCAATAAACAACTTAGACTTTCTCATTTTTATAACCTCCATAGGCCCGCTTCACGGGCGTGAATACTCTCCAGAGTCATCCGCAGTATACTCATTTCTAGGCAGGCAGTATACTCGACGGCCGTTTTTAAGAGATGCGTAATTGAGCGCGTTTTTAAGCCATAAATCGCTGAATTTACTGGAGTAAATTTCATGAGCCGCATCGATGTGCAAGATTCGTCGCAGACTTTCGTCCATCATTTGTCGCGCCTTGGCAGCCGCCTTGGTGCGTTACTGGTGTTGCTGTGTACCTTCCTGCCCGCCGTTACTCAGGCTCATGATATTCCGAGTCGAATCACTGTTAACGCCTTTGTTAAGCCCGAAGGCAATACGCTCACTGCGTTGTTAAGGGTGCCGATGGAGGCGTTTGGAGAAATCAGCTTTCCTCTTCGAGGCCCGGGGTTTATTCAAATCTCGGAGGCCGACTTCGCTATCAGAGACGCGGCAAGGGTGTACATCACCGAGTCTTTCAAATTCTACGAGAACGGCGTCGAGTTAACCGAGAAGCAATTGGGTGCGGTCCGAGTCGAATTACCCTCCGACCGCTCGTTTGTCGACTACGATCGCGCGCTCGAGAATATCCTCAGCGAGCCGCTGGCCGACTCGGCTAATCTTTATTGGCGCCAAGGCGTGCTCGATGTCATGGTCACCTACCCCATTTTGGACGAGGGTTCGGACTTCAGCGTTGATCCACTGCTTGGGACGCTGGCGAATGAAACGACAACGGTACTAAGGTTTATTGTGCCCGATGGCGCCGAGCGCATTTTCAATTACATTGGCAATCCAGGCGTTGTCGATTTAGACCCTCGTTGGCATCAGGCTGCGCTGCGCTTCGTAGTGATGGGTTTCGAACACATCCTCGAAGGTACCGATCACCTTCTCTTTCTGTTCTGCCTAGTGATTCCACTCCGCTCACTGCGTGGACTAATTCCCGTTGTGACCTCGTTTACTATCGCGCACTCGATTACGCTGATTAGCTCGGCGTTCGGACTCGCGCCCAATGTGCTCTGGTTTCCGCCGCTTATCGAGACGCTGATTGCGCTGTCGATTGTTTACATGGCCTTCGAGAATATTGTCGGGGCGAGACTCGAACATCGCTGGGTAGTGACTTTCGCATTTGGGTTGATTCACGGGTTTGGCTTTTCATTCCTCTTCAGCGATACGCTTCAGTTTGCTGGCGGACACCTGTTCTCATCGCTTCTCGCGTTTAATGTTGGTGTCGAGCTTGGGCAACTGTTTATTTTGCTGTTGGTTATTCCACTGCTCAGTGTGCTGTTCTCGCGTTTCGTGCAAGAGCGAATCGGCACGATTCTGCTGTCAGCCCTCATTGCGCACAGCGCGTGGCATTGGATGCTAGAACGCGGAACGACGTTCAGTGAATATCAATTAGCCATGCCGATAGTCGATAGCATTTTTTTCGCGTCGCTCATGCGCTGGGCAATGTTACTTTTAATCATCGCAGGCGCGGTCTGGGCGATGTATGAGGTGTTCCGAAGGTTTGCGTTAATCGAGCCCTTATCGAGCTATGGTCCGAGCGATAGCCTAAGCAATAAAAAGGCCCGTGAGTCGTAAGGCTAGCGAGTGGCGCAGCGTTAAATCTTGTTACAAAAAGTAATGCTTTAGAGCGAGGCGGCAGCGTATTTTGAGCTACACTCAGCGGCTCTACATTTAAGGAGTAGTAGCAATGGTTAATCGGTCTGTAACTGCATCTTTTTTACTTGCTGGCGCGTTGCTCGCGACCCAAGCAATAGGCGCTGCACCCGCGAGAGTTGGCGACTTCGCCCTGATTGATATTGCAGGTGAGTTTCACCAACTCAGTCGCTACGGCGATAAAGAAGCCCTCGTCCTCATGGCGTTTGACGCAAGCTGTGGCTCGATGCAGAGTCAGGTCGATCAATTTGAAGCGTTAGAAGCAGCGTGGCGAGACAGAGACATCGCCTTCGGCATAATCAACGCAACGCCTGACGCGACCATCGATGCAGCGCGCAGCGCGCAGGCGTCGTTTGCGATAGAGCTTCCTTTCATGCTCGATAGCAGCCAACTCGTTACCCGCACGTTGGGGCTGACGAAAGCGGGAGAGGTTACCGTATTGGACCCCGCTCGCCTCTCCTCATTTTATGCCGGAGGCCTTGACTCAGCAGACGCCTCTATCGAAGCCAAGCTCAGTGGGAAAGACGCAATAGCTGCGGCGAGCCTGTCTGGCTGTGAGTTGTCATTCCCTTCCCTCGACGCTATCGCAGCGACACCCCCCGACTATGCGACTGATGTTGCGCCCATAGTGATCGAGCAATGCGCCTCTTGTCATAGGGAAGGTGGTATCGGGCCTTTCGCACTCGACAGCCACCTGATGCTTCAGGGTTGGTCGCCGATGATTCGTGAAGTGTTGTTGACCAAGCGTATGCCTCCGATGCAGGTCGATCCTGCGATTGGCCACTTCGATAATGATCGCGCGTTAAGCGGCGACCAGATCGAGAAGTTGATCGGCTGGATCGACGCGGGTGCTCCGCGCGGCGCGGCGGCTGTTGATCCGCTCGCCGAAGTTCAATTTCCAGATCGTAAAGCATGGCAACTAGGCGAGCCTGACTTCATTATCAAAGCGCCAGCCATGGAAATCCCAGCCACCGGCGTGCTCGACTATATCGATATCGATGTCGAACTCCCCTTTACCGAAGACAAGTGGGTCAAGAGTGTGCAGTTCATCGCAGGCGATGAGTCTGTATTGCATCACCTGCTGACTTATGTAACTGCGCCCGACGAAGCCTTTGAGGGCGGCGAAGCGGATACCACCTCGGTTGCTCGGCGCTTCCTCGAAGGCTATGCGCCAGGCAAGGTTGATGCGATGACTTTCCCAGAGGACACTGGAGTGTTCATCCCTGCAGGGCATAAGTTGTCTCTGCAATTCCACTACACTACCAATGGCAAGGCGACTGTAGATGAAACCGTCTTAGGTCTCTACATGTACGATGAGCCGCCTGCCCATGAAAATTTTACTCGCTCGGTAGCCGCGAGTTTTAGAATTCCAGCTTATGCGAAAGACCATGAGGTCAAGGCAGCTTATACCTTCCAAGAAGACGTTGTGGTGACGGGCCTGCGGGCACACATGCATTTCCGCGGTAAAGACATGAAATTTACGGCGCAGATGCCCGATGGCCGCATGCAAGACCTCTTAAGTGTGCCCAATTACAGCTACGCATGGCAGCCGACTTATCAGCTTGAAGAAGCGATGGAATTACCCGCGGGCACTAAAGTGCACGTGACCGGTTCATTCGATAACTCCGAGTACAATCCGGCGAACCCTGATCCAAGTAAAGAGCTAACCTTTGGGCTGCAAAGTTGGGACGAGATGTTTATCGGCTATTGGACCTACCACGCAGCAGAACCCAATAATTAGTCGGTAGTTGAAGGTTTGGCAGCGATTGCGTTGCCAAGCAAACGAAGAAACACCCGCGAGGGTGTTTTTTTTGAATTGGGCTACGTTTGCTTTAATGCCGTTTTCGTTCGTGTCTTAGGGCACTAATTCGGTTTGCGCGCAGACAGAGCCTTGCTATGATGCAGAGTCCTTCTAGGCTCGCGCCCATAATAATAATTCGGGAGAAAATTCAATGTCCTCGGTCTTTATCATCGTCTTCGGACTAATCGGCTTTACCTTCGGCTGGTTCGTCTACTCTAAATTTATTGCAGAAAAAATCTATCGACTCGACCCGGACTACGTAACACCGGCGCACACATTCAACGACGGCATCGATTTCGTCCCAACCAACAAGTTTGTCCTTTGGGGTGCGCATTTCACCTCGGTTGCCGGAGCTGCGCCTATTGTCGGCCCTGCAATTGCCGTCTATTGGGGCTGGGGGCCAGCGCTTTTATGGGTCACGTTTGGCTCGATATTCTTTGCGGGCGTTCACGACATGGGCGCACTCTGGGCAAGCACTCGCCACAAGGCGAAGTCGATAGGGGCTTTATCCGAAGACGTGGTGGGCAAACGTACGCGTGCGCTCTTTATGGTGGTGATTTTCTTACTATTGCTCATGGTTAATGCCGTGTTTGGCACAATCATTGCGAGCGAGATGGTCGACATTCCCACGTCTGTATTCCCAGCGTGGGCCGCCATTCCGGTTGCGGTCGGCATCGGCGTCCTGATTCGAAAGCAATACAATCTCTTGCTGATCTCGATTATCGGCGTCGTTATTCTCTATTTCTCTATCTACATCGGCAGCGTGATGCCGCTGGAACTACCCGCCGACATCTTCGGTTTGGGTCCTAATGGCAACTGGATCATTCTCTTGTTTGTTTACGCAGGTATTGCCTCGAGTCTCCCTGTTTGGTTGCTGCTGCAGCCGCGCGACTACATTAACGGTGCGCAGCTCGTGGTTGGTCTTTTTGTGCTCTACGGTGCGGTACTGCTTACCCTGCCTGAAGTGACAGCGCCAATGATTAACGAAAACCTCGCTGAGAATACGCCACCAATATTCCCAATTCTCTTCGTGACTATTGCCTGTGGTGCGCTCTCAGGTTTCCACGGCATCGTGTCGTCCGGCACGAGTTCTAAGCAACTGAGTAATGAGAAAGACGCGCGTTTCGTCGGATACCTCGGTGCGTTGGGCGAAGGCACGCTGGCGCTGATTACGATTACGGCGGTGACCGGTTCTCTCTACGCTGCTAACGCAGCCGATTGGAACACTATTTATTCGGGTTTTGGCAGCGGTGGGGCGAGTGCCTTTATCGCCGGCGGCGCAGCGTTGATAACCGAAGGCTGGGGTATTCCGATAAGCTTTAGCGAGACTATGCTCGCGGTAATGGTGGTGTTGTTCGCCGGCACGACAATGGATGCAGGCTTACGTCTGCAACGCTACATCATTCAAGAATGGGGCAACATCTATGAGATAGGCCCGCTTAAGAACAACATCATCTCCACTCTCGTTGCTGTGTTCTCCTGTTTGATCCTCGCCTTCGGCGCGTCTAACGGCGGCTACCCTGGCGATGGCGGCATGGTCATCTGGCCGTTGTTCGGAGCGTCTAATCAGATCCTCGCAGCACTCACACTGCTGGTTATCTCAATCTTCCTGATGCGCCTTGGTCGCCCTGCTATTTACACGCTGGTGCCAATGATCTTCATCATCGTGGTCGCGTTTTGGGCGAGTGCGTGGTATCTCGTCGACTATTACCGTGGCGAGAAGTGGCTGTTAATGGCGCTTAGCCTCGCTGTGATGAGTGCGAGTATTATCGTTGTGCTCGAGGCTTTCTCGGTGATTGGGAAAATACGTCGCGGCGAAAAACTCGATGTTGCTGATGAGCAAGTGTAGGCTCGATCGGATTAAGCCGACTCTCTTATAGGTTATAGGCTGCCGTTGTTTAGTTGAGCGCGGCCTGACCGAAAGCAAAAACCCGCCAGCATCGTGCTAGGCGGGTTTTTTGTTGTCGGTGCCTAGAGTAGCGAAAGAGGAGGGTGTTGTGAGCAAGGGTAATGCGCTGATGCTATTAAGTGACAAGAACTGGGCAGGGGAGCTGTCCTGCCATGGAGGCCATACACTCAGTGTGCAGCTCTTTGACGAAATCGACTCGACTAATGCAGAAGCGCTGCGCCAGTTCAAGTGCTTGGACGAAAAGGCTCACTGCCTGCCGACGGTGTTAATTGCAAAGAGTCAGACAGCGGGGCGGGGCCGCCGAGGAAGAGCTTGGGTTAGCAAGCCGGGAGCAGGACTCTATCTGTCACTAATGAGGAGTTTTACGCTTGCGCCAGATGCCCTTCAGGGTCTGAGTCTCGTGGTTGGAATGGCTGTGAGAACGGCGCTGGCCTCGCTTGGGGCGGCCGAGATCAGTCTCAAATGGCCGAACGATCTCGTTTATCATGGGCGTAAGCTTGGTGGGATATTACTCGAGCTTCGTCAAGAGGCCGATCTTTGTCATGTCGTGATGGGAATTGGGATCAATATCGATTTAGCCACTCAGGAGGCGCTTAATCTCGACAGACCAACAGTTGATTTGGGCGAAATCATGGGCGAGGCGGTAACACAGGAAGCGCTCTGCATTGTGCTGCTCAATCAGCTATCGCGAGATATCGATCAATTTATTGCACAGGGCTTCGAGTCGTTCGTTGTTCGATGGAATGAGGCAGACTACTATTTGGGCAAACAGGTCGCTGTCGAGCAAGGCGAACACCGCTTGCTAGGCGTTAGCCGCGGCGTTGATTCCACCGGTGCGCTGTTGCTATTAAAAGAAGGGACAGACAATTCGGGCGCATTGCTGCGTTTCGAAGGGGGCGAACTCAGTCCTTCGCTGAGACCCGATGGAGAGTAAGAGTGGATATTGAGATTGATGCAGGCAATACGAGGCTTAAATGGCGGCTGCGCGATGAGAGCGGCGTGTCGGCAACAAGCGTTGCTTCCACCCCGAGCGACATTGCCAAAGCTATAGCCAGTCGCGCGGTCAGCGGAGGAGTAGCCGACTCCCACACTCCAATAGGCCGAGTAAGGATCGCCAGTGTCCGCTCGCCGGATGCATTGGCCGACTTTGTTGCCGAATGCCGCGACCTCTTTTCTCTCGATCCTCAGGTCGCTCGAGTAGTGCAGGGGCATGCCGGTGTCACCATTCGATATCCTGACCCTAGCAGACTGGGCGTTGATAGGTGGCTTGCTATGCTGGCAGCGAACGCGGCTTCGTCTAAGGCATGTCTTGTTGTCGATTGTGGTACGGCATTGACAGTCGATAAGCTTAATGCGCTCGGGGAACACTGCGGTGGTTATATCCTGCCAGGGCTTGCGCTTATGCGGCGCAGTCTTGAAGCTGTCTCTTATACACATCTGACGCTGCCGACGA
>OJGS01000699.1_pt1 | contig 10326 bp, 9 predicted proteins | sample 1594531 | NCBI WGS metagenome assembly OJGS01 (sample SAMN05416816, study PRJEB24817) | seawater metagenome | isolation source: Sea water | place: Canada:Atlantic | collected 2013-07 | reverse complement strand
CACTGCATATCGTCGGCAGCGTCAGATGTGTATAAGAGACAGGAAGTATTCGCTCGCAGAAGTAAAACTGGCGGCATCTCGATAGCCGGGCCATATCCGCACGAGTTCCAGTTCGGCGAAAGCAGACGAGGCACCGAGTCCTAGGGCGAGGACCAGCGTGATGAGGCGAAGAAGGTTCATACAGTTAGGTTTCGAGATTTTTCAGGTCCCATCTGTATCCAATTATGGTGCTGGTCGCATGCGCTTTAATTCGGATCGATTCAGGGTGTCTCGGGTAAAGACAGGCGGACAAATTGATAACGGTGAAATCCGAGCAGGGCGGGTGGCCAACCCTGGACTTCGGGACGCATGAGATAGGCTTGGGTGCCGTGATAGATGGGCGCGATGGGGGCGTGTTCGAGCAGGATGGTTTCCGCCTGTTGGTAGAGTGCGTAGCGTTCCGCTTCATCGCTGATAGCGACTGCTCGGTTCATCAATGCGTCGTATGCTGGATTGTCCCAGCCGGTGTTGTTGTTGCCGCTGTAGGAGAGGAACAACTCGAGAAAGGTGTAGGGTTCCACGTAGTCACCGATCCAACGAGCATTGGAGATATCGTAGGAGAGATTGGTTTCGTCGTTGAGCCACACGCGTTGTTCTTTCATCGCGATGCTGATGTTTACACCCAGTTCGGTGCGCCACATCTGTTGCACGGCTTCGAGGATCGATTGGTTGATCTCGCGGGCGCGGGACATGACTTCGAGTTTGGGGAAACCGTCACCTCCCGGGAATCCGGCTTCTGCCAAGAGGGCACGGGCTGCGTCGGGATTGTAGGATAGGGTGGCCTGGGCGGTGTAGCCCGCAGTGTCCGGTGGGGTGAGGCGGCTGGCAGGTTGTTCGCCTCCGACGAGCACGTTGCTAGTCAGTGCCTCTCGGTTGATCGCCATGGCCAGCGCGCGACGAACGCGAATATCACCGAGGGGCGGTCGCGTGACGTTGAAACGCATGAAACCGGTGAGGACGAAAGGATCGACGCGGATCAGTTCCGGCGAGTCGCGTCGGTAGGCGGCGACTTTGGTCAAAGGAACTTCGGAAGTGAGGTGGAGTTGACCCGAACGAAAAGCGGCCTCCTGGCTCACGGCATTTTCGTAGGGATAGAAGACGATGCCGTTGAGTCCGACAGCGGCGGCATCGCGGAAGTGCGGATTGCGTTCAACTGCGATCTGGCTCTGGGGCCCCCAAATAGTGAGACGAAACGCGCCGTTGCCCACCATGTTTTCGGGCCGAGTCCAGCGGTTGGTGCGACTGGTTAATCCACCTTGAGCTTCGATCACATGCAGCGGCGCGGGAAAGGCGACCGGCAGGGTGAGGATCGAGGCGAGCATGGGGGTGGGTTGGGCGAGCTCGATCACGAAAGTCTGATCGTCGAGTGAACTGACTCCGACTGAGGCGGGGTCTTTGTTCTTTCCACTATTGAAGGCGGGGGCACCTCGGATCGGATAGAGTACGTAAGCGTATTCGGAACCAAGAGCGGGGGCCAACGCGCGCCGGTAGGAGTCGCGGAAAGTTTGAGCGGTGAGGGCGGTGCCGTCGGACCATTTTAGATTTGGTCGCAAATAGAACGTCCAAGTGAGGCCGTCTTCGGAAATCTCCCATCGCTCTGCGCAGGCGGGAACGGCGCGAGAGGTGAGTTCATCGACGGCGACGAGTCCTTCGAACAGAGCCAGCACGACCTGCATGTCGGTGTAGGCGGATACCATGTGTGGATCGAGGTCACGCGGTTCGGCGCCGATCGCCATATGCATCACGCCGTCGGCATTGCCTTGTTCGACGCGCGTGGTGCGTGGTCCGCAGCCGACCAAGGCAAAGGATGCGGTGAGTAGGAGGACGAATGACCCGGAGCGCGATAGCATGACGGTTGAGTAATGCAGAAGAGAATGGTTGGGGCAACCACGGGGCGGTATTGAACCTTGCGGCAGAGTGTCCTCCGAGCTGTGATCAGAACCTAGCCCCTTTATTTATTATGAAATGGTTTTACGCAGTTGGCAGTGAACGACTTGGTCCTATCTCGGATCAACAATTATCCAACCTGATAGCGAACGACACCGTTTCGGAAACGACGTTGGTTTGGCGCGAAGGTTTTGCTAGCTGGCAGGCATGGAGCGAGGTCGCTGCAGCCAATTCCTTGCCACAGCCAGATGCGAGTGCGCCACCGATTCCCGTGACGCCTGTCGCGGACGAATCTGAAGAGGGTCCCGAGTTGGACTGGTCGATCGATGAATTCGAGGAGAACCTGCGCCAAAACGGTTTCGCGACGTCGGTCGGTGGCTGCCTGTCCCGAGCTTGGGAGAACTATAAATCATTTTTCTGGTTGGCGCTGGGTACGGTGTTGGTGGCGTCGATTATTTCGTTTGTAGCCGGGATGCTTCCGTTGGTGGGGCTTTTTGCGGGTATCTTGGTTGCGCCGCACACCACAGCCGGGGCGGTGTGGCTGTTTTTGAAACGCGCCCGTGGTGAAGAGGTCGAATTTAGTGACGTATTCACTGGTTTTTCACGCTGTTACGGAAAACTGGCGGTCGTGGGATTGATCCAATTTGTGGCGACGATGGCGTTGGTGGTGGCGTTTGTGGTTCCGCTGCTCGGCATGGGGCTCACCATGGATGGGCTTAATTCGGGCAAACCACCGGAGATCCTTCCCGAAGCAGCGGCTGGCATGGCGGCAATGGGTTTCGTGGCCTTTGTATTTGTCGTGTTTCTTGCCGTCCGATTTTGCGTTTCACACATTGCGGCGATTGATCGAGCTGACTCGGCGATCAATGCATTCCGATTCAGTTGGAGAATCACCAAGGGCCGTTTCTTTACGATCCTCGGCCTAGGGATTATCCTTTTCCTTTTATGCTTCGCCGGGATGTTGGCCTTGTTGATCGGGCTCGTCTTTGTGCTGCCGATGTATGGAGCGATCGTTGCCCAGATTTATCACGATGCGTGTGAATCGGCGGCGGGTAGACCACCCGAATAGGTTTATTTTCTAAGAAGGGCGAATGACGCCCGTTTAATTCTGCGAAGGTCCTTATGAAAAAGACCGATTATCATGAAAACGCAGAAAATTGGATCGCGGATGCGATGCGCCAGCATCAGGCACCGCTGGTGCGCTATGTCGCCCGCCTGGTGGGTGGGGATTTCGACCGAGCGCAAGATGTCGTGCAGGACGCGTTCCTGCGCTTATGCCAGCAACCCGAGTACGCCGTGCGGGACCACGTGGTCGAGTGGCTCTACACCGTCTGTCGCAATCGCGCGGTTGATGTTATGCGGAAGGAGGGGCGGATGAGATCATTCAACGACGGCGAAATGGAACGGGTGAGCACGGCCGAGGCTCGGCCGGGCAAGTCCCTGGAAGTCGCGGAAACGCAGGCGGCCGTGCTCGACCTGATAGATCGATTACCGAAGAACCAACAGGAAGTGGTCCGCCTCAAGTTCCAGCGCGAATTCTGGGTTACGGGTCTGCGATTGGAGTCGGGCCGTAAGGTTTACGCCGTCGCCGATCACGGAATAGTTGAGTCGACGGCTGGAGCCGATATCTCCGGCGATTACCGGAGCCGTGTTGATTCCGATGCCGAATTCCAGTGGGGGAACCCCCTCGGTAGCGAACTCGGCTTTGATGGCTCGCAGCGCTGAGTTTTCACCCGCGATGGGTGCGCCGAAGAGCGCCATAATTTCGTCGCCGATAAATTTATCGATCACGCCATCTTCGGCTTCGATGGCTTGGGCCATACAATCGAGGTAACGATTGAGGAGGGTCACCACGTCACGTGGCGGCATGTTTTCGCTCAGCGTGGTGAATCCACGAAGATCCGCAAAAAGCACCGTAACCTCGCGCTCTTCGCCGCCAAGTCCAGAGCCCTCGCGCATCAGCTGAGCGGCCACTTCGGGGGATACGTTTTTATCCAACAAATCTCGCACTTGATCGCGTTCGGCTAGGCCGCTGCTCATATCGTTAAATGCGTTGGCGAGATCGCCTAATTCGTCGATGCGGTTCAGGTGAAGCCGGGTCTCGTAGTCCCCCGCGGTAATGACCCGAGTGTGGGCCGCCAACGTTTGGATGGGTTTGCTCAGGCGTCGGGCAAACCCGAGACCCAGCACACAGGCCAAAGCCAGGCCACCGGCGGTGATAAGGAGAATGAGACGACTGAGGCGGCGAGCGGGCTCGAGTTTTTCGTCGAGGGAATATTGCAGCGCCGCCGCAAATGTCGCTCCGGAGTCGAGGCTCATCGGTAGCACTTTTACTAAGCTGGATTCCCCAGCTAAGTCGAGGGTGTGGATCTGATTGGGGTCAGCCGGGAGGGAGGCGATCAACTGCCCGAGCGACGTGCGGGTTGCCGCGGGCAAACTGGAGGCAACGATTTCGTGATCGGTATTGCTGAAGCTCACATCGATCGCGGTCATTTCCTGCAGGGTTATGGCCAAAGCATGATTGACCCGTGAACCTACGATCCACCATGCGCCGATGTTCGGTGCGCGGATGGGCACCGCGACGATGACGTAAAGCTCGTGATTAATCTCCACATATCCGAATGCCCGGGCGCCTTCGCTTTCATCGGCGCGGAAAACGGTCTCGATGAAGTTCTCGTCTGTGGCCGCGGGGGTGCTTGTGACGGTGATACCGTCTAGGTCGACCCACGCGTTCAGGTCGGCATCGATTCGAGCGCTGGCGGAGGTAAAGGCGGACTGCAGCGTCTGGGGATCTTCGATGAATTCTAAGTAGTTCTGACGATAGGCGTAGTCGCTGGCGACGGCGGTCGCGCTTGTAGCGATTAAGCTGATACGCTCGGTTGTGACGCGCTGGAATGCGATGGCCGCAACCCGTAGGTTTTCGCTGATCTCGGCCCGGGCTTCGCGGTGGCTGACCGCATCAACGATGAAGTAAGTCGCGATTTGAGTCGTGGCGACCGCGAGGAGGGAAAGCGCAAGCAGCTTGGAGCGAAAACTGCGCAACTGAATCATGGTAAGTGCTCCGGCGGGATGCGGATTCAGTAACCCTTACCGTTGGCAGTGGGGGCTCGACGAATGCGGCGATCAGGCCGCAGGCGAAGCTCGATATTAACCGAGTTCGAGGCGTCGGAAATCGTGATTTCTTGTGCGTGCGGTCTGCGTAGACGCGGGTGCCACGCTTCGAGTTTGTAGCGGCCGGTTGGCAGGTCGCTGAGACCGGCGGCTCCATCGGCGGAGGTTTGGGTGAACCAGGGTGAGTCGATGACCACCACATATGAGAGCATCCAGTCGTGGATATTGCACCCCACGGGAACGAGGCCGGCTTGATCTAGGACGACCGACTTCGATTTGTTGCCGCCATGCAGAGGGATATCGAACTTGGCGGGTCGAGACAGCGAGTAAACGTGGTGTTGCACGTCGTCGAGATTGGGAAACATCACTTCGGTGCCCGTGCGCACGGCGATCACATAAGGATCAAATTCTTCGTTCTTTTGTTCGACGGTCGCAGTGAGGCTGCCGGGAGTGGGCAATGGCGGTAGCTCGGCGTCGAGCGGGGTAAGCGAGACGACAAGTTCTGAGATCGTTTTCGCGTTTTGGTCTTGGGCGGTCACATCGAGTGAGGCGGCAGTCAGACCGGTCAAAGCGCTGCTGCTAATCAGCGCGAATACGAGGAGATCTTTAAAACGCATGGATGTATTGGAGGCTGTAGATATCGTTGAAATAGGTGTGGGGTTTGCCGGTCCCGACTGACTTGGCGAAATCGGCACTGACGGCCATCGCACGGTTAGGTCCGAGCGCGCGCAATAGACTGAAGTGGCCCAAGGTTGTATTGCTGATGGTTTGGTAGGGGAACCAATCTCCGCCGAAGATGCCATCGAGCCATTGGGTCGTGCCGAGAAACTCGGGAAAACTAAGTCGACACCACGACACGAGGTCGCCTTTACCGTGACCGATGCTCACGGACGCGCTCCAGTTCTCGTTGAGATCATAATCGCCCCCGATCCGAAACACGTGGCGAGTCGTCGAGAAGACGGCGCGACGGGCGGAGTGGCGTTCGATCTCGGCGGAAGCATGCCAACGCAGGGAGGGATTGATCCGTTGCGAGAAGGTGAGTTTGCCCATCCCGAAATTACTGGTGCGGGTGCTCGTTGAAGCGAAACGGCGGCCGAGTTCCATGGAGAAATCCAAGGTAGGGGCGTAGGAGCCAAGCCCGAATTTACGCCGAAGACCACCTTGCACGGAAATGGGTCAGAGATCGAGGCCGCCGAACTTTTTCCAACGACTGGTGCTGGCGTTCAGGCGGATGTTGCCCTGCCAGTTGCGATCAATCACGCGCAGGGAGGAGAAACTGATACTCGCGGTGGCAGCCGAGTCGTCCTTTTGCTGCCGAATCGAATTGCTCGTATTGGAATCGGATAGCACTCCGACCGTGAGGACGGGGGAACCGGGCGCCGCGATGACGGCGGCGCCACTATTTAGAAACAGGGCGAGACGAAAATGGGGTATAAGTAAAGGAGAAGGCTACGGTTGAAGCAAAGGTTGGAGCACGCTCCAAACGTTATCGGCAACAATAGCATGTCCGGCAGCTGAGGGATGGATGCCGTCGGGGAGATTTAATTTGGGGTCGCCTCCGACGTTTTCCAGCAAATGGGGGATGAGGGCAGCGGTATTGGTCGCGGCCAGAGGGGCATAGAGAGCATTGAACTTGGCCGCATATTCCCCCATGCTGGGTGGCATGCGCATCCCCGCTATGACAAATTTGACCTCGGGGTTCTTCGCCTTCACCCGATCGAGAATGGCTTGGAGATTATCGCGCAGTAATTCGAGCGGGAGCCCGCGCAATCCGTCGTTGCCTCCGAGTTCGAGCACAAAAACGTCGACCGGTTGACGCATCACCCAATTGATCCGTCGGAGGCCACCGGAGGAGGTTTCCCCACTGAGCCCGGCGTTGATCACCCGGTAGTTCAGACCGTCGGCATCGATCTTATCTTGGATAATCGCCGGGAACGCGGTGACGGTGGGATCGTCCATCCCGTAGCCAGCCGTGAGGCTGTCGCCGTAGAACAGAATGGTCGGAGTTTCCCGCTCATCTGCTACTGCGCCCACTGCGAGGCCGAGTAGGCCGATGGAAATAAGAATTCTACGAATTGGATTCACCATTTGCACAATAGGAGACGCGGAGCTTTCTTCGCGGTTCCGTTCATGAGTGTTCAATCAATGTTGAAAGTCCAGCACCTCACTAAGAGTTATCCCACCGCGGCGGGACAACTCACGGTGCTCAAGTCAGTTAACTTCGACCTAGGTCTTGGCGAATCACTCGCTATCCTAGGTCCTTCCGGTAGTGGAAAGACCACGCTGCTGGGTCTGTGCGCGGGGTTAGATCAACCGAGTGCTGGCGCAGTGGTGCTCGCAGGGGAGGCGATCCAAACGATGACCGAGGACGAGCGCGCCCGGGTGCGTAACGAGCATGTGGGCTTCGTTTTCCAGAATTTTCAGTTGGTGCCTACCTTGACCGCACTGGAAAATGTGCTCGTGCCCCTCGAACTTCGAGGCGAAGGCGGAGACGAGGCGGAGCGCCGGGCTCGGGAATTACTGGGTCGAGTGGGCCTTGATGATCGTTATGACCATTATCCGGTGCAGTTGTCTGGCGGGGAGCAGCAACGCGTGGCGCTGGCTCGGGCCTTCATTAATGAGCCTAAGATTCTGTTCTGTGATGAACCTACGGGGAACCTCGATGGAGATACCGCTCAGAAGGTGGAGGAGCTGGTATTCGGTCTGAACCGAGAGAATCAAACCACCCTCGTGGTGGTGACGCATGACCTGGAACTCGCCCAAAAATGCAGCCGAGTCCTAAAACTCCGCCGCGGCGAAGTCGTCACGGACTGAGAGGCAGTGAATTTCTCGCCCACTAAATCACACTAAAAAATACGAAAGGGATCATATGACTGAACTAGTGCTGAAGGATGAATCATACGCGATTATGGGCGCTTGTTTTGAGTTTTATAAGGAAAAGGGATGTGGATTTCTTGAGGATGTATACCAGGAGTGTCTGGAACTGGAGTTTACTGACCAAGCCATTCCCTTTGAGGCGCAGAAGCTACATCCTCTAACCTACAAAGGCCGCTCTCTTTCAAAGACCTATCGATCCGATTTTTGGTGCATCAACCAAGTGATCGTCGGAATTAAAGCGGTCGAGAGCCTCGCGGACGCACACCGTTCTCAAGTGTTAAACTACCTCAATGCAACCGGGGCGAAACTTGGGTTACTCGTAAATTTCGGACATTCTCCGCAACTGGAATGGGAGCGTATTGTTAAGTGATTTTTCTTTCGTGCCATTTCGTGTGTTTCGTGGGCTTAAAAAATAGCATCTGATGAACTTTATTTTTAAAATGGCTTGGCGGGATTCCCGGGCATCGCGGGGGCGGTTGTTGCTGGCTTCGTCCTCGATCGTGCTCGGGATTGCTGCACTCGTGGCTATCGCGTCGTTCAATGACAATTTGATCACGTCGATCGACGGGCAGGCCAAGACGCTACTCGGCGCCGATATCATGGTGCAGTCGCGCGCCGAATTCTCGGAACCCTTGGCCGCGAAATTGGAGTCTTATGGCGGACAGCAGGCCGACGAAATTGCTTTGTCCACGATGGTGGTATTTCCGCAGGCCGATAACGCCACCCGTCTCGCCACGATGCGGGCCCTCGAGGGGGGGTATCCGTTCTACGGCGAATTTGTCACCGTGCCGGCCGATGCTCCGGATCGCCTCGCCCAAGGAGGGCGCGTCGCGATCATGGAAGAAACGATGATGGCCCAGTATGGCGTGCAGGTGGGCGATGAAGTGAAGTTGGGGACGCAGTTCTTTGAAGTCGTGGGCGCACTGCAACAGGTGCCAGGAGATTCGATGGCTGTAGCGATGCTTTCTCCGCGCGTTTTTGTGCCGCTCCAGACGCTGGATGAAACGGGCCTGCTCGGGCCTGGAAGCTTAGTGCGGCACCGTCGCTACATCGTTTTCGATGATGGCTCCGATCCCATGCGGGTTGAGCGACGCTTACGTCGGGAATTCTCGGAAGAACGGCTATCGATCGATACCGTAGAAGAGCGCAAACGGGAGCTCGGAGGCGCGTTGCGCAATGTCTATCGGTTTTTGAGTTTGGTCGGATTTGTCGCCCTGTTTCTCGGTGCGATTGGGGTGGCGAGCGCAGTGCATGTGCACATCCGTCAAAAAATCCCGACTGTCGCTGTGTTGCGGTGCTTGGGCGCGAGTTCTCAGACGGCATTTGGCGTGTATCTGGTGCAAGGCATTGCCCTCGGCGTGGTGGGCGCTCTGGTGGGGGCTGCGCTGGGAATCGCGGTGCAATTGGCGTTGCCGGCATTGGTGGCGGGGAGTCTGCCGGTCGACGTGAGCTTTGATATCGTTTGGCGGGTGGTGGCCAAGGGGGCCGCGGCCGGTTTGGTCATCTGTGGACTATTCACACTCTTGCCGTTGCTGGCGGTGCGGCGGGTTTCGCCACTGGCCGCGATTCGAGCCGATGTGGCCCCGACGGGAGGTCGTTTTGATCTCTGGGTGTGGGCGGTCTATGGTGCGATCGTGCTGCTGGTCGTAGCGTTCTCATTCCAACAAGCTCCGCGGTGGCAGATTGGGGCAGGATTTGTGGGGATGCTGGCGGGCAGTTTCTTCGTCCTCGCTGGGTTGGGTAAAGTCGTAGCGTGGGCGGCGCGGCGCTTCACTCCGAAGCGGGCGCCTTATGTTTGGCGTCAGGGCATTGCCAATTTGCACCGGCCGAACAATCGCACGCTGCTGCTGTTGCTCGCGCTTGGCTTGGGCTCGTTTTTGATGGTCACGCTGGTGCTGACCCGTTCGACCCTCTTGGCCCAAATCGAGGGCACCGGGGATGGTGATCGGCCGAACTTATTGTTCTTCGACGTGCAGGACGACCAGATCGGTCCGCTGCGCGAAATCATGACCGATTTAGGCTCACCGTTAATTGCCGATGCGCCGATTGTGACGATGCGAATCGCAGCGGTGAACGGGGTGAAGGTGAGTGCCATACTCAAGGATAAGTCGCGTGACATTCCTGACTGGACGTTGCGCCGTGAATACCGGTCGACGTTTCGCGATGCGATCGTGGATCGCACCGAGAAATTGACGGCGGGCGAGTTTGTTTCCCGCGTCGAGCCGGACATCGACTTTGTGCCTGTTTCGGTGGAGGTAGGCCTCGCTGAGGATATCGGACTCGAACTGGGGGACGAAATCGAATGGGACGTTCAGGGGCTCCTGATGAAGACCCGCGTGGCGAGTTTGCGCGAAGTGGAGTGGCTGTCTCTTATACACATCTCCGAGCCCACGAGACCGAGGCTGATCTCGT
>OJGS01000695.1_pt1 | contig 10366 bp, 6 predicted proteins | sample 1594531 | NCBI WGS metagenome assembly OJGS01 (sample SAMN05416816, study PRJEB24817) | seawater metagenome | isolation source: Sea water | place: Canada:Atlantic | collected 2013-07 | reverse complement strand
TACGAGATCAGCCTCGGTCTCGTGGGCTCGGAGATGTGTATAAGAGACAGGGACCCGGTAGCTTTTGGCTGGCCTGATGCATCAACCTCATGTGTTATTGCCTCTATACCTGCTGCTCCAACATCCGATGCGTGTATTCCGGTCAGTTTTGGCACCATCAACAGTTTACGTCAGGCTGATGTGCAAGGGATGGCTGATATTGCTGTTATGCAACCTGATTCCGCCCAAGCGCATATTTTACTGACCAAGAAACTGGATGCAGCGGGATATCTGGTGCTTACCCTGCAAATGACTGAGTTGGAGGAGAAGCTGCGTGAACGTTATTTATCGATTGGTTCAGGTAGTCTGGCATTACAACAAGGGGCTCAAAACTGGCTGACGCTGATCGAACAAGGGGATGGTAAATCTCTGCATTCCAGTCCTGTTTTTACTCAGGCATTACCCGGTGCCTATTGGCGTCTGGCATTCTGGCCTGCTGAAGGAGTGGCTAAAACAGCAGCCTGGCCCGCATTGCTCATGTTGGCCATTATTGTTTGTGCCTTATGCTGGCTGGTGATTAACCGCTTCAGCACACTAAAACCGAAAAAACAGGCTCAAGTCGGAGCACGCCCACGGCCAGTAGAATATGTAGAAAATGAAGTCAATATCGATAATACGCCACCTCCCGCGGTGATACGCGCAGCCGCTCCCAAAGTCAGTAAAACAGAATCAGTAGATAGGGTCAGGCCAGTAGATATTAAGCCAGTTATTTTTAAGGCTTATGATATTCGTGGCATTGTCGGCACTCAGTTGAGTGAACCGATTATGCGGGTCTTGGGGCTTGCTATAGGTACGGAGGCACAGCATCAGGAGCAGACTCGGATTATCGTTGGCCGGGATGGACGGCTTTCCAGTGAGAGTTTCAGTGATGCGTTAATCGAGGGCATTCTGGCCAGTGGCTGTGATGTTACTGATATAGGGGCGGTACCTACCCCTCTGGTTTATTTTGCTTCGCAGCACATGCGGACGCATTGCGGCGTTGTAGTGACTGGCAGTCATAATCCTCAGGGCTACAATGGTCTGAAAATTATTATCAATGATAAAACGCTATCGGGAGACGCTATTCAGGGCATTTATCACCGTATACAGCATTCTCGACTATATAGTGGCGAGGGGCAGTTACGGCAGGCAGATATCATTACTAGTTATATTGAAAAAGTAAAACAGACTGTTCCGTTATCACGACCGTTGAAAGTGGGGGTGGATTGTGGAAATGGCATTGCCGGTAAAGTGGTCCCGCAATTGCTAACAGCATTAGGCTGTGATGTGCATGAGTTGTTTTGTAATGTGGATGGTCACTTTCCCAATCATCATCCCAACCCCGCACAACCGCAGAATATGCAGGATATTTCTAAATTGGTTAGAGAGAAACATCTTGATATTGGACTGGCGTTTGATGGGGACGGCGATAGACTCGGCGTAGTGAACGGAGAGGGTGAAATCATCTGGCCGGATCGTTTGCTGATGTTATTTGCCAGCGATATTCTGAAGCGCCATAAAGGCTCGACCATTGTTTATGATGTCAAAAGTACGGGCTTGCTGGAGCAGGTTATTACCAAAGCCGGAGGCAAAGCGATGATGTGCGCTTCCGGTCATTCGTTAATACGGGCAGAGATGCTCAAACACGAAGCAAAATTAGCCGGTGAGTTGAGTGGACATATCTTTTTTGCCGACAATTGGTATGGATTTGATGATGCCTTATTTGCCGCCTGCCGTCTGCTGGCGTTGATTGCCGATGATCCACAGCGTCGTGGTGCAACAGAAATCTTTGCTGCACAACCGCAAAGTGTTAACACTCCGGAAATTTTAATTGATCTAGATACAGCAGAGTGCCGTCGGTTTATGACACAATTTACACAAAATGCACAGTTCGATGATGGTGAAGTTATTACCATTGACGGTGTGCGGGTGAATTTCAGCAATGGCTGGGGGCTTGTTAGAGCGTCAAATACCGTTCCGGGGCTCACGTTACGGTTTGAAGCAGAAACTGAAGAAGATCTGGAACAGATAAAACAACAATTTATTCAGCAGATGCTGCAGGTGAAACCTAATCTAAGTCTGAATCTTTAACCTTACGCTATTTACGACAAAAACGAATTATAGTTGGTCGTTATTTTGCATAAGCAAAAACAATAAAAAAAGCCTGCACTAAACTGTGCGGGACAAGGAAGAAATTTTTAATGAGTTTGAATACACAAAAAGCATCACATATTGCTCAGGTTCTGACTGAGGCGTTGCCTTATATTCAACGTTTTTCCGGTAAGACCCTTGTCATCAAATATGGTGGCAATGCCATGATTGATGAAACGTTGAAAAACAGCTTTGCCCGCGATGTTGTTCTATTGAAAGCTGTTGGAATCAACCCTGTCATTGTCCATGGTGGTGGGCCGCAAATCGGTCAGCTTTTGGCAAAGATTGGGAAAGAGTCAGAGTTTATCAATGGTATGCGGGTAACAGACACCGAGACCATGGATATTGTTGAAATGGTGCTTGGCGGACAGGTGAACAAGAGCATTGTTAATCTGATCAATAACCATGGTGGACGGGCTGTCGGCTTAACAGGTAAAGACGGTAGTCTGATCTTTGCTGAAAAAATGAAATTTGCTTCACAGGAAGAACTTGGCGTTGATGCACCGGAAATGATTGATTTGGGCTATGTCGGTCGCGTTACCAGTATTGATACCAGCGTGATTGATATGTTGATACACAGTGATTTCATTCCGGTAATCGCTCCTATCGGGGTGGGTCAGGATGGTCAGTCCTACAACATTAATGCCGATCTGGTGGCTGGTAAAATTGCCGAGGTGCTGCAGGCAGAAAAATTGATCCTATTGACAAACACGCCCGGACTGCTAGATTCTGATGGGACGTTGCTTACTGGTCTGAATGCGAAACAAGTCAATGATTTAATTGCATCGGGTGTCATTTACGGTGGAATGTTACCTAAAATTGGCTGTGCATTAGATGCCGTTCAGGCAGGGGTGACCAGCTCACACATCATCGATGGTCGTGTACAGCATGCGGTATTACTGGAAATGTTTACGGATGAGGGCGTTGGTACGCTGATTCGTGGAGGCGGTCGATGACAGAGCAGCAATCAACTCGCGCGCAGATAAAACAGTCGCGTCATCAAGCCATATTGGAAGCTCTGGCGACGCAACTCGAACAACATCCCGGACAACGAATTACAACAGCACAATTAGCTGAAAGCCTGGGAGTATCTGAAGCAGCGTTATATCGCCACTTTCCAAGTAAGGCGAGGATGTTTGAAGGTCTTATTGAATTTTCCGAAGATACCGTTTTCGGTCTGATTCGCAGAATTGTTGATGAAGATGATAATGCGGTCTCTCGATGTGAAAAGATTATGGCTCTGATGCTGGGGTTTAGTGCAAAAAACCCGGGTATTAGCAGTGTGCTCGTTGGAACAGCGTTAACTGGTGAAACAGAACGGCTTCGTCATCGCGTGAGTCAATTTTTTGACCGATTGGAGACGCAGTTCCGACAAATTCTGCGGGAACGCGAGTTAACCTTAACACAAGCTGGCGGACGGCCAGTGAATGAAACGGCTAACCTGTTACTCAGTATTGTTGAAGGAAGACTTCAACAGTTTGTTCGTAGTGGATTTCGTCAATCACCGCTTCAGGGATGGGAACAACAATGGCAACTCATCAATACGATTCTCAAGGTCTACGCGTGATAAACGTAGTTTTGGTTGGTCGAAAAATTGCGGGCTTAATTGATCTGTCGGAACATGCCGACTTGAAAATTACCGTTATTGATCCTGAAACTGTTGATACAGCAATTTTGGCAATAATAGCGGCTGAAGCTGATATTACCGTGTTGGAACAAAATAATGAACGGATTAATGCCGATATTCTTTGTTTGGTTCTGGCAACAAATTATGAGCATAATCAGACTCTAATTCTGTCCGATAAAACCCCGGATTTTAATCAACTCAAAGCAACTGGGTTCAGAGCCCGTGGTTACATTACACCATCCCAGCATGACAAGTTAGTCAAAGCTATTCACGCAGTACATGATGGTGAGGCATGGTTACCTAGGCGTCTGGTTGCCGATATGCTGAATCACTTTGCTGCAGGTGATGTAGGGCAATAATCAAACCTGGGGAAGAATCATTTTATCTGGCTGGAATTTTGCTTATTAAAAAATAGATTTTTTAAAATATTTGTTTTTTTAGTACCAATGTACAGTAGATAGCCTTTCATAGTCATGGGAAACTATCTGCAAATATGGTCACAAGCGTTTTTTGTCGGCCTTGGGAAGCAGCATTTCATCGGAGAAGAGGTTATGGCCACAGAAGCCGGAATTATTTCAGCCTTAATTGGCACTGCAACTGCCACAGCAGTCGACGGTACTGTGAGAAATTTACAAGTTGGTGACAAAGTTTATCCCAACGAGATTATTACTACGGGCATTGCCGGTGCTATCGAAATTGAATTTCCTGATGGCGGAGTAATGGATCTGGGACGGAATTCTCAGGCCGTTCTCGACAGTGAAGCATTTGAATTTGATATTGCAGAAGCTGATACACCACCTGCTACAGACGTGGTGGATGATATAGACGCCATTCAACAGGCTTTACTTGCTGGTGAAGATCCTACGGAAGTTGCTGATCCAACTGCTGCCGGTCCAGGTGCACAGCCAACCAGTGAAGGTGGCAGTGAAGCTGTTGTTGTAGATTATCTTGCACCGCGTATTACACCTGATTCAGGTTTTGAAACAACAGGGCCGGGTATTGCCTTCCCTGATCCTCCGCCATTTGAGTTTTTAGTTGATGAGTCGGATGATTTGGATCCTGTGGATCCTGTGGATCCTGTGGATCCAGGCGAAAATACTCCTCCTCTAGCCGATCCGGTTCTTACTTCTTATCAGTTCGCTGGCGATACTGCCGGATTACCAACAGGTGCTTTTGTCTTTAAACAATTCAGTGTTGGTGGTGGGATTGATGCTTCTGAATTAGATTCCACGTTTCCTAATGAGTTTGAAATAAACCCTTCACTGGGTGGGCAGGATGCGGAAACGACTGAGTCTGATTTGATTTTTACTTTGACCCAAGAACCAGAGTTTGGACAAGTTTATATACTAAGAAATGATGAATGGGAACAGCTTACGGTTGGCGATGAATTCGCTACCGGAGACAACATTGTTTGGACTGCCACTCAAGAGCAGTTTGATGCACTACCCAGTTTAAATTTTGGAGGCGCCAACACCAACAGTTCTGCATGGGACGGTGTTGTGTTGGAAGCAACCGATATTAATGGTCAACCAGCGAATATTGCATTCGATCCTGACGGAATTGGTGTGGCTGGGGGGACTATTGTTCCCGGACAATTGGAACATCGTGGTAATAACTCTGAAAAAATCACCATGAGATTTGAGAATCCGTCTACTGCTGCCACAATAACGGTTAGTAGACTAATTGCCTCTGAAAATGAGGTGGGGCAAGTTGAAGCATTTTTAAATAATGAGTCTGTAGGACTTTGGACGTTTACTACAGCAAATGGAGTACCTTTATTAAACGGTGAACCAATTGACTTTACTCTTGCTAATGGAAAGTTGGCTATTAGTGGTTCTGTCAATAATGGTACTTTTACGCTCCCTGAGGGCGTTTTCTTCGATACATTAGTATTTACTGGAACAGAATATGCCAACAACAAAACTAATCCTGTAGACAGTAGCGATTATTATATTCAAAGCGTTTCTGTAAAAGAAATACCTGATACGGAATTTGAATATACTACAACTGATGAAGCTGGCAATACCAGTCCATCTGTTAGCGTTGTTATTACTGCTGGTGATGATATTCCTGATCCAACTACACCTAATATTATTCAGGATGGACGTGGAAATAATGAATTGATTGGTACCGATCAAGATGATGTCATTATTGGTGGAGCTGGTAATGATATTCTGACTGGTGGTGATGGGGCTGATCTATTTGTATGGCAGGCTGGGGATGAGTTTAATCTTTCCAATATCTCCGCCCAGGATACTGTTACTGATTTTAATATTGAGCAAGGTGATGTACTTGATTTAGCAGATATTCTTGTTGGTGAAGAGTCAGGGGATTTAGCTGATTATATTCATATTGAAGATAATGGAGTTGATACCGTTATCGAGCTCAAGCCTGAAGGTGCTGGTGGCGACGTAAAACAAACTATTACTTTGCAAGGTACGACTCTTGCCGATATGGGGCTTGGAGGTTTTGATACTTCAACGCAACAGGCTGAGATTATTAACAAGCTGGTGCAGGATGGTCATGTGAATGTTGATAGTTAACTAATTAACTCTATTAAAAAAAGACCCGCTTAACGCGGGTTTTTTTATGGGTTTACACTTCTTGCTATCTTACAAATTTACCAACAATCATTAGCTGGTGTCCTTTGATTATTGTGGTTAATAGTCAACGTACCACAACGATCACCGTTTTGCCCCCCAATAGGATCTGCCTGGATAGTATAAGCGGTGGCGGTTGGTGCAGCAGTGAAACTCAGGTTATAAAAACTGTTACCTTGTTTTGGTGAACTTATGAAAGGTAAATTAGCACCTGCATAAGTGAAGTTTTCACCATAATATCTTTCCATAAAACTTACCAGTTCAAGCAAATCAGCCTGGGCATTCGATCTACGAGTCTCTCTAACTTGCTCCAGATAGGATGGGTAAGCAATTGCAGCAATAATAGCAATTATCGCAACCGTTATCATCAACTCAATTAGCGTAAATCCTTTCTGAAGAGTAGTGCTCATATTCTCAGTTTCCTGTTAATTTGCATTGAGTAACCAGATTTCAGTGACATATGGCAGCTCACTATTTTCTTCATTATTTGTATTGAAACCGATTAGTTCGCCTGCAGGAAGCTGAGGACCTAACTCACCATGACGAACCAATGCATGAACATTTGTATTACTGTCTATCCGATAAGCAGTGTCATTAATTATTATAGTATTTGAATGACCTGATTCTTCACTGATGACTCCTGTCTGAGTAAAACTGGTGTTAGCCCCAGAAAAGGCACTTGCACTAAATAACATAAAAACCAGAATAGAAAACATTTTCATACAGGTAACCTTAGTAAATTACTGCAATTGACGCCATGACTGACGCCCCTCATATCCTGGGCCAGGATTTTCAATCGTTACTTCAATATTGCCATCAGCACCACTAGTATATTTAATTTCCTGTTGTCCACCGGGTTGATTGACGATACTTGGCGTTGGAATAATACCTACTTTTGATTCTTTTCCGCTGTATGGAACTTCTGTATCTGGGTCACCATCCCCATCTGTATCAATCATAAAGAAGTCTTCAGATGTAAAAACGCCATCTCCATTAACATCAAAGGGCGAATAAGATAATCTTGCACCCGTAGCATAATTCATTTCCATTAACCAACCAGAACCACCGAATGCGCAAGGATCATCCGATGGAATTAAAGTAGTAAATATAACCCGCCCATTACGAATAATGGCATTGCTGACTTGTCTTTCTCCAAAGTTATCTGAATTTATATCCTGATTAACAAGATCAATGTACCAGCCAGAATGTTCTGTCCAATTAATCAGCTCATCAGAAGTAATACGATAATTGAATCCATCTACAGATACCTGTTGCAGAATTTGTTGTTGTAAAAGATCACTTCGGTCAAAAGCTATAAGCTCTGACAGTCTTTTATCCCAAATACTATAAAAGCTCTGAGTGACCTGATTTTCATTAGAATTATCCCCTACTTCAAAGTATTTACCCGTACCAAATAATAACAAATATCCATTTTCCCTAGGGTGTTTTACTACTTGTATGCGAGTTGTTATAGGTTGAATATTCGCCCCTGAACATGTTTCTCCTGCACAAGCAGTATAAAGTGGTTCAGGGTTATCGGAATCAAGATAGGTAAAGTCCCAATTATCTTCATCCTGGCCGGTTACATTTATACTCCAAACATTTCCAAATAAATCCCCAGAATAAATAGCGTCAACGATATTGTCATTATTAATATCAATTGCAGTAGGAGAAGCAATACCATTTGGCCGTTCAGCGCCGGTTGGATCGTCATTAGTACCAACTAATGTGTCAAACTTCTTAATCAGACTTCCATCTGCGAGATTTATGAGATAAATGACGCCATTACCAGTCTGGCTGTCTTGAGCATCGTTATTATCTAAATTATTGTCTGCAGTATTGTTATAGCCACCACCAACTAGAGCTGCCCATTCTCCATTATTTAGTCGAACAATACTTGCTTGTCCAAAAGTAAACCCAAGATCTCGATCATCCTGATCTGTAAATTCCCATAAAACTTTATTAGCAACATTTGCCTCAGTATTCAGACTTGTTGGATCAGTTATATCCAATGCAAAGATACCCTGTCCGCCTGCACCTAGTCCTGAAACCAGCACGGTACGCCAGCTACCACTGATAAAGGCATCTACAATTGTTGGGCTACCATCTACAAAGTATTTGTGTGTATAACTGGTATTAGTCAAGTTATTTAAATTGTTATAAATCGCATTGGGAACATAAGCAAACTTTTCAACACCAGTATCGGCATCAAAAGCGTGAAGCATGCCATCATTTGCACCTACAAAAACTAATCCTTGCCGATTAATATTTGCCACCACATAAGCAGAATAAGGATTTGCCGTTTCAGGTTGAGAGTTTCCCCAGTTATCTTGATAACGTGAACCTGGGGCTGCAGCAAAAGTTGGGGCAGAATTTATAATATCGCCAAGTAACCGATTTCTATTTCTAAGCGTACCACCTTCATTACTGGTTTCATTAGATTGATCACCACGAATGTAATTTAAAATTGATTGGCTACCAAGTAGTGTTTGTTGGCTAGCTGAAATAGATGCCCAACGAAAAGGTTGTCCAGAATTTCCATCATAGGTTGCAATAACACGATCGTTCGCAGCGGGGATCAGCGTTCCAGCATCCCAAGCAACGCCCCCTAGTGTGGCATCATCGTTAATGCTAAAGGCTAACAACTGACCGCTCCAGTCACCACTATCAAATCTTGCTTGATAAATTTTACTGTCACTGGATACGGAACCAGAATTTAAAGCAACAGAGGCAGCGGAAGAAGTTCTGGATGAAATATTTGACAGAATAGCAGCCAAAGAATCAGCAAAAGTATCAGGGTCTGTTGCACTAAAGAAGGAACCACGGCTGTTAACAGCAGCGTGCCACAGATCGTCGATATTTTCCTCTGCATCTGCCGAGGGTTCAGGCCAACCTATACTTCCAGACTCTAATGCCTCGAAATCTGTATCAGGATTCAACGTACCATTAACCCCTAATCCGACTGTAAAGTTCACTAAATGCTGCCAGAACGCAGGATCTTCCTGATTTGTAGGGACATTGTTAGTTAAATCCTCCCGAAGATCGCGTTTCCAATACTCCATTGCCACATCCGCCAGGGTGTTATCCCACGCATCAGTATATGGATTTGCTGGAGTATATTGATAATCATCATTATCTGGCCCTGATATTACTTCTCCACTGGTTCCATCAGTATTGCCAACCCCAGGATTAGCACCATTCCAGTAACCATCAGTTGTTAAAATATGATAACTCTGGCGGCATGAAAGATGTTCTGCATCATTATTAGTACCCGGAGTATTCCCCCAAGGACCGGAGTTATCAGTTCTTTCGAAATATTGGCCAACACTATTGGTGGCAGAGCGAAGCGGAGTTCCGGAGTTGTTAATTACACGCTCATAAAGGTTATCAAAAAAATCTGTCCGATTTGAACCAGAGAATTGCCTTAACCCTTCAATAACTGCCCGATTACTTGTAACACCGTCAATGGTTTTGCTGCCCTGATTAATTGCTGCAAAACCGACCCGCAGATTTGAACCTTGTTTTGCAAAAGCTCTGCCTACACCAGCTCTCGCAGTCAAAACTCGCGAGCGATAGTATTGAAACCAATTAGCAAAATTTTGAATTTCCTCAGCTTTGGTTCTTACAATTCCACTTGGACTGGTGAACGTAGTGGAGGATGAGGTTGAAGTAGTTATTTGAACTCGGGTGTAGCTGCTCCTAGATGTGCGGCTGCCACCATTATACTTGTAATAAGTGATTGGCCAGAAGCTGTGATTACCGTTACATGGATCCCCGAATGCCTGTGTAAGGTCACTGGTATTTCTAAACCAACAAGCGAACTGGGTTTGTTGATTTACTAAATCAATCCCCCCAAGAGCTGGAATAGCAGGGTTATATAAAGCATTGTTGACATTTGCGTTTCCCATGCTGGTGCCGTCGGCATTACTCCATGGAACCTGTCTCTTATACACATCTGACGCTGCCGACG
>OJGS01000688.1_pt1 | contig 10417 bp, 14 predicted proteins | sample 1594531 | NCBI WGS metagenome assembly OJGS01 (sample SAMN05416816, study PRJEB24817) | seawater metagenome | isolation source: Sea water | place: Canada:Atlantic | collected 2013-07 | reverse complement strand
CCCTAAACCCTAAACCCTAAACCCTAAACCCTAAACCCTAAACCCTAAACCCTAAACCCTAATACTAACCCCGTTTAGACCCTAACCCCAACACTAAATCGTCTTCCCAAACTAAATTTCACCCTAAACCCCACACACGAAAATCCGCACCTAAATCGATCCCTAAACCCGTTCTACTAACCCCGGGACTAAATCAGACCCAAACTAAATATTTCCCTAACCCCGTTCTACTAACCCCGGGACTAAATCAGACCCCAAACTAAATATTTCCCTAACCCCGCACCAGGAACATTGGGACTAAATCACACCCTAAACCTCTCTTTTCTCCCGCCAAACTAAATTTATCGCTAACCTTCTTCCTTGAGTGGAGCGGACCAAATGTCAACCCTAAACCCTTTTTGTGGAAACTAGCCGTTGGTTTTTGGTTGTCTTCCATCATTCGCTTGGCTGCCGTGCAGCAAGAGAGCGAGTTTTTTGGACCGTTTTTTTTTTCGTCTCCTGCGTTTGTTGTGATGGCCTCCTTTCGAAACGGTCGTTTGATGTCCTCCAATGCCCAGCCTGCTTACTTGGGTGAGTATCGACACTCCGGTGTTGTTTCTTCAGCTCGCAGAGCGACGTTGCCTGTGAATGCAGCTGGATGGGACGAACTAAGGCCCGTTGAAGGAGTTCAGGCGTCTGAGCAGAACACTTTGCTCGCTTGCCAGTTCCCTTCATGCAATTTCAAGGCAGCGGCGAAGAAGCAGATTACCCAGCATGTTTTTTGGAAACACTCTCCCGAGGGCTTCTGTGTGAAGTGCAAGACCAGGATGAAGAGCGCATCATTTGCTCAGCATGCAAAATTGTGCTTGGCACAAGACCCTGTCCCGCTGACGTCAGTTGAGGCGCACTTTGTGACCAAAGACGGCCTTAAGGAGCGATGCTGTGGGATGGTCAACCCAAAGAGTGTTCGAGTGTTCCATCAGGAGCCTGTATGTGAACATTGTCGCGCTTTGATTCTTGATTTTTATGCAGCTGGTATGTGACTCTAACATGTGGTCCCAGAACTTGAAACCAACATGCACTCTCCAGGAGCACGTCATTCGCCTTCCCGACTCGTGGCCCATTGACATTCTGGTAAGCCTTACCGGGTCATTCGTACCCTCTTTTGGGAGCAGGACGGCAATTGATGTTGATAAGGTGATTGTTTGGGCTTTGCTGACCGGTGCGGGTCTCGTAGGATGAGAAGGAAAAGGACGACGCTTTTCGCGAGTACTTCTACAGGACGATGTCTTGCACCAATCAAAGCCACGTTCCCTTCAAGATCAAGGCTTTTGAGGCAGCGAAACAGCGTTCGGCTCAGGCCGATGGCAACACCGCTCGTGGAGGACTGGAGTACGAGATGAACTTTCCTACCACAGACGAAGTGACGGAGCAGAGTAGAATAGAGCTCGAGCTCCGTCGCCGCCGCCAAGTTGCAAGGAAGAAGCGTGAAGCTGCTGAGTCCAGGTAAGTGCTGCACGATGGTGGTAGGAGTGGTGGTGTTAGAGAAAAATACGATTCTGACCATGAATGGAAGAGGTATAGCTTTGGAATCAGACAGTAGTGCTGAGAGGAGAGGAAGCCTCACGAGCAAGGATGCTGAGGTGGAGGAACCGTTGTGTCAGGCAGACGACAGTTTCGATAGTGGTACAGAAAGTGAGGACATAGTGATTGTCGTGTGCTCAGATGATGATGAGGAATGCGATTCAGAGGAGGAGGAAGAAACCGCATGGGTATGGAGGAGCAGCCCAGAGCCGCAAGGAAGAACAGTTGGCAAGGCCAGAAGTTCTGATCGACGAGGTGAAGCTCGTGCAGCTCGGCAGAAGTCACCCTCGCAGACAACCTTGTCAGTTCCTCGAGCAGAAAAGCAACCCGTACAGAAGGTTATGAGAAAGAGGACTCCTGCAGAGTCCAAGAGCGAATCTGTGGAGAAGAAGATTAGGGAGAGTGGAGGTGCCAAGGCATCACGAGAGGCTTATGAGAAGGAAGAGGGTGAAGGAAAGACTTTGACCCCGAGGAAGAGGCAGAGGTTGGGAAGGAATTGCGGCAAGGAGAAATTTTTTGCCGAGAGCGGCAGCTTGCAGAAGAAGAGTGAGGGCAGTGGTGACAGGGTCCCAGATCACTCGACCTCGCAGGTACAAATGAAGAGGAAGAAGAAGAAGAAGACGACGACGACGACGACGAGGAGGAAGAAGAAGACGACATCGATCTCGCTGAATGAGCCCTGTGAAGAAAGAGCAGAAGTGATCGCCGGCAGGGACATGCAGCTCTCCAGGAAAGGAGAGAAGAAGAAGCCGACGAAAAGAGCGCAGAAGAGCAAGATTAGTAGAGAAGAAGAAGATGGAGTTGCTAGCAGTGAGGCAGGTGGTGCTGGTGATGTTGGTGGCTCAGATCAATCTGCCACGCAGGCACATCAGACGACGCAGAAGAGGACGTCGCTGAGGGGACGGGGAGTGAAACCAACGAGAAGAAACACCATGAAACCTGGTGGTCAGTATTCAGGAGAGAAGACAGAGGCCACTTCGGCGAAGAAAGGCAAGAAGAAGAAGGCAGCGAAGACGACGACGAGGCGGCGCAAGAAGACCAGCGAAGCCCAGAGGAATATGGCAGCCAGTGAGGAGGCAACCCAGGAGTTTTTGGCTGACACCTCTGGTGGTGAGTTCCTCTTGGTGGTGAGTGACGTCGATTATGCCACAAACTCTGCCGTTGGTGTGGACCTTGACTTTCGTGATCTCTCGTTGCACTGCAAGGTGCGAGGGTTGCACCCAACGATCCGCAGTCTGCTTGCAAGCATTGCGTTGCACATGGTGCCGCTTGGAAAGACTGCTTTTCACGAAGAGAGCGGCCAGCGGTTGTTTGGCTTAGGAGGCTTTCGCTTTGGGAAGAAGAATCCCAAGCCGTTCACTCAGGGGAGAACCTTTGCATTCGTTGTGGCTTTTTTCACAGAGGTTCTCCTTCCAATGGCAGTGAAGAGCCACTCCAAGGAAGAAGTTCCATCTCGAGCAAGAGTTGTGACGGCTGAGCATCTTCTGGGCCTTCTTGCGAGCTTGAGGCCAGGTGCTCTCCTCGAGGAACTCAGGGTGATGAAGACGTTCAAGACACAGAAGAAGAGTTCTGCTTCTGCTTCTGCGCTCTATCATAACCATCGCAGGATGTCACTGCTTTTGCAACATTTGAGGTCGCACGCATTTGCAGAGGTTGCTCTCAACAATTCGTTTGCCAAGGAGGATGCTGTCTTGGAGCACTGGAAGAGCCTGTGGAAGAAGCAAGCTCAAGCTGTTGCTTCTTGCCAGGCTCAGAGTGGAGTGATTGCAAGGAGTCAGTCGTCGGAGAAGCGAGCAGATCGTCTCGCAGAGGCTGAGGAGCCAAATGCCACAATTTCGCCTGAATTTTGGTCGGCGATGGCAAAGCAGACTCGAGAGCGCATTGTGCCTCCGATTGCTGCGGCTTCGAACATTCACGTTGCTCTTCGGCGCGTGGTAGAGGACAATCCCCGCAAGTATGACGACGTGCTGACTTTGGCTCGGAAGTCAACGTACTGCCGTTTGCCATCCGGCAAGTTTACTGCTGCTGGTTTCATCCCTCCTTTGGTGATGGTAACCCCCGAGAGGGCCCGAGTGCTGAAAGATGCTCTTCTTTTCAGCCTTGCGTTGGAGCTCCCACACCGAAGGTTGACTGGTTATGGGTCAGCTGTGTGGCGCACTGTGGAGGCACAAGGAGGTAAGGTGAAGCGCTCCAACGATTTACTCTTTGGAGTTCCTCCTTTGACTACTGAGCTCTGCTCTGGTGGATTTCTCCCTGACGACGAGACCTTTACGCCGACACGAATGAGGTATGCAGACAAGGGCAACAAGCGTGGAGCCCCTGGAACTGGCTGGATGCTTCTCTCAGGGCCAGGTTCTACCAGTGAACTTCTGTATCTGATGCACTCTTACGACATGTACGTGCGTGGTTTGCTTCTGACCAATCGTAAGTTTCCTCATCCTCATGCTTAGATATTGGTGTGTCAGAACGTATGTGTGTGTTTGTGTGGTTATGTGAGTCAATCGGCTTGTATGGTTGACTGTCTGTCTGTTTGTCTGTCTGTCTGTGTGTCTGTATGTGTGTTCAGATTCTTAATTTTTTCTATTGTGCTCTAACTTGATACATATTAGATCGCGGCACCAAGGATGTGGAGATTGCGAGGAACCCTTACTTGTTTCCAAAGGTTTCGACGGCCGATAAATGCAGTGGAACCTCTGCAAACTTTGGAGATGCCCTTACGAGACATTTTGGCCGAGATGTTACCTGGACTGCTGCCAGAAATGCCCAAGCAAAGCACCTTACTGATATTCTCACTGGTGTCTTTGCTGATTTCCAGCCAGATAGAAAAACGATTCGTGGATTTCTGTTTGGCTCCTCCTATTTGGTACAGAGATCACTGAGGACGACTGCAGAGTACGTGGCAAAGACGTACAAGGAGATATGGAATTCTCATGATAAGAAAGCGCTGGATGCAGAGCTGACAGCAATGGAGGCACTACCCATTGAGGGCCGAACTGCGCTTATTCAGAGCATTTTGACGAAGCATGAGCAGACGGTGGTTCCTTTCCTGCTGTCTCGAGCACCGGAACAGCATCCTTTGTACCGTCATGGCGAAAGGCAGTCTGCCCTGGCCACGATTCATTTCTCGACCTACATTCCGATGAATGAGAAGGAGTTGAGATTGCACTTCCTGGTTCAACTGTCAAGGAGAGGGAGTTTGACCTGGATGCGTGCAGAGGAGATTATGGCGTTGAGCTCTGACGTCCGCAGACTCCTTGAACCACTGATTTCGACTCATCAACAACTCTGGGAGAAGATTTACCCGAATGGAGTTTACTTCCTCAGGGAGCTTCTGTTCGATGTCTACCAAGAGTTTGGCAACGTTCTTCTTCACGAGCTTCCGAGCTCGAAAACCTTTGAGGTAACCACTGAGGCGCTGTACGCAAGGGCTGTTCAGGCCTTCGATCGCAAGGTAATGCGCGCGCTTGTTTTGTTATATTTGTAATTTCCTTTCTCTTTCTGTCTCAATCTCTTTGTTTCTTTCTCTCTTTCTGTTTTGTCTTTCCATCTTTCTCTCTTTCTCTCTTTCTGTCGTGGTCTTTCTCTCTTTTTCTGCCTTGCTCTTCTTCTTTTCCTCTCTTGGTTCCTTTAGTGTTCACCTCTTCCACTCTTTCACTGTTTACTTTTTCTCTTATTTCCTCTTTCTTTCCTTTTCTAGAGACTGGAAGAGTGACTGGCTGACATTTTGTACTGAAGCACGAAGATGATGATGATGATGACGGAGATGGGAATGCAGACGGTGGGACTTTGTGGGACAGTGAAGAGGAGAGTGACCATGATAAGCCATTCCATCATTGGACGTCGAATCGTGGAAAGGGTAAGGCGCCGAGGCGTGGAGAAGTCACTTCAAGCGATGACGAACCAGCCCTGCTGAGCAGAGAGCAATTTCCTGTAACGATGCCAAACCGCAGGAAGAGTACCACATCTGTCATCAGCCGCCAGGGAGTCAGTTCAGGCGGAGCTCTACACAGGAAGTCGAGACGATTGAGTGAGGAGAGCAACTTCCTTGCTCATGATGACCATTATGAGTACGATGAGTACTCCGCCTGTGAAGTGCCAGTGGGCTACAGTTCTGATGAGGGCAGGTGGAACCTTGCTCATGATGACGATTATGAGTACGATGAGTACTCCGCTTGTGACGTGCCTGTGGGCAACAGTTCTGATGACGGCAGGTGGAACGATGATGAATCGGGGAAAATGAGAAGTGCACTGAAGAAGCGGGGCTCCAGTGAACTCCGTGAAGATCACTCTGTGCGAGATGAACCAAGAGGCAGGGGTCGCCATGAGGATTCTTTTGGTGGGAGGAATGCTGAGCTCATGGGTGGTGAGAGCTGGCCCTACGGAGACGTGGCCAGTTTGAGGAGCGAAGTCCGCATGTCGGAGACGTGCTTTCGTGGAGGTGATGACTATCATGAAGATGATGTGCCTCAGCGCTATTCATGGGGGAGAAAGGGAGGAAAGAGAGACTGCTCTATCGAAGGGAGACAGTGGCGCCGTCAGACAGGGGGCGGTCAGGCAGAGGGAGCGGCTCGTCACATCAGAGAGGATTGGATGAGAAGAGATGTACCAGAGGGAGACGGGCACGAGAGAATGCAGAACAAGAGGAGACTGCTTCGGAAGAGGTCGGTGCTGACAATGCTGGAGGGTGAAGATGATCGAGTTGAAGGCGACTGGAGGCGCAGAGATAGGAAGCTGCCACGCTTTGAAGACGCGGACAACAGCCGAACCAGAGGCAGCTCCGTTCGGATGCAGCAACGAGGAGAGAGGAGAGCACCTGTTGATGAAGGAGACTACCTTTGGCAGAAGCAGTATGAGAAGAGCTTCACACAGAGACCTGAGTCATGGCACCATCATATGGATGAGGAGCTGGAGCAGAAGGAGAAGGTAATGCCTCTTCTGGAAGCTGGAGAGTGCTGTGATGGGCTGTGGTGTGGTGGGTTTGGTTTTTGTTCGTTCGTTCGGTAGTTCGTCGGCTGGTTGCATTGCTGGAGTACTGAAACGGATTGGGTGGTGTTTTTGAAGAAGTTAACTGAATGGTGAGCTGACGAAGAATGTAGCTCTTCAAACCTCTCGGCAGAACTCAAAGACGTGGCCCCATCCATGACAGGCCTCGAAGTCGGTCTTCCACAAGTGCTATGCCTTACATACTTGAGGAAGATCCCAGGTCATTCTCAGGTATGCTCTCGCTCACTCATCAAGCAGCAACTGCCTCCTTTGTGCGGTAGTGAGGCTGCTGTCGCTGCTGTTGGTTGCTGTTCATGGCGATGCTGTTGTTTTTGTAATTTTTGTATGAGACCGGGTGGGAACTTACCATTGTGGAAGCTCGCGCTCGGAGGCAAGAGTTCAGAGGCTCGACAAACCTCTTGGGTGATCACGATGAAAGTGATTATTGGGAGGTGAACCACAACGACGCACCAGACAGACACCGCAGCCGGGCATTCTCACACCGCCATGAAGCTGGTCGTCGCGGACAGCGAGGTTCTTTGAGAGAATTCGGCTCTTATGAGCCACAGGACCGCATCAACTCCCGTACCATCAGTCAGCATCGCCATGAGGTAGACATTCTTCGCTACATCTTTCTCGCTTATATGTCTCTGTCTCACAGTTTCATTTTTTATGATTTACCGTCACGTTCGTTTCTCTCAGACTGACTGTTAGAATAGGCCCGATATCTTGGAAAGCGCAGGAGGAATGATAACCTTCATGACGACCACCGCTATCAGAAGAACCGAAGGTCTCAGCGGTAAGAGGACCTGGCCGTCTTTCTCACTTTCGCAATGGTGCATTAAAGGTTGGCCGTCTTTCTCACTTTCGCAATGGTGCATTAAAGGTCGCTTGTAAATATAGTTGTAAGACTTCAAAGCTGTGCTTCACTGGGAGTCGTTTATTGAGTGAAGTTACGTCAATTATCGTCACACATGACTCCACCACCACTTAACTGTGATCCTCTGCCCTGCTTATACCGGGTCTTAGGCGGAGACAACTTACTGGTGGTGACTACCACGCTGCATCAACACCCACTCTGGCTCGGCATTTTCCGAGCATTCTAGCTCCAGTACTGCCATGGTGTCCTGCCACAGCCTCCCTGCGCTGCCAAGGCCTCATGCGCTGCACTGGCCTTCTACACTGCCGCCTGCGGTCTCCAGTGCTGACATGGACTTCAGCACTGCCACAGACCACAGCACTGTAGGAACTCCAGCACTGCCATGGTCCCCAGCCCTGCAACGGGCACCAGCACTGCCACGGCCTCCAGCACTACCATGGCCTCCAGCACTGCCAACGGTGCTGTCACAGCCTCCAGCCTCCAGTGCTTACACGGCCTCCAGTATTGCCATGGCCTTTACCAATGCCACCACCCACAGCACTGCCACGGCCTTCGGCACTCCAATACAGCACTGCCACGGCCTTCGGCACTCCAATGCCCCCAGCACTGCAACAGCCTCCAGCACTACCACAGCTCACAGCACTGCCAATTTCTTTAGCGCCCAATGCGGTCAGTATAGCCAACCCCTCTTGCCCTGCCATGGTTTTTATCGCTGACAAAGTCCACAGTACAGCCATGGCCTCTAGCACTGCTCCGGCCGCCAGCGATTCCGCAGCTCAAACCACTACCATGGTCTTCAGCACTGCCTCCAGAGCTGTTATGGCCTCAGCTTCTGGCACGGCCTCCAGCGCTGCCATGACATTTAGCACCGCCACGTTCTATAGCACTGCCGTGGCGTTCAGCACTGACAGGACCTCCAGCACTACCATGGTTCCCAGGGCTGCCACGGCGTCCAGCGTTGCCGCAGCTTCCTGCACTACCAAGGCCTCCAGGGCATGCAGCACTACCTCGAGTGCTACCACGGCATCCAGCACTGCCATGGTCTTCATCACCGTCCCAGCTCCCAGGACTGCAACGAGGACCATGGCAGTGCTTGAGCGCGAGGGCCATGTCAGTGCTGGAGGCCGCTTTCCAGCTCTGCCATGGTCTTCGCGCTGCCATAGCCTTCAGCACTGCCATGGCCTCGAGCGCTGACATGGCCTCTGCCACTACCTCTTATGCTGTCACGGCATCCAGCGCTACGACCGCTGTCAGCACTGCTAGGCCTATAGCGATTCCACGGTCCATAGCAATGCCACGGTATCCAGCACAACAACAGTCTTCACACCACTGCCACCTCCCGCGCTGTCATCACAGCCCAAAGCACTGTCGTGGTCTCCAGCACTGCCTCCAACGCTGTCACAGTCATGGTCTCCAGCACTGCCTCCAGTGCTGTCACGGTCTCGTGGTCTCCAGTACTGCCACGGTCTCTAGCACTGCCATGGCCTTCAGCAAAGCCATGGCCCACAGAGCTGCCAACGTTTGCACCACTGCCATTGACTCGCTGCCGATTCCAGCGATACCAGTCTCCAGCACTGCCACAATTTTCATAACTGTCATGGCTCCAGCACTGCCATGGCCCACAGCACTAACAGGGCTTCCAGCACTGCGATGGCTTCCAGCATTGCCACGGCCTCCACCGCTGCCACACCGCCAGCTTTCACGGCCCAAAGCACTGCCATGTTCTCCAGCGCTGCCTCCAGCTTTATTCCGGTCTTCAACACCGTCACGGTCTCCAGAAATGTCACGGCGTCCGGCGTTGCCATGACATTTAGCACTGCCATGACCTTCAGCACCGTCACGTTCTCCAGAAATGCCACGGGTTCCGGCGTTGCCATGACATTTAGCACTGCCATGACCTTCAGCACTGCCGCGGCCTCGATAACAGCCACAGCCTCCAGTACTGCATTGGCCTCTCCACCGCCACCTGTGCTGTCACGGACTCCATTTCTACGACGGCCTCTAGAACTACCATTGCCTTCAGCAATGCCATGGACCACAGCCCTGCCATCGCTTCCAGCACTTCCACCGAATCCAACGCTGCCAATGCCTGCAACGCTGCCACAGCCTCCACACTGTCATGGCCTCCAGCTCTGCCATGGTTAACAGCACTGTCACGCCCCTCAGAACTGCGATGACCTCCTATGCTGCCACTGCCTCCGTCACTGCTATGCGGTGCAACAGTCCAGCGCACTGCCATGGTCTCCAGCACTGCCTTGCAGTGCTGTCACTGCATCAAACGCTGTCACGGCCTCCTGCACTGTAACAGTCTCCAGCGTTACCAAAAGCTTCACCACAACCACAACCTGACGGTTTCTAGCGCTGCCATGACCTTAATTCACCACAGCCAAGGTTTTAAGTACTGCCACAGTCTCCATTGCTGCCAAAACCTCCGGTGCTCTGACGGCCCACAGCACTGCCACAACCCACAGCACTGCCACGAGCTCCAGCATTGTCATGGCCCCTGTCTCTAGCGCTGGCATGGCCTCCAGCGCTACCACGGCTTCCAGCACTTCCGTTGCCCTTAGCATATTCACAGTCTGCAGCAATGCCACGGTCTCCAGCACTACCAATGCTTCCAGCGCTACTAAAGCCTCCAGCACACCCACGGCCCACAGCAAGTCCTTGGCCTTCAGCACTATCAAGGTCTTCTGCACTACCAAAGCCACCAGCACTGCCTTGGTCCCCAGAACTGACACAATTCCACACCCACTGCCACGGCCTCCAGCGCTGCCATGGTCCCTTGCGTTGCCATGGCCTCCAGCACTGCCACGACCGCCAGCGCTGACGCAGCCCAAAACACCTTCTATGGCCCCTGCAATCTTTCCAGCGCTGTGACTGCTTCCAGCTCTGTCACGACTTCAAGCAGTGTCAAGTCTTCTAGCGCTGCAATGACGTTTGTCCTGTCTCTTATACACATCTCCGAGCCCACGAGACCGAGGCTGATCTCGT
>OJGS01000686.1_pt1 | contig 10422 bp, 9 predicted proteins | sample 1594531 | NCBI WGS metagenome assembly OJGS01 (sample SAMN05416816, study PRJEB24817) | seawater metagenome | isolation source: Sea water | place: Canada:Atlantic | collected 2013-07 | reverse complement strand
AGATCAGCCTCGGTCTCGTGGGCTCGGAGATGTGTATAAGAGACAGGTGCAAAGGTTGCTCAGGCTTTGGGAGCGACCGATATTAACGAGCTAACCGGTGATCCCCTGGTTACCCGTTATCAAAATATCGTTGAGGAAGTGGCGCTGGGAGCCAGCATCCAGACACCAAAGATTTTCATCATTGAAAACGAACCCGGAATTAATGCTTTCGCTGCGGGTAGCTCTCCCGATAATGCGGCTATTGCCGTGACTCGTGGCGCATTAACGTTATTGAATCGCGATGAACTGACTGCGGTTGTCGCTCATGAGTTTGCGCATATACGTAACCTCGATATGCGGCTCAACCTTCGTGTAATCGGTTTGATTCACGGCTTGATGGCACTTTATGTTGTCGGGCGGATTCTGATGCACTCTGGAGGCCGCGGCAGAAAAGGTGGTGCTCAGATACTGTTGATTGGAATTGCTCTGATTCTGCTGGGATTACTGGGGGCATTTATGGGCAAAATTATGCAGGCAGCTATATCTCGTCAACGTGAATATCTTGCTGATGCGGATGCCACACGCTATACCGGAAACCCGATCGCGTTAGCAGGAGCATTAAAAAAAATAGGTGCCCTAAGTCAACAAGGTACCAATAAAGCCAAGCATGATGAACTGGAAGAAGCCAGACACATGTTGTTTGCCGAGCTTTCAAATAAAATGTCCGGAATGTTGTCTACACATCCACCGTTGGTAAAACGAATTCAGGCGCTGGAACCCGGGTTTGACCCAGAAATTAACGGCTGGCCTGAGATAGAAAATGCTCAATAAAATAATTATCCCTCACCCCAAACAGTAGCTATTTGAAGTGAGAGATAATGGTTTGTTGTGAATACTAATTATAGCGTCTGCGTAATAAATCATTTACTAAGCAAAGTAATACGTAAAAGCCAACCACTGGAGCCAATCCATAAACCAGTCCGGCTTGCAGTTGTGGCAGATAAGGTAAAGACAATGCCATTGCAATGGTAAACCAGACATAGGCGACGTATAGCACCAGGAATAAGAAGCCTTCAAACCGATTTAATGTGCTTCCCAAAAAGAATAAGGGCAAACATAAAATTGCTACAGCTAACATAACGGGAACGTCAATCTGCATCAGCTGTTCGCTGGCCAGTAAAGGGGTGGGGGAGAACAATCCCGACAAACCCAATACCGCAAGAATATTGAAGATATTGCTACCCACCACATTTCCAATCGCAATATCCCGTTCACCTTTGATGGTGGCAACGACAGAAGTCATGACCTCTGGTAGTGATGTACCCGCGGCGATAATAGTCAAGCCAATAACTGCTTCACTGACACCAAATGAAGAAGCAATCGTCACCGCACTTTGAACCAACCACCGGGCGCCCAGTACCAGTAAAGCAAGGCCGATTACGATCAGCAAGATATTTTGCCAGGTCGGTGCCGGATTCTTATCTACCTCAAGTGTGGCATCAATTCCTGTTTTTTTGCCCTGATAAAACAGAAACACCGTGTACAAAATGACGCCTGTTAACAAAATAGCTGCTTCAAGTTTGCCAATAGTGCCATCCTGAATCATCCACAAAGCGACAAAGCTGATGCCAATCATTATCGGTACGTCCTGACGGATCAATTGTTGTGAAACCATCAACGGCATGATTAAAGCCGCGAGACCGAGAATAAACAGAATATTGAAAATATTACTGCCCACCACATTAGCAATGGCCAGTTCAGCCTGCCCGGAAAAAGCGGCTTTGACACTGACAGCCATTTCGGGGGCACTGGTGCCAAATGCCACCACCGTTAAACCAACCACTAAAGCCGGGATCCCGAAACTGGTCGCTAAACGTGAGGCGCCTTTAACCAGTAACTCTGCTCCCATGATTAATAGAATTAATCCTGCACCCAACATCAACCACGTCATCTTTTTTTCCTTGAAATACTTTATGGTGAGTTGCCTCACCATAAAGTCATAATTATTAATTAGTTACAAACTGATTCTCGATTTTTCTACATAATGGCATCCAGTTTCTTTTGCATTTCTTCAGCAGATGGACGTAACTGCGACAGACCTTTACGCATGCGATGCTGTCCCATCCAAAACACAATAGGTGCCGCGATAAACACCGATGAGCTGGTGCCAATCACAATGCCAAATAGCATTGGCAAAGCAAAGCTGGCGACAGCACTTCCCCCGGCAACAGCCATAGGGATCAATGCCAGAAAAGTGGTCACTGAGGTAAATACCGTACGGGTTAATGTTGCCGTGATACTTTCATTCAATAACTCCAGCATCGGTTTATCAGGCGTCAGCCGTAGATTTTCTCGGACCCTGTCAAACACTACTACTTTGTCATTGACTGAGTATCCTATCAACGCCAATAACGCAGCGACCGCTGTGAGATTAAACTCCACGCCGGCTAATACAAAAAAACCAATGGTTTTGGTCAAGTCCAAACCAATCGTTAATGTGGCTGCCAGAGCAAAATGGTACTCAAAGCGGATCCACAAATAGGCCAACATGCCAAAACCAGCAAAAACAATCGCCAGAATGGTTGCATCGCGAAAATCACCACTAACCTTTGGTCCCACCAGCTCAACTCGTGGGAAACTGGCATCAGCAGATATTTCGGTCACCGCAGATTTGATTTCTTCAACCGTTTTGCCGCTGGCGACCTGCTCAGCACCTTCCATTGGTAAACGCACCAGATAATAGTCATCGTCACCAAACTCCTGAATAGCAGCTTGCGCAAAACCCTTTTCTTGCAAAGCCTGACGAAGCTGTTCCACATCGGTATTGGGCGCCGCTACCTCCATCACCGTACCACCGCTAAAGTCGATGCCATAATGCAATCCCGGCTGGAAGAATAAGCCGATGGAGGCTAGTGACAAAATAGCAGAAGCGGTAATCCCAACAAATCGACCTCGCATAAAATCGATCTTGCTGTTGCTGAGTCGATCCAGACTTTTAATACCGGAAATTTCCAGTAAAGCCTGTTTCGGCATTTTGCTGACCCGCCACTCCATAAGTAATCGGGTAAATGAAATGGAGGTAAACATAGAGGTAATCAGACCAATGGCCATCGCCACCGCAAAGCCTCTGACCGGGCCGCTACCAAACATAAACAACAAACTGATCGCGATCAACGAGGTGATATTGGAATCCAGAATCGTGCTGTAAGCACGTCTGAAACCAGCATCAAGTGCCATAAACGCTCGTTTTCCACGACGGGTTTCTTCACGGATCCGTTCATTTATCAGAATATTGGCATCCACCGCCATACCGATACTCAGAATAATTCCGGCAATTCCAGGTAGCGTTAATGTAGCACCTAATAAGCTCAGCACACCAAATATCAAACCGATATTCAGTGTCAGACTCAGACTGGCTATTAGCCCCCAACTGCCATAAATCGCCAGCATAAATAACAATACCAGCAGAGCACCTATTATCCCAGTCGTAATGCCCATCGAGATCGAATCGCTACCTAAATCAGGTCCCACGGTACGTTCTTCAATCACATTAAGTGGCGCTGGCAAGGCACCAGCACGCAGCAGCAAGGCAAGTTCATTGGCTTCGGCGACAGTAAATGCGCCACTGATCTCGCCACGTCCCCCGGCAATGACACTGCGGATAACCGGTGCGGTGATCACCTCATCATCCAATACAATGGCCAGAGAGCGGCCAATATTGTTTTTGGTCATATCAGTAAACAACCGTGCACCTTCTTTATCCAGCACAAAACTGATGACCGGTTGACTAGACTCCTGACTAAAGACCAGATTGGCATCCTGAATATGTTTTCCCTCGAGTACGACGCGTGCCTCTAAGTCATATACTTCTTCTGTATCAATGCCTTTCGCTTGAATGACTTCCTTGGAATCAGCATTGGCGGCCCAGTGAAAGGTCATTTTTGCTGTCGTGCCCAACAAAGAGCGAATAAAACTTGGATCATCCACACCAGGTAATTGCACCAGAATGCCATCACTACCTTGTTTGGTAATGGTAGGGTCGACCAACCCGCTTTCATTCAGACGTTGACGAACCACTTTTAAACTATGCTCAACGGCATCTTTAATGAGTTTTTCACTATGTAGCTTGGTTGGAGTGATAGTAAGTTTATTCGCCTCATCATCAATCGAAAACAAAGCCAAACCACCTTTGGGATCTTTAATAAAGGTCCGGACAAGTTGTTTGATATCCGCCATCCGAGCAGGATCTTTCGGTGTGATGACCAGATGGTTTTTCGATACAGAAATAGGCTGAATAAAGATCCGTTTTTCTCGTAATGCATCGGTGATCTGTTCGGCTAACTGCTGATGATCGTTAAGTTGTAAATCATTGGTATCCACTTGCATAAGCAAATGAGAACCACCGCTTAAATCAAGCCCTAATTTAAAGGTATTGTCAGTAAACCAGGAAGGTAAATGTTGTGTCGTCGACGTTGGCAACACATTAGGCAATGCACTAAGCAGGCCCATAATGATAATCAGGCTGAATAAAACAGCCCTTGAATAGAAGGAACGCATACATAATCCTCGAAGATAGCTTCGTTTTTAAACAAAAAAGGTTTAGCAGTGGGATTAGTAGGAGTTCGGTGGTGCGCGATTGAGTGGTAAATAATATTTGGCATTGCTGGGGATAAGCAATGTTAGATAACCTAAGGCATCCGTCTGCAGCAGTATCGCGACAGGAAGATACAATAAGCTGGAAAACACTAACCAATGGTGTTCGTTATCACCATCAAAGGTGTTTGGTGCTGGCAGATTTTTGAGATCCAGCAGTGAACGGAAATGATCTCGATGATTTGCTAAGGTAAGCTGATTAAAATCAGCAACAAAACCCGAATCACCTGAAAGGTTTGCCTGACGAAAATCAATCCAGCTGGTAAACGCCAGACTATTCAGCAACAACAGCAATACACACAGCTGCCAGAAATTGGCAGGGCGCTGGTCAAACTGCTGTGTGTGGGGATGTTTCATGAACTTATTCGCTATCAAGTGCACAAATTGTGAGCTTCGCCAATAAAACAGTCAATATAATTTAAGGAAAGTTATCTATGGGTTTATTAATGGAAGGCCAGTGGGTCGATCGCTGGTATGACACTGATTCCAATCAAGGAAAATTTATTCGCAGCAAATCACAGTTCCGCAACTGGGTGACCGCTGATGGCAGTCCTGGCCCGTCAGGGAAAGATGGTTTTAAAGCGGAAGCAGGGCGTTATCATTTATATGTTTCTCTGGCTTGTCCATGGGCGCACAGAACCTTAATCTTTCGTAAGCTTAAAGGACTGGAAGATATGATTTCGTTGTCGGTAGTCAATCCATTGATGCTGGAACATGGCTGGACATTTGATCATGCGGAAGGTGTGATTCAGGATCCGCTGCATCAGGCGAAATTTTTACACCAGATTTATACCCATGCTGATCCGCAATATAGCGGTCGCGTAACGGTTCCAGTGTTATGGGACAAACAACAGAACACAATGGTCAGTAATGAATCGGCCGAAATCATTCGTATGTTTAACAGTGCGTTTGATGAGATTGGTGCCAAAGCGGGTGACTACTATCCTGCTGAATTGAGAAACGATATTGATGCCATCAATGATGAAGTTTACGACAACATTAACAATGGTGTGTACAAAGCGGGTTTTGCCACCACACAACAGGCTTATGAAGAGGCCGTTTTTCCATTATTTGACGCATTGGATAGGTTAGATGAACGTCTGAGCAAAAATCGCTATTTAGTCGGTAATGCTCTTACCGAAGCAGACTGGCGTTTGTTTACCACATTGATTCGCTTCGATGCTGTTTATCACGGCCATTTCAAATGCAACCTGAAACGGATTGAAGATTATCCGAATCTTTCTGAATATGTTCGTGAGTTATACCAGTGGCCTGGTGTTGCAGAAACGGTAAACATGCAGCACATCAAAGAGCATTATTACCGGAGTCATAAAACCATTAATCCCACGGGTGTGGTACCAGCCGGGCCAATTCTAAATCTTAATCGGCCACATACCCGACGCTGATATCAATGCATGGTGGCAAGATAAAACATGACGCCCGCGTCAATAAAGCCAAAGGCAATAATGCCCATCACCAGATAGTGCCAGAAAGTTAATTTGGATTTCATAAAAGCTCCTTATTATTGATGCTGTTTACATCTAGACAAGCTTCAAAACAAAAAGACTGACCAATCAAACAAAATTTAATCCCGTAAGGTTTACTTAAGTATTGGCGTCGTAGCATTAGCCTCATTTTGAGTAATGGGGCAAATTTGTGGAAAAACATACTGGATGCAAACGGCTGCTTTATGCTTTTGGTTATTCCATGCAGGGGCTTTTCGCTGCACTGCGTTATGAAACGGCTTTTCGACAAGCCTTTCTGCTGCTTCTAACAGCAGGCATTAGCAGTTTTTTTCTCGATGTATCACCAGTTGAACGACTGACCATGATCACAGTTTTATTGCTTGTGGTGATGGTTGAAGCACTGAATTCGGCGATCGAATGTGTCGTTGATCGCATCAGTACCGAGCATCATCTGCTGTCAGGCCGAGCGAAGGATTACGGTTCTTTGGCGGTGCTTATTGCCATTCTTATTGCTCTGGCCACCTGGCTGACAATCTTGTGGCCTTTAACAGGGCGGGGCTGATGATGACTAAATTACAGTCTTTTTTTGGCCCTTATCTGATATTGTTCAAGCTGCTTCTCACCGGCTTGGTCATTCTGAGTTTATCGCGTCTTGGCTTAGTCGTGTGGCAGTGGGATAGGGTGATTGCTGCTACATCACTCCCCACCATTTTCTGGCAAGGAATTCGTGCAGATTTGATTATGCTGGGAATGCTGCTTGTGCCATTAGCGCTGGGCATGCCATTACTGGCAAATCGAATTGGATGGAAGATTTGGCAAAATCTAGTGCTGATTTGGGGCGTGCTGGTTATTGTCCTTATCAGTTTTATGGAAGCCTCAACGCCCGCTTTTATTAGTCAGTACGACCTGCGTCCTAACCGCTTATTTGTTGAATATCTGCGTTATCCGAAAGAAGTCTTTTCCACACTTTGGCAGGGATTTCGCTGGCCGTTATTGATAGGACTGACTCTCACCGTTATCTCCGGAGTGGTGGCAGGGAAACTATTGCAACGCTGGCTGCACACTCATCAGAAAACCTGGCCAATATGGAAAGTTTGGCTTACCTGGCCATTGTTACTGCTGATACTTGCTTTAATGATTCGATCGTCTATTGGTCATCGACCTGCCAATCCGTCCAGCTTTGCTCTAACACCAGATGCGATGGTGAATAGTCTTATGCTGAACTCTGCCTGGTCAGTGTATTTTGCGATTTATAATATGCAGCACGAATCAAATGCTGCTGACGTCTATGGCACAATGACGAATGAAGCAATTCTGGCTCAATTACATGAAAATTATCCGTGGATTGGTCTGGATACTCAGCGTAAATTCCCCACATTAAATATCCATCAGGCAACTTTAAAGCGTGATAAGCCCCTCAATTTGGTCATTATCTTGCAAGAAAGTCTCGGCGCAACATTTGTTAAATCCCTTGGTGGGGAATATGCAGTGACGCCACATCTGGAACGCCTGAAACAAACGGGTTGGTGGTTTGAACAGCTGTATGCCACCGGTACACGTTCAGTGAGAGGTATCGAGGCGATAATCAGTGGCTATTTGCCGACTCCTGCTCGAAGTGTGGTCAAGCTATCGCTATCTCAGCAAAACTTTTTCACCATTGCTGACTTACTCAAACAACGGGGTTACTTCACCGAATTTATCTATGGCGGTGAATCCCATTTTGACAATATGGCGAGTTTTTTTATTGGCAATGGCTTTGAATCGGTGATTGATCAGCATGATTACGAAAATCCGGTTTTTACCGGAAGCTGGGGCGTTTCAGATGAGGATCTATTGAATAAAGCCCACCAGCAGCTTCAGCAAAAACAAGCGGAAGGTAAACCCTATTTCAGTTTAGTATTCAGCTCCAGTAATCATTCACCCTATGAATTCCCGGATGGTCGTATTGAGCTGGATAATCCTGTCAAACAAAGTAATACCAATGCAGTGAAATATGCTGATTATGCATTGGGACAGTTTTTTGATAAGGCCATGCAAAGTGATTACTGGGAAAACACTCTGTTTCTGGTCATTGCAGATCATGATTTAAATGTTTATGGCGATGCACTGGTGCCCATTGAACGTTTTCAAATACCCGGTCTAATTTTGGGTGCAGATATCAAACCACGCAGCATAGCCACCATTGCCAGCCAAATCGATATGGCACCGACTTTATTGTCGTTAATGGGAATAAGTGCGGAAACCCCGATGATTGGCCGAGATTTAACGGTGGAAAGCGAACAACAGTCGATAGGGCGGGCTTTGATGCAATTCGCTGACAATTATGCATTGATGCAGGGAGAAAATGTGACTGTACTCAGGCCACATAACACGGCGCTTGAAGGGCATTATTCGCTGAGCACCCGACAATTGACAATTATCGGATCTGCATCGATTGAAGATGAGCATGAGGCATTGGCCCATGTGTTATTGCCCTCATGGCTCTATCGTGAACAACGCTACGATATGCCCGATTTAATACAGTAATAACAGTCTGGAAATTACAGGCCTGAAATTATCTGTCAGATAGTTTCAGGCTTTTTTATCAACGTTAGAATTAAAAGCAGCTTAAGTTTTTCTTAAGTATCCAGCTTTATCCTAGGCAACCATAAACATCAGGAGATGATTTATGGAAGCAACTACCTTACAGAATTCGACACAACAGAATGTAAAACATTGGCAACAACGTTTGTTGTTTCCGCATAAATCACTGTCATTAGTTGATGACCAATCCAGTGAACAATCCGTGGTGCAAGATTTTATCAGCGAACGGTTTAATGATGCTTTTGGCGCTGAAATTCAGCATTTCCTGCCTTATTTTCTCGCCAGTCATATGGATGGTGACATTGATTCTGCTATTGGTTTTCAACCGGTTCAGCAGCAACCGTTATTTCTTGAGCAGTATCTTTCTCAATCTGTTGAACGTACCCTGAAATTACATGGTGTTCACACCGGACGGCCAGACATGGTCGAAATAGGTAATTTGGCGGCCAGTTTTAATAGCGGCAGTCCGTTATTATTTATTTTACTGGCAGCCGTATTAGATCAGGCCAACTACAAGTGGGTGGTATTTACGGCAACCCGTCAGGTCAGGCATCTGATTTCCCGACTACAACTTTCAACCATCACCTTAGGTGATGCTGATCCCCAACGTTTGATTGATAAAACCCAACAGTGGGGCAGTTATTACCAGCATCAACCAATGGTACTGGCCGGTCACCTGGCGACGGCTATCGCACATCTGCGCCAACATCAGGTGATTCAATCGTTATTGGAAACCCATCAGGATTTTGTGGAAAGCACGGCGAGGATAATTCGTCAATGAACAGCAAAATTTTACAATCCTTTGAAAAACTTGCCGTTGAACAGCCTGACAAAATTTGTGTGTTGGATGGCGTTCAGCAAAGGACGCGTCAACAGGTGATGCAACATGTTGAGGCGGTTGCTGAAGAACTAAAGGAATATCAACACCAGGTAATTGGTTTACTGGCTGATAACAGCATGCAATGGTTGATTATGGATCTGGCAGCACAGCGCGCCGGAATCATTTTATTGCCATTGCCCTTGTTTTTTACCCCAGCTCAACTGCAACATGCTTTGCAGACTGCGGGAGCTACTGGGCTGATGCATGACCGACCGTTAATGATCGATAACGATTTTCTGGGTGAAAGTCACTTTGTAAAAAGTCTGATGATCACCTTCACAGCCTGCCGAAATATCTCAGTCATTGCATTACCTCCTGGCACAGCAAAAATTACCTTCACTTCCGGATCAACAGCCGACCCAAAAGGGGTATGCCTGAGTAACGACAATCAATATCAGGTAAGTCAGAGTTTATTAACCGTGCTGCAGATGGAAAATGTACGGCATCTGGCATTACTGCCATTAAGCACGTTACTGGAAAATATTGCAGGACTTTACACACCCCTGTTAAGTGGTGGAGAGATTATATTGCTGGGCATGGAAAAAACCGGGTTTTCCGGCAGTCTGGCAGGCAATATTTATCAATTATTGAGCACAATTTCCCATTATCAACCAGAAAGTCTGATTCTGGTTCCGGAACTCTTGTCGGCTTTATTATTAGCTGCTGAACAGGGATGGCAGCCCCCGGAATCCTTGCGATTTATTGCGGTAGGAGGAAGTCGTGTTGCCAGCGAAATGATTGAACGTGCTCGTCAGTTTGGCCTGCCTGTTTATGAGGGATATGGCTTGTCTGAATGCAGTTCAGTGGTCAGTCTGTCTCTTATACACATCTCCGAGCCCACGAGACCGAGGCTGATCTCGT
>OJGS01000684.1_pt1 | contig 10436 bp, 10 predicted proteins | sample 1594531 | NCBI WGS metagenome assembly OJGS01 (sample SAMN05416816, study PRJEB24817) | seawater metagenome | isolation source: Sea water | place: Canada:Atlantic | collected 2013-07 | reverse complement strand
TACACACTGCATATCGTCGGCAGCGTCAGATGTGTATAAGAGACAGGGCCTGGAGAAAAAGTGCCTGTTGATGGTGTGGTTGTTGAAGGCCATACGTCAATCGACGAGTCAATGCTAACCGGGGAACCGATGCCAGTTGAAAAATCACATGACGATGAAGTCGTTGCTGGAACTCTCAACAAGTCAGGAATGTTTCTATTTAAAGCAACTCGAGTAGGTAAAGACACGGCACTGGCGCAAATCATTGCAATGGTTAAACGCGCACAAAATTCAAAGCCGCCTATTGGGCGCTTGGCCGACGTGATATCCGCTTACTTTGTTCCTGTGGTCATGATTATATCTGTGCTCAGTGCGCTAGCATGGCTGAACTTTGGGCCTGAGCCCGCACTGGCATTTGCCATAGTTTCGGCCACCACTGTATTGATCATTGCTTGTCCATGTGCATTGGGCCTAGCCACGCCGATGTCAGTTATGGTGGGGGTTGGAAAGGCTGCTGAAGCCGGCGTGCTAATTCGCAACGGCGAAGCGCTACAAACGGCATCAAAAATCAGTGTGATGATACTGGATAAAACCGGAACGATTACGGAAGGTACACCCAAGGTCACTGACATAATTTTAGCCAATTTCAGTGATGAAAAGACAGTGCTGCAATTGGCAGCTAGTCTGGAAAATGGTTCAGAGCACCCATTAGCAATGGCGATAGTAGAAAGTGCCCACGACCAGGGCATTGAGCTGCTGAAAACCGAAGAGTTTAATGCGATTACCGGTATGGGGGTTGAAGGCCGTTGTGAAGGAAAGGCCTTATTGTTTGGTAACAGCAAGCTTATGGCTTCAAAAGGGGTGGGCATAGGTAATTATTCAGAGAAAGCACAAACACTGGCCAAAGACGCCAAAACTCCCATGTATTTCGCTGTAGATGGACAACTTGCTGCCATCATAGCGGTTGCCGACCCGATAAAACCTGACTCTGTTTCTGCCATCAAGCGTCTTCAGGCTAATGATATCCGGGTCATCATGTTAACGGGGGACAACAAAGAAACTGCTGCTGCAGTGGCAAAGAAAGCGGCAATAAGCGAGTTTTTTGCTGAAGTATTGCCCGAAGATAAGGCCAACAAAGTACATGAATTACAGCAGCAGAGAGAAGTAGTGGGTATGACTGGTGATGGAATTAACGATGCTCCGGCTCTTGCCTTGGCTGATGTTGGCTTTGCCATTGGTACAGGAACGGACGTTGCCATTGAAAGCGCCGATATCACCCTGATGCGCGGCTCGTTGCATGGTCTGGCCGATGCTATAGCGGTTAGTAAAGCCACCTTGCGCAACATTAAGCAAAACTTGTTTGGAGCCTTTATCTACAACGTAGCAGGTATACCTTTTGCGGCGGGCGTGCTCTATCCATTTTTCGGAGTATTGCTAAGCCCAGTTATCGCCGGAGCCGCCATGGCATTTTCTTCGTTAACAGTGGTATCAAATGCGAACCGGCTTCGCCTATTCAAGGCAAAGGACCACTAAGGAGTTTTCTTATGATGATAATTAATATTGTGGGACTTACGGGTATTGCACTGATTATTTGGTGGTTTTGGTTATACAAGCCTGATCAGACAGTTACTGAAAGTAACGAAATACTCATAGAAGTAAAAAATGGCGTGTACTCACCAGCGTCTATTCAGGTAAACGCAAACCAATCTGTTACGTTGAAGTTTTTGCGCAAAGATGAGTCTCCCTGTTCCGAAGTACTGCTAATTCCTTCATTAGATATCAGTGAGCAGCTAACGCTTAATGAGGTAACACCAATTCACCTCGAAAACGTCCCACAGGGCGAACATACTTTTCACTGCCAGATGCAGATGTATCGCGGTGTTCTTACGGTGGTATAGGAGGAGTCATGAAAAACAGTCACCCCAGATTTTGGTCAACACCTACAGGGTGGGCAGCATTAGCGATGATCGCTGCCGTTACTTATTTTTTAATTTTCGAACATGGTCATCATGTCCTTCAGTTTCTTCCCTATTTGATTTTATTGCTGTGCCCATTCATGCATATATTCATGCACAGTAGCCACGGTAAACACGGACACGCCCACGAACATTCTCGCGACAGTGACAATAAGCAGAAAAGTTTTCAGGAATTGAGTGATAACAACGCGGCTTATCGTGATGGATACATTCAGGGGTTGGAGGAAGGCCGAAAGGAGTCACTTAAAAAGGACAACCAAGATGAATGATACATATGATTATGGCTTATGGTCAATGGTGATACTGAACTCAGCTATTTTTATCTTTTTTGCATTCAGTTTTGTAAAGCCAAAATCTTCCACCGACTGGCGAAGTTTGGGGGTATTTTCTGCGTTTATTGTAGCCCTGTTTACCGAAATGTATGGCTTCCCACTGACTATTTATTTCTTGTCAGGATGGCTTGCTGAAACCTATCCGGAAGTAAACTTTTTTGCGCACGAAAACGGACATCTGTTGCATACTTTCTTTGGTTTTAAAGGCGACGCCCACTGGGACCCATTTCATATCGCCAGTATGGTATTTATTGTTGCAGGATTCTTTATCTTGTCCTCAGCATGGAATGTGCTGCACCACGCTCAGAAGAACCATCACTTAGCTAAGACTGGATGGTATGCGCGGTGTCGCCACCCTCAATATTTAGCCTTCATACTGATCATGTTCGGTTTTTTGTTGCAATGGCCGACCATTCCCACACTGGTCATGTTTCCAGTTTTAGTTGTTGTGTATGTGAAACTGGCAAAGCGTGAAGAAGCTCTGGCTATTGCTGAATTTGGCGATGAGTATGTGAGCTATATCAACACGACACCTGGCTGGATCCCAAACCTCAACTTTAAATTAAAAGGTGAAAACCATGAAAAAATTCACTAAATCAATCATTTTTTCAACCACATTAGTAATGGCTGCAACATCGCAAGCTCAACAAATGGAAGAGCATGAGCATAAGGGCTCAGACAAGCCAGAGATTCAAACGGGAATGCCTATGCGTGGCCAAGATATGCATATGATGAATGCAAAAATAAAGTCGATGAAGGAAGAAGTTAACGCTATCAAAGAAGAAAAGAATCCCAGCAAGCAGCGTGAAATGATGAAAAAACACATGCAATCCATGATGGGAATGATGCATATAATGCACGAAAAAATGGAAGGGCAACCCATGCAAAACCAAGTTGATATGGCAGAAAGGCATCTTAAGATGATGGAAGTAATGATGTCGAAAATGGATGGAAGCCATTCACCCGAATCTCAGAAACATTCAAATTAACACCCGAGGAGAAAGATATGAGTGATTTAGACCACAGAGTCGGTGTCAGAGAAGCAAATTTAGTCGTTCGGAATTTACGGCTCAGCAATGTCTATGAGGCAAATTGCGAGCCCCTAATTGAAGAGATTGACAAGCTCTTTGGCATTGATGAGGTGAGCTACAACATCAAAGAAGGGGCTATTCACCTGGCATATGATGCGACACATATCGATTTAGACGGTATTGAAGCGATCATTCGAAAACACGGCGCAGATCTTCACAATGACTGGTGGACACACACAAAAGAAGGTTATTACCAGTTTGTAGATCAAAATATAAAAGACAATGCGACGCACAAACCGTGGAGTTGCCACCACTTGCCGCAGGGCGCTCACAGGAAGCGTACATAACCTTAATGTGCTCTACGTTCTCACTCAACAACAATGCTGAGCGATGTCGTTACATTATGGGGTTCTAGGGATTTTCCCCTCTAAAAAGACTTAATCCTCTGTAGACCACACCAATAAATGGCTGCGGAGGTGGGTTACTACTTATAAGTGTGGCAAATTAGGTAAATATCGTACATTTAATACGGAACAGCCCTGATATGGCCATCAAAAACGAAATTACTATTCTCACGAGAGCAGAACAGGCAGATCTTTATTCCCCACCCATTTTTTCAATCGAAGAACAACGTCTGTACTTTTCTCTGAACGATGCGGAATTGGCAGTTTTTCGGTCAATTCGTCTCAGAGCTCATAGATGTTACTTTGTCGCGATTTTGGGATACTTCAAATCAAAGCCCGTCATCCTAGATATCGCTTACTCGCAGGTTTCTAAGGATTTAATGTTCATCAGTAAAGAGCTGCTTGGCGGCAAGGGGCTCAGACCATTCACTCCCTCACAAAAACAAAAAGATCGACTCTACGCAAAAGTATTAGACCTTGCTGGTTATCACAAATGGGACGAAAGTCAGCACTTCAATTCTCTTTTCGACCACCTTGTTCAGGTGGGCAATGCCTGGCTGGAGCCGCGTTACCTCTTTGATACTGCTATTGAATTCCTAACCAGTCACAGCATTGCTATCCCTAGGTACACCGTACTCCAGAGACTGATAAGCAGAGCGATGCAGCAGGTCAGAAAAGACCTGGCGCACCAACTTAATCAACTCACCAGTCCTGAACTTCACGTCTTTCTGGACAGCATAACAGCCATTGATGACGGACTAAGCCTGAACCAGCTCAGAGGCGGTGCAAAAAGTCTGACCGTACCTGAACTTAAAAAAGAGCTTGCCCTTTATCATCAGTTAGCGCCATGGCGCACGCAAATCAATGGCGTTATCGATGGGCTTAATCTGTCTCTTAAAAATCGACAACACTTCGGTGAGCTCATCAACTATTACGGTAGTAAACTCAAACGATTCAAACGCGCACAGCAGCATCTATGGTTGCTATGTCACCTGACAGAGCGGATACAACTGGCACTGGAACGGTTAACTGATGGGTTCATTTACCATATCCGCAAGCAACAAGAAGCTGCCAACACCTTTGCACAACAAGCAGTGTTCCTGTCCTGGCAGTCAGCCGCGGACAATGTCACGAAAGCGGCAGAGTTACTGCATCTGTTTGTGGATGAGAACATTGATGATAATCAACCCTTCTCAGTAGTCAGACAACAGGCATTGAAGGTCATGAATGACAGGGATATCCAGACCCTCTGCCTTTACCTGAAAAAACAGAAACGGACCGTGGAAGAGTACCAGTGGCAACATTACGATGAACAATGCAATCTCCTGGAGCAACTGTTAAGGCAGGTGTTCTTGTGCCTTGAATGTGAGGCCGGTAAAGGCTCAGAAGCCGTCGTCGCCCAACTTCAACAGATGCAGACGGAAATCGCATTCGGTGGACCACTGAAGACGATGGATACGTCGCTCATCCCGAAAAAGCACCTCCCATGGTTGGTTAAACAGGATAACGTTAACCCGCAACGTTACGAATGGCTGCTCTACCGGCAGTTAACCTCACGACTGAATGGACGCATTTATTTGCCAAATGTTACCAAATACCGCGCACTGGAAGACGACCTGATCCCCCAGACATCGCAGGATACCTTGCTGGCCTCATCAACACTGGACAGACTAAAACAGCCCGCAGAGTTATTGTTACAGGAGAAACAACACCGGCTGGAAAGTGCACTCAAAGACGTTGCTCTCCATATTGATGAGGGAGACAATCGAAATGTGATCATGAAAAATCGTACCGGTACCCGCTGGCGTCTGCCGACCAAAAGCGCTACATCTCTGGTCAACAATCCCTTTTTTAAGCGAATGCAACCGGTCGGTATCGCGGATGTACTGCGGTATGTAGAGCGCGAAACCGGGTTCATGAAATGTCTGACTCATGTACTTCCGATACAAAAACAAGGGTTCACTCATCAGGATGATTTACTGGCCATTCTGATTGCCAACGCCACTCACCGTGGTGTGTATGGCATGGCGCAGATCTCCGATCGAAGCTATGAACACCTGAGTACGGTGCAGGCCAACTATATCCGGCCTGAAACGCTGCATGACGCCAGCGACGTGATCAATAATGCGGTTGCAGCGCTACCCATCTTCCGCCACTACCATATTCAGGAGGACCAGCTGCATGCCAGTGCGGATGGTCAGAAATTCGAAACCCATCTGGAAACCTTTAAAACCCGGTACTCCTCTAAGTATTTCGGCACCAACAAAGGGATCACGGCCATGACACTGGTGGCCAACCACAGCGCCCTCAATGCTCGGATCATCGGTTCCAACGAGCACGAATCACACTATATTTATGACCTGTTACAATCCAACAGCAGTGAAATCAAACCTGACGTACTCTCGACAGATACACACGGTGTCAATCATGTTAACTTCGCCTTACTGGATCTATGCGGTTACAGTTTTGCACCGCGATACGCGCAGTTCAGTAGTGTCATCAATGATCTGTTTGATGTGACTGAAAGTGAACAAGGCAGCACCATACTGGCGCTAAAGAAGCCTATCAGAACGAATGTTATTACAACGGGATGGCAAGATATCAGGCGTATTGTTCTGTCACTTCAGACAAAGCGGACGACACAAGCAATGCTGGTAAGAAAGTTGTCTGGTTACCCTTCTGGACACCCAATATTACAGGCTCTGACGGAGTATAATCGACTGGTTAAAGCGCAATATTTACTTGACTACATCGACGATGCCAGTTTGCGGCAGTATGTGCAACGTGCCCTGAACCGGGGAGAAGCATGGCACTTCCTTAGACGAGCCATTGCGTCGGTGAATGGTGATCAGTTCCGTGGCAAAAACGAGTCTGAAATCGCTATCTGGAATGAATGCGCAAGATTGCTTGCCAACGCGATCATCTACTTCAACTCCGCGATACTGAGTCATCTGCTGGGACACTTTGAAGCGAGAGGAGATGAAGAGAAAGCGGGTATCACTCGTGCTGTTTCGCCCGTTGCGTGGCAAAATATCAACTTAAGCGGAACGTATAACTTCACTAATACTGGGAAATTGCCCAATATTGGCGAAATAACAAGGCCGATAGTGGATGATTAGGCTCCAAGCTGAAAGTAAACCACCTCCGCAGCCATTTATTGGTGTGGTCTACAGAGGATTATGTCTTTTTAGAGGGGAAAATCCCTAGAACCCCTATATCGTTCAAAGAGGTGACTTGTGTGACATTTTCTAATTCAGCATTGGGCGGTGGGGCTTTGCTGGAAACATAATAACAGTGAGACAAATTGACTTCTTGCCCTGCTTGTATATCTCGCCAACTGTCACCAATCATGATACTTAAAGGTAGTGAAATAGAATGGTCTTCTGCGGCCTGTATTAACATGCCTGGATTAGGTTTGCGGCACACACACTGCTTTTTGTATGTCCCAATGCCGTGTTCTGGATGATGAGGACAAAAATACACAGACACTTCACCAATTCCGGCTTGGTAAAAGTCTTGCTGAACCGCGCTCATCAATGCCTTAAAATCATCTTCAGAATACAAGCCTCGTGCAATGCCCGACTGATTGGTAACGATGATAATTTTATAGCCCGCATTTTCAAAACGCGTTATTAGCGAGAATATGCCGTCTACATATTCAAAATCTTCGTACCGGCCCACATAACCATGGTCGACATTTACAATGCCATCACGGTCTAAAAATAAGGCTTTAACAGTGTGTGAACCCATGTTGTGCTATCTCTTCAACTGCATTCAAGCGGTTTCTGGCATTTTTAGCCAAGCTTGAACACGAAAATCAACGGTGACGTGGTTTAGCTTTTCAACAATGACAGCCAATCTATCCGGAGGTAAACGCCAGTAATAAGGCGTCATTTTTATCAACGCGATTTTTTGTTCATCGTTATCGAAATGCAAAGGGTAATTGACGGTTTCATCCAAAGTTTGTTCAAAACCCACCCGCTGTTCTTTTTCTACAGCATGTTTTGCGGGGTTGTCGTATACCAGCGACTTTAACTCGAACAAATGCATGGGTGCAGGGTCCACGGTAAGCAAGAGCCCACCCGCTTTTAACACCCGTGCATACTCTTCACTGCTACCGGGGGCAAAAACTTGAATTACAACATCTTGCGTATTTGATTCAATGGGCAAATCAAAGCTACTGGCCACAACAAACTGCTGCGATTTATACGCTTTCGCTGCTAATTCCACCGCAATTTTCGCAATATCACTACCACTGCCAGAAGTATTAATACCGTGGGCTTCTAAACCGGTTACTAGGGCGTTTAAATAACTCCCTTCCCCGCACCCTGCATCGTAGATTGCAAGCTCTTCTTTCCCATTGATACTGGCATTTTCACGCTTGCGTGTATCGGTGTAATACTGTGCCACTATATCGGTCATGCGTTGCTTTAACGGCCCATAACCATTGAGGTCGTGGAACTCTCTTCGAGCGCGAACCATACTTTTGTCGTCACCAGGTGACTTAGAGTTTTTAAATTGGACGGGAAGAAGGTTAACGTAGCCTGCTTTCGCTTTGTCAAAACTATGGTTATTGCTGCATTGGATGACCGAGGCGCTAATATCGATTGGGCTTCGGCAAAGTGGGCATTGCCACATAAAAAAGAGTCCACTGTAAAACTGTCTAATACTGGCAGCGAGTTTATCAAACTTCGCTGCCGGTGTCGTGGCTGCTTCAGCCTTGATACTAGGTTGTGAAAGTGTTTAAGGTAAAGTATGGCTCACACAATAAAGTGTGGCTATAAATCAGCCAATGGATGGGTTTCATTGGTCCAGGGTGAGTCAAAGAAGGATGCAACCACCTCTTCTGGCACATCTTCCACTCTCTTGTACTTCCATTTAGGCGATAAATCTTTTTCTATTAGCAATGCACGTACGCCTTCCTGAAACTCTCCATGTTGACCACAGCGACAAGACATAATAGCTTCCATACGAAAGCAATCAGCTAAAGACAACTCGGCCCCACGTTTGCACTCTTCAAATACTAAATGCGCTGTTATAGGTGACCCTTTAGCCAATGTAGATTGTGCCCGGCTTAACCACTTATCTTCGCTTACATCTGCTGATAATAAATTATTCACCACATCAGTTACATTATCGGGTTCACACCATTTCTCGATAACGGCTCGGTGAGATTTTACATTTGTTACAAGCTCATTTTCTGGCGTGTTAAGGCCGTTTAAAATAGTGGTAACTTGCCCGTTAAGTGACTCAGATTTATCATCAAGTTTCCACGAGAAGCTTTGCAGTGCATCAAACATGGCGGGCTGTTGATCAGACGCCACTAATACATCAGCTAATTCTACGTAACAGGCGTCTGCCCCATTCATTTGTACACCGGTTAGTCCTAAGAAAAGGCCAGTTTTGCCTGGTAAGCGTGGCAGAAAATAGCTGCCTCCTACATCAGGATATAACCCAATGGTTATTTCAGGCATAGCAAGACGTGACGTTTCGGTGACCACGCGATGGCTTGCACCACAGATTAACCCCATTCCACCGCCCATAACGATACCAGAGCCCCACACAATAATGGGTTTGGTGTAATGATGAATTGTATAATCGAGGGTATATTCGGTACGGAAAAAGGAAGCTAGAAAATCAGGAATTTCGCCATTCGATTCAAGCATTGCGTTGTACATAGAGACAATATCGCCACCGGCACAAAATGCTTTTTCCCCTGCCGCTTTTAATACGACACAAACGAGATCGCTTCTATTTGCCCATGCTTGCAGTGCGTCTAATAACAAACTCGCCATTTCTAAATCTAACGCATTTAGGGCTTTCGGCTTATTTAGGGTAAGCACGCCAATCGTATGCCCTGACTGTGTTGCGATTTCTTCAACAATCACTACAGATTTTGTATGTTCCACTTTTTACTCCTTGTAGCATCAGCTCTTCTTTTTCATCAAGCCTGTTATCACAGAACGCTATTTTCATCGCTTAGCAAGCGCCTTCCGATGATAACTCGCATAATTTCGTTTGTGCCTTCCAATATTTGATGTACCCGCACATCTCTTACGTGACGTTCTAACGGATATTCTTTGATATAGCCGTATCCACCATGCAACTGTAACGCGTCGTTACACACCTTAAAACCCACATCTGTGGCAAATCGTTTCGCCATTGCGCAATAGGTACTGCTATCGGCATGTTTACTATCAAGCTTACTGGCTGCCATTCTCACCATTTGTCGGGCAGCAACCAATTCAGTTGCCATATCTGCTAATTTGAATTGCAACGCTTGGAAAGTAGCAATGGGTTTTCCAAATTGCTCACGCTCAGTGAGATACTGCCTAGCCACATTAAGCGCTTGTTGCGCCGTTCCTATGGAGCATGTTGCTATATTAATTCTCCCACCGTCTAACCCTTGCATAGCCATTTTAAAGCCTTGGCCTTCATCACCTAAACGACACGACGCATCAATCTTTACGTTGTCGAAAGTGATCATTCTGGTTGGCTGGGCATTCCAGCCCATTTTCTCTTCCGCTTTGCCGTAAATAATACCGTCGGCATCAGCGGGAACAGCAAACGCACTGATCCCTTTTGGGCCGTCTCCACCGGTTCTAGCCATTACCACAAGCACGTCGGTACTTCCTGCGCCTGAAATAAACACTTTTGCGCCGTTGAGCACCTGTCTCTTATACACATCTGACGCTGCCGACGATATGCAGTGTG
>OJGS01000681.1_pt1 | contig 10475 bp, 9 predicted proteins | sample 1594531 | NCBI WGS metagenome assembly OJGS01 (sample SAMN05416816, study PRJEB24817) | seawater metagenome | isolation source: Sea water | place: Canada:Atlantic | collected 2013-07 | reverse complement strand
CGAGATCAGCCTCGGTCTCGTGGGCTCGGAGATGTGTATAAGAGACAGACCTGCAGTAATCACTATTTGTTTTCCAGTCAGAGGACCAGTCTGCAACTTGCGGCTCAGATGCAACACAATATTTTCAACTGCCATTAAGCGACCTTCGCCCTGCTCTCCACAGGCCTGATCACCACTTTCAGGACCAATAAATTCAACACCGCGTTGTTTTAGCAGTTGGCAGTTTTGCTGAGTCGCAATGTGCGACCACATTTTATTATTCATTGCTGGTGCAACCATCAGTGGCGCTTCTGAGGCAAGACAAACCGTGGAAATCAAATCATCAGCCAGACCATGAGCCAGTTTTGCCAGACAATCAGCGGTTGCGGGAGCAATCAGGATCCAGTCAGCCCAACGCGCCAGTTTAATATGGCCCATTGCAGCTTCCTCATCAGCATCAAAGAAATTCAATGACACGGGATTACCACTGACCGTTTGCAGAGTGAGTGGCGTAATAAATTGCGTGCCGCCCTGGCTCATCATTACCCGTACTTCAGCACCGTATTCTTTTAATCTTCGAACTAAATCGGCTGACTTATAGGCGGCTATACTGCCGGTAACGCCAAGAAGAATACGTTTTCCCTGAAAAGCATTTGTCTCAATCATGCTGCATTTTTGCCTATCGCTAAATCACGCAAACTTAAGTCATCCAACACGTCATTCTGTGCTTCATTAATTTCAGAAAAGAAAGCTTCAATACCAGGTTCAGTGTGTTGCTGTAATGTTGAAATACCAATTTCTTCGGCACTACGTAAGCAGAACAAAATTTCACTGACTAAAATTTTGCTGACATCCCCCGCCATAGTAAAGGAATCTTTATCTCCGGCCACTTCTACTATAAAGCCGCCTTGCTCCAAAATGTCCAATAATTCCTCTAAATTTTCACTGCTTAACGTGGTCAGCTTCTCCAGCTCCGAGAGACTGTATGCCGGCTTTTTTTCACAAAAGCGACGGGCAATAATAGTCATTAGCCACAGGCCCTTTTTCTCACGTAAACGTGGGCTCAAAACCAGGGTTTTTCCGCCCATCAATACAAATCGTGGATGCTGAAGATAAAAAGCTACCTGAGATCCGGTCAATAAAATATACCAGCCAAGATAAAGCCATATCATAAAGAAAAATAAAATCGCAAAACTGGAATAGATTGCCGTGTAATTGGATGATGAAGCTACAAAAGTCGCAAATAAGGTCCCAAGTCCAATCCATAGCGCCCCGGCCACCATTGCACCACCCAGTGCGGGCCCAAGTTTCACTTTGGTATTGGGAATAAAGGTATAGAGAAAGGTAAAGGCGAGCACAATCATAAAATAGGGTAACAATTTGCTGAGAATCAGTAGCAATGTTCCAAATGGTTCGATTGATTGTAAGGTCGAGACCACATCATTATCCATCACCGTTGCGGCGACTCCTAAAGCAGAGAAGACCAATACCGGACCGATCATCACAACACTCATGTAATCAGTAAATCGACGTGCAAACGACCTTGACCTTTTCACCCGCCACACAAAATTAAAAGCACTTTCAACCTTCTGTACCAAAGCAATAATAGTGTAGAACAACATGCCCAAACCAATAGAACCCAGCACACCGACTTTGACGTTTTCTACAAAACCAATAATGCCGGAAGTCATTTCCCCTGCTTTTTCACCGAGTGGGGCCATAAAGTTGAGCAGTACGGGTTCTATTTGGTTATGTACTCCAAACGCTTTAAGCACCGAAAAAGCAACTGCAATCAACGGTACTAATGATAATAAGGTGGTAAATACCAGGCTCATTGCCCGCAGGTTTAATTCTCCGGTCGACAGTTGTCTCACCATCACATAAGCCACTCGACCCGCGTGCCGTGTCAAACGTTTTATTTTGCTGGCGCCTTCAGTCGTTTCCTGCCAAAGCTGAACCTGGAAAAAATGTTTTAACTTGTCTATATAGTCTTTCATGCTGGTTATCATCCTGATGGCAGGTTTATCCATTAAACTGGATTATCAATGTCAATGAAATAGTGTTGCAGGCCAAATTTCAGAGCAAGATGCTCTCCCAAGGATTTAACACCATAACGTTCTGTGGCATGGTGCCCTGCTGCGATGTAATGAATTCCAAGTTCTCTGGCCAAATGTGTTGTCTGCTCTGAAGCCTCTCCACTGATAAAGGCATCCAGACCTGACTCTGCTGCCTGCTGAATATAGCCTTGTGCAGCACCGGTACACCAGCCAACTGTTTTTATTAAACGATCATGACCGGCAATAATGGTAGGTTTTCGATCCAGTTGACAGGCGATATAGGATGAAAATTCGTCTAATGTTTGTGATGTTGCTAGTTTCCCCTGAAAACCGATAGCGGGTTCTCCAGTACCGGCAATAAATCCATCAATTTCTATATTCAGTATTTTCGCCAGTTGTACGTTATTACCAAACTCGGCATGGGCATCCAAGGGCAGATGGTAGCCAATAAGATTCATGTCATTATTGATTAACATTTTCAAACGTTGGTATTTAATGCCTGTCACTGTGGGAGCTTCGCCACGCCAGAAATACCCATGATGAACCATAAGGGCATCAGCATTGTGCTCCACAGCCGCTTCTAACAAAGCCTGACTTGCCGTTACGCCGGTCACCAGAGTATTTATCTCTGGTTTACCTTCTACCTGTAAACCATTCGGACAATAGTCCTGAAATCTCGATACTTCCAATTGCTCATCAAGATAGGCGATCAGCTCTGCTCGGGTTATCATTTAATTACTCCATAAAAACTCTGGAGTCTGTTGATCTTTCAAAGCCATCACTGCGGGAGACTCTGAAAGATCAACAGACCTTGGCCACTATACCAAACGGGAGTCGTTAAATGGATGCTGTAAGTATTATTGCGCTGAGTATGGGGGCCGCCTGGGCCAGTGGTATCAATTTATATGCTGCGGTATTTATGCTGGGCTATATGGGCACAACAGGGCATATGGTTTTGCCGACAGAGTTGCAGGTTCTCAGTGACCCTCTGGTGATGACGGCCGCAGCAGTAATGTATTGTGTGGAATTTTTCGCTGATAAAGTGCCTGGTGTCGATACCGGCTGGGACACTCTGCATACCTTTATCCGTATTCCGGCTGGTGCCATGTTGGCGGCAAGTGCAGTAGGAGATGTCAGCCCGGCAATCGAATTAACAGCAGGTCTGCTGGGCGGGAGCCTTGCTGCCGCAACCCATGCCACTAAAGCCGGCAGTCGATTAATGATCAATACCTCACCAGAACCTTTCAGCAACTGGACAGCCTCAATAACCGAAGACTTGCTGGTGATTGCCGGTTTGTGGACGGCCCTCACTCATCCGCTGTGGTTTCTTGCGGCACTAATTGTTTTCATCATGTTAATGATTTGGTTGCTACCGCGTTTATGGCGTTTAATCAAAACGGTTTTACAATACATTGGAAGCTGGCTGGGATGGTGTGAAAAACCGCAAACGACGAAAACAGCAACAAGTGATCAATCCGCTGAAGCCATAGAGATTAAATCTGTATCCGATAAATACGAAAACTAACGACGGCGATACACCACACCATGCGGCGTGCGTTGCAAATCAAAGGCATCGGTGTAACCACTAATCGTTTCCGAGGCACCTAAAAACAGGTACCCACCCGGGTTTAATGCCTGGGCCAAACGGGTAAGAATATCTGTCTTGCGTTGCATCGAAAAATAAATCAACACATTACGGCACAGGATGACATCAAACCGACCCAATCCGGTATAGCTTTGCAACAGATTCTGTTCCCTGAACTGAACCCGCTGTTTAACTTCATCGACAATTTGCCAGCGGCCTTCAAAGGGTTTGAAAAACTGTTGTCGTCTCGCGGGGGAAATTCCTCTTATCAGGGCATGTTCTTCATAAACACCCCGTCGTGCCAGTGCAAGCATGCTGTTAGAAATATCCGTGGCAATAATTTGTGTGCTTTTAAGTTTGCTATCCGGCTTTTTACGAATATATTCATTGAGGATCATACTGATCGTATAGGGCTCCTGCCCCGAAGAGCAGGCTGCTGACCAGATTCTGCAGGGTGCTGTAACCCGCGTTTCCAAATCCGCCAACGTCATTTTTTCAAATACTTCAAACGGCCCGCCATCTCTGAACCACGACGTTTCATTCGTTGTCATCGCATCAATAACCGCGTCTCGCAAATGACGTGGATGGCCACGCTGTATCGCATTTAACAGATCGGCAACTGAGGGAATATTTTCATCACGTAACAGCTTGGTGAGACGGCTGACAATTAAATATTGTTTGCCATCACCCAAAACAATGCCGCAGGCCTGTTCCAAAAAAAGTCGAAACCGTTCGTAATCGGTCTGACTAATATCATTTCCTTGTAACATACCTGAGTTTTGCCCACCTTAATTGTTTCGTTCTATAACATTTAGCGGCCAATATGCTTAAATGTTTAGCCGTTATAATTTAACCATACTCTGATTGCTTATATGCCAAAAAACAAGCCCAACATACAGCGACGCAATATTTTGATTACCGGATGTTCGAGCGGCATTGGTTTGGAGGCTGCCAGAATATTACATCGGCGGGGGCATAATGTGATTGCGACAGTCAGAAAACCTGTCGATCAAATCATGCTTTCACAAGCAGGTATCAGCAATTTACTTTGCGACCTGACCAACAGTGAATCGATAGGCGGCATGGTTGAGGCAGCAATAAAAGCGTTCGAGGGTAAAGTCGATGTATTATTTAATAATGCTGCCTATGGTCAGCCAGGCGCAGTGGAAGATTTGACCCGGGACGCGCTCCGTGAACAATTTGAGACCAATGTGTTTGGTACTCAGGAACTGACTAACCTGGTGATAAAACAGATGCGCCAGCAGGGATCTGGCAGAATCATCTATAACAGCTCTGTTTTAGGGCTCATCGCTTTACCCTATCGGGGCGCATACAACGCCAGTAAATTCGCCATCGAAGGTTTGGCTGATACCTTGCGTTTGGAGTTAAAAGGTACAGGTATTACCATTTCGCTCATCGAACCTGGCCCAATAACCAGCCAGTTCAGGCAAAATGCTTTTACCAAATATCAGCAGCATATTAATAAAGATACCAGTGCTCATAAGGCCAGCTATACAGCAATGGAAAAACGCCTGTTAACGCCAGGGCCAGCAGCACCTTTCACCCTTCCAGCCAAAGCAGTAGTTGATAAGTTAGTACATGCCATAGAAGCCGATCGACCAAAGATTCGTTATTACGTTACTTTTCCGACGTATCTGTTTGCGTATCTCAAACGCGTTTTATCTGCCAACGCTCTGGATTGGGTACTCCGAAAAGTTTCTCGTGATGAACAAAACTAGGGCCTGTTTATCTTTGATAGCCACCACTGCTGGAAACTATTTTTTCGTCATACAAGGCGGAAATGATGCAGTGTAGTTACTCTACGTAAATCATTTTCAACGCCGTTGGGCGGAAAAATAGTCCCAGCCCTATGGGTTGTGGCTGAAAATACACCACTCTGCGTTACTCGTTGTTTATTTAGAACGACTAAACTACACTCCTCTCGCCTTGATTGGTGTATTTTCAGTCACAACAGAGGCGGCTATCAAAGATAAACAGGCCCTAGCGCACATTATTTTCACTCCGTGATATGCCATAATCGCCGGCATATTGCTTCCCATGGATGAGATATAAATGGCCAGGATGTCAAAACTTCAACTTCATTGGAAAACGGCCTACAGTATTTTTTTTGGCAGCTGTCTGACCGGCTTCATCATTCTGAGTGTTATCGGTTATTTAAACTTTCTGCAGGGACTATTTGAAAAAGCACAGCTGCTGACTATCTATCTCTTACCATTTTTGTTGATATTGTTGTTTTCTCTGGCCTTAACGTTATGGGTATTGCGACGTCTATCCCAACCGTTAACTCAGATTGAACAAATTTCTCTGGCCCTTCCCTTATTGTCGGCAAAAAAATATCAGCAGGCACGCCAGCTATTATCAGAAACGACTGTCAGCAGTATTGATCAGGAAGTCATTGAGCTGTCGAACCTGACTCATCAACTGATAAATGTGCTGGATCATCTCGATCAGCACAGAAGGTTACGCAATCAGCAGGTTCAGATTAAGAATCGTGAGCTGCGTAAAGATCGTGACTTCATAAAAAGTCTGCTTGATACCGCCCAGTTAATCGTTTTAACCATTGATAAAAAATTTGATATTTCGCTGTTTAATGATTATGGCGAACAAATTACCGGCTATAACAAAAATGAAGTTCTCAATACCAATGTCGCCAGAATGTTTCCAGCCAGTCATTGGACTGAGGCCAATATCCATTTCAATGAATTGCTGGCCGGTCATCAGCGAATAGCCCAACAGGATGCCGAACTCATTGATAAAAACGGCCTTATCCGTCAGATTTCCTGGCTGCATTCACGCCTCGAACATGATAATCAGCAAGCGGTAATTTTATCAGTTGGTCTGGATATGACTGATAAAAAAGACGCTGAAAAACGCATTGTCTGGATGGCTGAGCATGACCCGCTGACCGACTTATGTAATCGACGAAAATTTATTGAAGAGTTCGAAAAGTCGCTGCGTATGGCGATTCGGTATCACCACCACAACACCCTGCTGTATCTCGATTTGGATCAATTCAAGGACATCAACGATACCAGTGGTCATCGGGCCGGTGATGAACTGTTGATTCTGGTTGCCCGTGCCCTCAAACGGGTTACCCGTTTTACTGATCTGGTTGCCAGACTGGGAGGCGATGAGTTTGCCATTTTAATGCCTGAAAGCGACTCTGCCGGGGCTATCACATTGGCAAAAAAAGTAATCCATGAGCTGAGCACTATTCAGCTCGAATATGGTGCAGTTCACCACAAAGTATCCACCAGTATCGGTATTGTGCACTTCCCGTTACAAGATGCCAGTATTCATGAACTGATGGGGTTTGCTGATCTGGCAATGTACCAGGCAAAAGCTTTTGGTAAGGGCAGTTTCCATACCTTTTCGCCTGATGATCGTACTCGAGAGCAACTGCAAGCCCGTGTATTATGGAAACATCGAATTGAACAGGCTCTGGAACAGGATCTGTTTGTGTTGTTCTATCAGCCGATTCTCGAATTGCAGACGGACAAAATAGAACATTACGAGGTTTTACTGAGAATGCGGGATCCCAGCACTGGTGAATTGCGCCTGCCCGGAAAATTTATTCAGATTGCTGAACAGGTTGGTTTGATTCAGCAGATAGATCATTACGTTATTCACCATGCTCTGCAACAACTGGGGGCATTGCAAAAGCAGGGAAGAAACGTTTGTTTTGCCATAAACCTCTCTGGATTGGTGATTGATACATCCGTGTTATTGCCTTTGCTGGAAAAGACGATTGCCGAACATCAAGTCAATCCCAACGGCATCATTTTTGAAATCACAGAAACGGTAGCAGTCTCTAATCTGCAGCAAGCCAAAGCCATGATGCAGTCAATAAAAGCCTTAGGCTGTCGGTTTTCCCTCGATGATTTTGGCGTCGGGTTTTCCTCATTTAACTATATGCGGGAATTGCCCGTCGACATCATCAAAATTGATGGCATCTTTATTAAAAATCTGGATAAAAATGCCGATGACCAACTTTTTGTCAAAGCTTTAGTTGATGTCGCCAAAGGGCTTAATCGTCAGACCACCGCTGAGTTTGTAGAAAATGCAGAAATATTAGCGCTGTTAAGAGGTTATGGGGTGGATTTTGCTCAGGGATATCACATTGGCCGCCCACAACCAGCTTTGCTTGATACTACTAATTGGTCTGAGTCAGTTTCTAAATAACATTTCGTTGTTCGTCCGCCTCATGCTTGTGCAGCCGACACGTCGTTTCGAATCATCTTGGTGCAAAAAAACACTTTTTCACAGCAGCCTAAAACGCTAACCAATTGAAACTAAAGCATAAAGCAAGTCAGGCATAAAACATGCTAACTACTTACCTGTTTACATCAATTCAATCTGGAGCGTTTATGTCTTATCTCATACCAAGTGAATTTACCAAAAAAATGGTCGATGCCGGTGAATCAAAGCTCAAAATGGCTACCCGGGACGTATTGATTCGATCTTATATGGCTGGGGCTATCCTGACCCTCGCCGTGGCATTTGCGGTGACTGCCGCGGTACAAACCGGTTTACCAATTGTAGGCGCGTTAGTTTTCCCTGTCGGATTTGTTTTACTGAATTTATTGGGCTTTGATTTGCTGACAGGTGTATTTGCATTAGTACCATTAGCCTTATTGGATAAACGTCGTGGCTGCACCTTTAACGGCATGTTAAAAAACTGGTTACTGGTGGGTATTGGCAACCTGTTCGGAGCCCTAACCACAGCCCTGTTAGTTGGCATCGCCTGGACCTTCGCTTTTACCACTGAACCTGGCGCAGCAGGTCAGGCCATTGCCAAGGCTGCTGAAGCACGGACCTTGGGTTTTGCAGCACACGGCGGTGCCGGCTGGCTAACTGTTTTTGTCGCTGGCATTCTCTGTAACTGGATGGTTTCTACCGGTGTTGTTGGTGCGATGTTATCCAATTCAGTCGCCGGCAAAGTGGTCGCAATGTGGTTGCCTATCGCAGTGTTTTTTGGACTGGTTTTCGAACACGCCGTCGTTAACATGTTCCTGTTTCCGATGGGTATGTTGATGGGCGCAGATATCACCATTGCTGACTGGTTATTGTGGAACGAAATACCGGTTATTTTCGGTAACCTGGTCGGCGGTTTAGTACTGACTGGTGGCATGTTGTATGCCACACATTACAAAACAGGTGCACCTACCGCGGAGTTTTCAGAAAAAATGAATTGATTTCCTCGTTGGCCTGGCACCGGGAATTGGTGTCAGGTTTTTTATTCAAACAAAAGATTTTGGAGTGACAATGAATAAACTTGCTATGACGCAAGCCATCATGGTGGCAAAAGAAACGAAAGAACTGACCTGGGAAAAAATTGGTGAAGTCATTGGTATGTCACCTGAGTGGACGGCATCAGCGTGTCTGGGAATGAACAGTATGCCGGCCGATACTGCCAAAAAACTGTGTCAGTCACTGGATCTGGGCACTGAAGTGGAACTGGCTCTGCAGAAATATCCAAACAAGCAATGGGACCAAACGGTTCCTACCGATCCATTACTCTATCGTCTTTATGAAATGATGTCTGTTTATGGTCCGACCATTAAAGAGATTGTGCATGAAAAATGTGGCGATGGCATTGTCAGTGCCATTGATTTTGCCATGAATATCGAGAAAAAACCTGATCCTAAAGGTGATCGCATTGTGATTACGCTTGATGGTAAATTCTTACCTTACAAATCCTGGTAAATTTCAGGTGCACCGTTAACGCGGTGCACCTTAATATTTAACGTGCCGGACGAGCGTATACGTAGACCAGATAATACGCCATTGCTACAAAGCCAGCACCACCAACAATATTCCCCAGCGTAACAGGGATAAGATTGCCCATTAAGCCACCAAAATCCAGTGTGGCCAATTGCGCAGCATCAAAATGACCAGCAGCCACAATGGCTTGATCTGTTGCGGCTATCATCGCGATTGGAATCATGTACATATTCGCCACACAATGTTCAAATCCCATGGCCACAAAGCCAGAAATGGGAAATAACACAGCCATTACTTTATCGGTCACGCTGCGTGAAGCGTAGACCATCCAGCTGCCAAGACAGACCAGCACATTACAGAATAATCCACGGACAAAAGCTTCTGTGGTGGTATGGTCCACTTTGGCAAGACCGGTTTTGATCGCTGTTACCCCTACCCCCAGATTGCCATCACTTAAATAGCCGGAGAGATACACCAGATAAACAGTGACTAAAGCACCGACCAGATTACCAACATAGACAATTCCCCAATTACGCATCAGTGACCTGAAACTTACCTGCCCTTTGGCGTAAGCCATCACCACCAGCGTATTCCCGGTAAATAATTCTGCCCCGGCTATCACCACCAGAATAAACCCCAACGCAAATACCAGACCACCAACCAGTCTGGCCAGACCATATGCAGCACCGGCGTCGGTCATTACCACTGTGTAATACATGGCGGCAAACGAAATAAAAGCGCCCGCCATTAACGAGAGAATAACCAGTGGGATAATGGACATATTGGCCTTATCCACACCGACGGTTTTGACTTTTTCCGCGACTTCCGCTGGCGTGAAAGCATCGACAAACTTGCCGAAATCAGACATGAGTTAGTTACCTGTGAGAGATGAGGACAAAGTCCGGCATTATATCAGTGACTTGCAGCGCTTTGCAGGGATTGCATTCCCAACTTCAGCAATGATTATTGAAGATCAACAGGCAAAACAGACGAAATAATCTTTAACCAAAGTTCTGAATCATGGTTTCATTAAACTATCGAGTTGGGTCTGTTTTACCCAACTCGATAAATGATTCCCGTTTAAACAGGGTCTGTTGCCCTTTCAGCGC
>OJGS01000672.1_pt1 | contig 10547 bp, 8 predicted proteins | sample 1594531 | NCBI WGS metagenome assembly OJGS01 (sample SAMN05416816, study PRJEB24817) | seawater metagenome | isolation source: Sea water | place: Canada:Atlantic | collected 2013-07 | reverse complement strand
GATCAGCCTCGGTCTCGTGGGCTCGGAGATGTGTATAAGAGACAGATTTAACAGATGTGCGGACCTCGGTACCAGCGACAATTGAAGGATCGAAACTACCTAACGATATGACAGCTGACCAGGGTTTTAATTTTAGCACCTCTGCCTTTACAGCGGTCAACCTAGCAAATTTCATGGCCGTAGATGTCGATAATACTGGAAATCCAGTGACTATTGATCTCTCCGAGTTAAAAGCACGGAACAGTGCTGTTACTGGCGTTGAGCTTGCCTCGATCATGCAGAACCAACTTAATACAAAATTTGGTGATGAACGCTACTTTGATTTGACCACCGCCAGTAACAGAACTTTTAATCTTAACTACACCACTGGTGGCGCAACTACAGTAGTTCCAATTGACCTCGGCACAACTTTCAATACCGCGCCATTGCAAACTACTGCAACCACTAAACAGATTGTTGCCGACATACAAGCCAAGGTCGATGCGACGATAACAGCGGGTAAAGTCACTGTGTCTTATGACTATGCTCAGCGAAGCTTTAAGTATTTGCCAACGTCTTCCTCCGACAGTATCACAGTAGATGCCGCGTCCACGAATAATCTATTTGGTGCAGCGCCTACGGCGGTGGCGATCGATGCGTATGGATTTTATGGCCAAACGGTCACTCCAAACGGTGAATTACAGCGAGTCGCCAATGAACAACGCTATGGAATTAAAGTTGCTTATGACGGAGCAAAACAAACATTCTCTTTTTCCTCCGGTTCAACAGGAGACAACTCTGAGGTGTCCGTCGACTTCTCGGTTCCTGCATACAACGCGGGCACCGGTATTCCAACGGGTGTAGATACTAGTGGGGACGGAGTTGTCGACAAGGTCCAACAGCTAAATTTTGCTACGTTTATGGGTTTTGAAGTTACTGGTGCTGCTGATTCAAATTATGCAATTGCGCCATCTGACTCGGCTTTACGAGGCGTTGCTTCGTTACCGGCTATAACCCGCGGTTCGGGTATAGCAGTCAACGTTAATAATAACTTCTCAGTTGACGCGTCGAATAATACGTTCGTAGTCAGCGTGGACGATGTTAAGGGTACTTTGGTGCTGCCCACTGGCGCTGGTTATACGTTAGACAGCTTTATTGTTGAACTAGAAAAAGGCATTAATAAGTTAGCCTCGGACACTGGAAGCACAGTGTCAGGTGTAGAGGTGCAGTACGACGCAGCCTCTAATGGATTGGTATTTACCACTGGAAGCACAGGCACTGACTCATTTATAAAAGTTTCAGGAAGTGCTACGTGGGGCCTTGCAAATATAGCTTCAGGTCGTGGTACTACTACGACTTGGATCAAGCCATCCCAATCTGCGGATACTGTAAATAACGTCGCCGTTCAAAAATATATCGATGAATTTGGTGTTGAAACGGCGAGTGCAGATGGTTTCTCTACGCTGCCAGAATGGTCACCGATCTTTTTAGATAAGGGCGAATTGACATTCGATACATCTGGTAACTTAGTCTCGCCATCTGGTGGTGCACAGTTGGATACGGTGTTCTTGGCTGGTGGTCGTGGTGCATTGAACCTGACCATTGACTACACAGGCACAACGCAGTTCTCACAAGCCTTCGCAGTTAAGTCGCAATCTCAAGACGGTTCACCTGAGGGTGACTTGGTCGGAGTAGACATTGGCGATGACGGTTTGGTGGTTGCTAGTTACTCTAATGGCTCCCAGGACTCCCTCGGTAAAATTGTTTTAGTAACCTTCCCAAGTAACGAGGGTCTGCGTCAAAACGGAGACAGTTCTTACCTATCATCTGCAAAGTCTGGTGCGGCTACATTTGGTGAGGCTGGTACTGCTGGATTTGGAACCATTCGAGCCGGTGCTCGAGAGCGATCAAACGTAGACCTAACAACTGAGCTTGTTGGTCTAATTACCGCGCAAAGAAACTTCCAAGCCAATGCTAAAGCGATTGAAACATCGTCTGCATTGACGACGGCCATTATTAATATCCGCTCGTAGGTTAGTCACTCATGGATAAAGGTATATATACAGCGGTTGCGTCTATTAACTCGCAGCGTATGCAAGAAACGAACTCTGTTCACGAACTTGCAAACGTGTCGACTTTTGGATTTAAAAAAGCTTATCAAATGGCATTGCAATCCTACCGTGTAGACGGCGACGGCTTTAAAACTCGTTATCTTGCCGGTAACGCAGCCCAAGGCATTGTTGATTTAACACCGGGCAGCAGAATTGCTACAGGTAATGACATGGATATTTTCATGAATGGATCTACGGTTTTGGGTGTGCAGAATGACGAAGGCCAAACTGCATTTACCAGACGTGGCGATATACGACCAAATCAAAATGGCGAGCTAGCGCTGACCACTGGGCAAGTTGTACTTAACGACGGTGGCGGCCCTATTGCTGTACCCATAGATCAGATCCTCAGCATTTCTGATGAAGGCGTAATTTATGCAATGGACCCCAATGATGAGACGGGTGCTACACAAGAGGTCGCACGGTTAATGTTGCGTGACAGTAGCGCGGTATCGTTAGAAAAAATGGAGGACGGTCTTTTTAGAGTAAGCGGACAAGAACCCGGTGATTTCGCAAATGGCCCCGAAGAGGTCTCGGTATCTAGTGGCCAGCTTGAAGGCAGCTCATCAAACGCTATGGACGTAATGGTCGATATGATCAACGGCACGCGCTCTTTTGAGATGAAAATGAAATTAGTCAAAGAGCTGGGTGACCTCGGTGACTCTAACAACACATTAATGCGACTGGCATAAGCCCAGTAGTTTAGGAATAAGAATATGGATGCTTCACTTTGGGTTGCTAAAACCGGACTAAACGCTCAGCAAACGCGAATGAGCGTGATCTCAAACAACTTGGCCAACGTTAACACCAATGGCTTTAAGCGCGATCGTGCGGTATTCGAAGACCTGCTCTATCAAAACATCCGTCAAGCTGGCGGCCAAACTGGCGCTGATTCAGTTGCCCCAACTGGCTTCATGCTAGGTACGGGTACGCGTATTGTCGCGACAGAAAAAATGCAGGGCCAAGGCAACATGATCGCAACAGAGAATTCTCTGGATCTGGCTATTGAGGGTCCTGGCCTATTTCAAATTCTTCAGCCCGACGGCACGCTGGCCTATACCCGCGACGGTAGCTTCAAGCTGTCCCAAGAGGGCGAGCTCGTGAACTCTGCCGGCTATTTGCTTCAACCGGCAATTGCCATTCCTCAGGAAGCAGCCTCTATCTCTGTGGGTGGCGACGGCACAGTAAGTGTTGAGCTGGCCAACGGTGGCGGAAATCAGCAGCTCGGCCAAATTCAGATCGCTCGGTTTGTAAACCCAGCAGGTCTAGAGTCCTTAGGCCGTAACCTATTTCGTGAAACCCAAGCCAGTGGACCGCCATTAGTGGGTAACCCAGGTGAACAGGGTTCAGGAGAAATTGCCCAAGGTATGTTGGAAGCTTCCAACGTCAACGTCGTTGAGGAGTTAGTCAACATGATTGAAACCCAGCGCGCTTATGAAGTGAACTCCAAAGCGATTTCCGCAGTGGATTCCATGTTGCGCTTCCTTAACCAGAATCTATAGAGGTCTATGATGTTAATTTCTAAGTCATTACAAAAACTTCTCTACGCGACTGTGTTCGCAACAAGTTGCTCAGGGTGCGTAACGCAGGGATTGCCCCCGCTGGTTCAGGATGCAGCTTTTGAGCCCATCTCACCGTTAATGCCTGTGGCGCAGGTGTCCGTGACAGGTTCAATTTTTAATGACAATAGCGCAAGTAGTCGCTTTGGCTATAAAAAGAACTACCAAGTGGGCGATATCATCACAGTCGTGTTGACCGAATCTACGCAGGCTCAAAGACAAAGCGGTGTGGAAACTGTCAAAGAAGGGTCAAATAGTCCAATGGCCGCGCTGCAAGAAGTGTTTAGCCCGGCTAGTCGTATTGAACGAGCGCTAAAGGCTACGCCATTCAACGATTTGAAAATCGAGTCCAAGGGCTCTGGATCTGCCAATCAAGCCGCCTCTCTAAATGGCGCCGTGGCGGCAACCGTTATCCAGGTATTACCAAACGATAGTGTTGTCGTGCAGGGGCAAAAGCGTTTAACGCTGAGTGAAGGAAGTGAAACTATACGCATTATTGGCGTTGTTTCGCTAAACGACATACAACCGGATAACACCGTTTTGTCGTCTCGGTTGGCTAATGCTCAAATTTCCTATCAAGGCGCTGGTAATTTAGCGTCCGTTTCAAAAGTGCCCTGGGGTACGAATGTTCTCAACAAAGTTTGGCCATTTTAATGATTAAAAGATTCATATTTTTGAGCACGTTAATAAGCAGTCTAATTGCTGCTCCTGTCTATGCTGATCGGATCAAAGACTTAACGTCTGTAGCAGGCGCAAGACCCAACCAGTTGATGGGTTACGGGCTCGTTGTTGGTCTAGCGGGTACTGGCGACCGCGACAAAATTTCTTTCACCGCTCAAAGTTTAAAGACGGTTTTAGACAAACTCGGAGTTGCTGTGGACGGCCCTGTCTCAAACTACGATTTATTTACTCGAGGCGCTACCAATCTTGCTTATGACAAGACCAAATTAGACAACGTAGCGTCTGTATTGGTAACTGCTACCTTGCCGCCTTTTGCAAAGCCGGGACAGACGATCGACGTCAGCGTGGCCACTATCGGCCTCGCTTCCAGCTTACGCGGCGGTAATCTTATTATGACCGAACTGCGTGGAGCAGACGGTGAAATTTATGCGCTAGCGCAAGGTTCTCTGACAACGACTGGCGTTGAAGTTAACGCTGCGGGCTCTGAGGTAAGCATTGGTGTACCTACAACTGGTCGCGTGCCTAACGGCGCGTTGGTTGAACGATCGGTGAATACACCCTTTGGCACGTCAGAGCACATTGTTCTAAACGCTAATCAAGGTGACTTTACAACCATCAACGCGATCTCTGAAGCCATTAATGAAAATTTTGGTGCCGGTACAGCAAGTGCCATCGATGCTCGTTCCGTAGCAGTTCGAGCGCCGCAAGATATGGCATCACGCGTGAGCTTTGTCAGCATGATTGAAAATTTGGATGTAGTGCCAGGAGAACCGAAAGCCCGAGTGGTCGTTAATTCTCGCACAGGCACAGTGGTCATCAGCCGTACAGTTAAGGTAACCGCTGCGGCTGTGACGCAAGGTTCTTTATCGGTGACCATCTCTGCTACTAACGAAGTGGTCCAGCCCAATGCCGCTGTCCTTGGTGACGCCGCAGGCGAGGCGGTTGAACTTGCAAATGCAGAAATCGCTGTTGAGGAGGAGATCAATCCAATGTTTCTTTTCCAGCCCGGCGTAGATCTGCGCGAAATTGTTGAGGCGGTTAACCAAGTTGGTGCTAGCCCCTCCTCGCTTATAGCCATACTCGAAGCGCTGAAAAGCTCTGGCAGTTTGCGCGCTGAGCTGTTGGTTATTTAGGTAGTAACGATGTCTGATTCAAATTTTTCAACAAGCGCCTTAGATTTTGGTCATATGGCGCAAATGCGCGCGGATTCTAAGCTTGGTGACGAATCCGTTACTAAAGAAGCGGCCCAGCAGTTTGAATCAATTTTCATCAATATGATGTTGAAGTCTATGCGCCAAGCCACTGAGCGTTCTGGTTTGCTGGATTCGCAAGCCTCAAAAACCTACGAATCAATGTTCGATCAGCAAATTGCAGTGGAATTGTCTAAGGGCGGTATGTTCGGTGTCGCGAACGTTCTGAACACGCAAATGCACGCTCAGAAGATGGGCCAACCAGAAAGACCTGACGTTAAACCGCTCAACCAAGCGCCTAAATCTTTTGTGATTAACGCAGACCAACCCAGTTACGAAATTCAACGCCCCAAAAATAATGGGGCAATGCCTTTGCCCGGTAGTAGAGGCAAGCTATGACAGATCTAATTTCAGTAGGCGGCGCAGCGATTCGCAACAGTCAACTGGCGTTATCTGTCGTCAGTAACAATATTGCCAACGCGAATACCGAAGGTTATGTCCGCCAAGATCTTGATGTTTCGGAAAATACGCCGACTAAAAACGGACTGTTCTATTTAGGCAGTGGCGCTTTGGCCGAAGGCGTACGCCGCTCCTATGACGGCCAAGTGGAAGCCTCGCTGCGTGCAAGTAGTAGTGATCTGCGTGCACAGACACCTTTGATTGAACATACCGAGCGAATGATAAACGTGCTAGGTAACGAAAGTGCGTCATTGACCCCAGCCCTTGGTTCGTTTTTTGACAGCCTCAAGAGCCTCAGTGTAGACGCTGGCTCAGGACAATTGCGTACGCATGTGCTCACTGAGTCGGAAATTTTGGCATCGCGGTTTAACGCACTGGCGATTCAATTAGAAAGTTTAGATACCGAGACTCAACAGTTAGCCACCGCCGGGGCAAATGAATTTAATGCCTTGGCTGAACAATTAGCGAATGTAAATGTGGGCTTACAGAAGACCAATGATATTCAAAAGCAGCCCGCAGCATTACTCGATAGCCGAGACAAACTACTGCGTGAAATGTCGGCAATCGTCAAAGTCTCGGTACGCGAATCTGCCAGTGGTACTGTTGCTGTCACCGTAGGTGATGGTTCCTCAAAAGCTTTGGTTGTCGATGGTGGAAAGTCGACGCCTATCCAAGTCCGCTTTTTGGCAACCGACAATGGCCGCGCCGAAGTACTTTTAGATCCCTATGGCGAGCCAGTGAATTTATCTGGCTTATTAGGCGGCGAGCTTGGCGGTATGATCAACTTTAGAGATCAAATGCTCGCGCCAGCCGTTGCCAATCTAGACAATATTGCCAAGGTGCTTATGCAGGAAGTGAACGCTGCTCACGCTAGGGGCATGGATCTTAATGAAAATCCTGGTAAAGCAATGTTTGTCAGCCCGCCAGATTTTACCTTGGATTACTCCAACGCTAAAGGCAGTGCAACGCCAACGATCAGCGTAGTGACAGAGTCCCAAGCTAATCTGCGTCCAATGGAGCTTCTATTCGACAAGGCCGGCGATCGCTGGATTGCCACAGACCTTACCAGTGGGACCAAATATGCTTCAACCGGTAACCCGCCTAGGCTGGGAGTCAATGGCTTAGCAATAACCCTCAATGGCGCGGCTCAAGACGGCGATCAAATTGCGTTTAGTGGTAAACAAAATTACGCCAAAACAATTTCCTTAGCCATTACAGACACTAAAGATCTTGCGGCAGGAGACTTATTTAGGGTCTCCAAGAACGTAACCAATTTAAGCGACGTGGATGCAACAATAGGCATTGTCACGCCAGCGGCAATCTCAAGCACTGTGCCTGAACTGAGCACAATATTGGTCAACAACACCAATAACGCCGCAGCACTTACATTAGATGCCAGTTATTCAGCGGCTAAAAGCTTTGTAGCAGCGGGCACCAAAAATGTAGACCTTACGTTCTCTAAAACCGCTTCTAGCACAGCCGAATTGCAGATATTCACCAGAGATGGCCGTCATTTATTTGGTAGCGCACTCTCGGCAGCGCAGCAGGCTGTGATGCTAAACGCGAAGAATGGTTTTATCACAGACAGCACCTACTCCAATACTTACTTAAACGGTGACACCCGTTATATGGGCGAAACCTGGAGTATTGGCGCTAGCGGTCAGTCCGTATCGCAGATTCAAGATGATGGCTCTACGTTGATTGTTGGTGAAGCGCTCATACGCAGCAGTACTGTGAGTACATATACAAACAGCACAGCGGCGAGTGTAGATGTGATTGCCAGCGGTGCTTTGAAATTAGACGGCAAAGCATTAGGTCCTCTGAGTGTGGCTGCGGGCCAAAGTTTGACTGCTTCAGGCGTAAAGGCCTGGTTAGATGCTGGAATTGCGTCGAACGGATTGAATGCCACCGTAAGTTTAGAAAACGTGATTCGTATACCTGCGAATGAGCTTTCTGCCACCACTGGCGTGCTGACAATAAACAATGTGTCAATTAATGGCGCGACACCTTTCACCACGTCCGCCGCGCTAGTGAATGCGATTAATGCCAAAACAGCTGCATCGTCTGACTACGCTGCTGGGCCGCCACAAGTTGGCACACCCGCAACAAATGTTGAGGCAAGCCTGGATTTCGACGGCGCGCTGATACTTAAGCACCTGAATGCAGGCACCATTAGTTTTGGTAACACTGCTGGCGTTTTAACCAAGATGACAGGTGATGTGGCAGCGGGGTTTGTTATTCAAGCCAATCGCAGCGCGGGAGACACTTCTGCCAAGACCGTTGCCTTAACTTTAAGCGCTACAGGCAGCACAACAGATTTGGCAAAACTGGGCTTAGACACAACGGTGAATATCTCTGGTCAGTTGAAGGAAGATTTGGTCGTCTTTAGCACTGGCACCACCGGGAATTCTGCAAAACTGTCCGCCGGGTATACCAAGGGTGAGGCAAATTCACTGCAGTTGCGTGGCAACACATTGGATATCGAATTTGTTTCTGATAGCGAATACAAAATTACTGACAAAACAACCAATACTATTGTTGCCCAACGCAACTATACCGCTGGCCAAGTTATTCAGTACCAAAACTTACAGGTAACGCTGAGTGGCTCACCCAAATCTGGCGACAAATTCCAAATCGACAATAACCAAAAAGGTTTCGGTAGCAACGAGAACATCGTTCGCCTGTCTAACCTGGAATCGGCAAAGTTACTGGGTAACGACGAAACTTTTCACGAGTCCTATCTAAATTTAATCAACTTAGCGGGCAGCACCGCTAGACAAGCCACTGTGACTAAAGAAGCACTACAGGTGGTTTACGACCAAGCATTTGAGTCCCGTGACCAGATAGCTGGCGTCAACTTAGATGAAGAAGCGGCAAATTTGATCCGCTTTCAACAAGCCTATCAGGCATCGGCCAGGTTGGTGCAAACCGCCAATGAACTATTCGACACCATTGTTCGTCTATAGTGAGCAGCAATAGAAAATGAAAATTTCAACTTCTCTGAATTACCAACGCGCATTGACTAACATTCAAAACGCGAACGCCGAGGTCTCTAAAACTCGGGAGCAAGTATCTACTGGTAAACTTCTGGTGCGTCCCAGCGACGATCCGACCAAAGTAGCGACGATCGAAAATTTAGATCGCGCCATTGCAAAATCTGACACCTATACCGGGTTACTGGGAGATTTGAAGCAGCGCTACGAACTAGAAGAGACCGTGCTGCTATCAGGTTCGGATATTCTGGTTAGACTAAAAGAGTTAGCTATTCAAGCGTCCAACGATACCCTTGCGATTGAAGACCGGCGGATTGTCGCACTAGAAGTAGCGGGCCTTAAAAAAGAGCTGTTGAATATTGCTAATACTCAAGATGTTTCCGGCAGCACCATATTTGCTGGAGGCAATACAAGCATAGAGCCCTTCACCACATTGAATGATGGCAGCATTTCCTATCAGGGTGATGCACGACAAATACAAGTCAGCGTCAGTGATACACGAGACCTGAATAAAAATCGTAATGGCTTAGACGTGTTTGGACCGGCGGAACGAGAGTTAGTGGCTGCAGTAGCTGCCGAATACACTCAGGCGCCAGGTACGCTAGCCAATTACAATGGCGCAACTACCATTACAGATGGTGTCACCACATTGACTTTTGATCACTCTGGCGGAGCTCCAGCTAGCATTGAACGGCTCATCAGCGATTTAACAAGCGGTGCTAATGAATCCGCTTATGTAGATTTCAAATACACGATTACCGATAACCCAAATAATCCAGGTGAATTGCTGTTTACTGCAAAGAACAAGGAATCTGTGGCAGCGGCTAATGTACCATTATTGGTTGCAGCAGGTGCCACGGATGAAGCAGCAGCGGCTACAAATGCCGTGGCTGGTGTTGATCGTACCACTCAAGGTATTGCCTTTTTCACCGCGCTAGAAGATTTTGTTACCGCGCTGAACAGTAATGACACTTCCAATATTCGTCGAGCTGTGGGTGAGGTAGGTGCGTTACATGAGGGGTTAGTTAAATCTGTCGGTCGCGTGGGCAGCGAAATTCAAAGCGCGGATAGGCAGCTTGAACTGCATGCAGACAGCAAGATCCGCTTAGAGACATTGTTATCAGGTGAGGAAGACCTAGACTATTCCGAGGCGTTAACGCGTTTCAATGAAGAAATGACAAGGTTAGAAGCGACTCAAGCGACTTTTGCACAAGTTGCGCGTCTGTCTTTGTTTGAATATATTTAAGCGCTAACGATTAACTATATAAACAAGCCTATTTGGTAACATTAGTCTTAAGCTATGCTCATTAGGTGCCCCTGAGATTCTTCTGCCGGTACAGTGGTAGATGGCATTAACAGGGTTTCCCACCCTTTCTGTAACTCTGTAATCAACTCACGTATTTCCTCAAGGTCTTCTACAAGCGGCATTTGAATGCTTTGGTCGATGGCCCTATCTAACATGGAGAAAAAATCGTCAAGATGGTTAACCAATTGTTTATCGGGAAGGTCAGCAAAACATCTGTTTAAAAAACTCAATAAGTTTTTTGCATGTCTTAACGAACTTGCCGCTGAGGA
>OJGS01000671.1_pt1 | contig 10559 bp, 5 predicted proteins | sample 1594531 | NCBI WGS metagenome assembly OJGS01 (sample SAMN05416816, study PRJEB24817) | seawater metagenome | isolation source: Sea water | place: Canada:Atlantic | collected 2013-07 | reverse complement strand
GCAGCGTCAGATGTGTATAAGAGACAGGATCAAGCCAGGCGGCCGTGACACTTATAACCTTATTGGGAAACCAGGCCACAAACACGTTAGACCAGTCATCTTCTTTTAAAGCAAGATTATCGGGTTTTTGGCGATATTCAACACCAAGGGCTAAATGGCGACCAAATAGTATAGCTGTGGATGCTTCAAGGACAATTTCACGCTGACTTCCATGTGCTGCATCACCAAAACCTAATAAGCCGGTCTGATTGGCTTCTGTAGAACGGGCTGTTACATTCCATAGCCAGTTATACCCGGCAATTGCACCAAGATGCAGTTTACTGGCAGCCAGATAAATATCGGTTCCGGAATCATCATCTGCACCCAACAAATAGGCGACAGTAGGATCGTCAAGTTTTTTATGCTGGATCCCCAGGCTTATCTGCGGAAATTGACTATAGACAATATCGCCATAAAGTCTGGCTTTGACACCCAATACACGTTGTTTGATATCGAGGTCTAAGGCATCAACATGAAATTTTTGCTTGGCAACTGAGAATTCAATTCGGTCATAGAAAGTCGCCTGTGCGCCGCAGACACGTAAATCATAGTCATCCACATTCGCACCACTACAAAATACATTGGCGGCTATTTCATCTCGACTGCCATAACCGGCTAATTGAGCCCACGGTACAAAACCGCCACCGCCGGTCCCTTCAATTTGGGAAATGCCGGGGGTGGCGATCAACTTGCCATCTGCGGCGAAAAGCTGACTAGTGAGTGATACTGTCAGCAGAAAAAGAATAAGTCGCATTATTTTCACCTAACCAAGCAACGAGATCTTCAGCATCCCGTGGTTTACTTATTAAATAGCCTTGAACACTATCACAGCCCATTTCCAGCAGAATAGAGTAGGTCGCAGCATTTTCAACACCTTCAGCCACCACCTTTAAACCCAATGAATGGGCCAGATAGATAGTGGATCGAACAATTTTTTGATCCGTTGTAGAACTATCAAGATTGCGAATAAAACTCATATCCAGTTTGAGTTCATCGACAGGTAGGATTTTTAATTTCGATAATGATGACTGACCTATTCCGTAATCATCTACAGCAATCATATAGCCGGATTTTTTTAAGGTTTTAAGTACCTCGATACCCAGCGCTTCATCGTACATGATATCGCGTTCGGTGATCTCGATCGTGACCGAGCTTGCGGGAATATTGTAAAACTCAATCTGTGTGTCCAGAAATTGACAAAAATCCGGATGCGCCAAATCCTCTGCCGACACATTAATGGCAGCATTTAATGCCAATCCATTTTCCCGCCAATCGCTTAACTGCTTGAGTGTCTGTTTAATAACCCAGTGGGTTAACTCAACGATCAGACCGGACTGTTCGGCCAAGCCGATAAATTTATCAGGTGCAACTCGGCCTAAGCCTGGACGATGCCAGCGTATAAGAGTTTCTACGGTTTCCATTTTGCCATTTTTAAGCTCAACCTTAGGCTGGAAGTTTAAAAATAATTCAATATTAGTCGGTTGTTTCAACAGTGCTTGAAGCGCTTCAATAAGGCTTAATTCTTCTAGATGATTTTCGTCTTCACCGGGCATATAGACATGTATGGTTGTACGATTCAGGCGAGCATGATCAGCAGCAATTCTGACTCGACGAAGCATCGTTTTACTGTCATATCCATCGGCTGGATAGCAACACACCCCAGCATAAAAATGAGCGCTTAAACTGATATTACCAATTTGAAAGGGCTTATCCAGGTTATTAAGCAATGCTTCAACAACCTGTTTAGGACTTTGTCCAGGCAGCAATTGAATAACGGATAGAAACTCGATTCCTTCCAGACGTGCATTGGTTTTTTCTCCAGCTGTAGCAAACTGGTTAAGTCGTTGAGCCAAAACAGTGAGGCAGGCATCGGCAACTTCAGGCCCAAGCCGATCATTTATCTGTCGGAAATTTTGAATATACGTCGCCACTACAATACATTGACCATATTCCTGCATTGTTGCTGAAAGTGTGCTTCGCATGGTGTGGATATTGAATAAACCGGTCAATGCATCATGTCTGGCCTGCCATGTCACAACCTGTTCACGCTGTTTAACTTCTGACCCCATGGTTCTGAGGGCAGCAGCTAAATCACGGATTTCACTACTGGCCTGGCCGGGTTCCTGCCAGGCATCGTAATTTCCTTTGGCAAACTGGTTGGCGATGCCGACCAGTTTAGCGAGCGGGGTGGTTAAGGTATGTGCAATGATGGTGCTGATGATGATGGAAACCAACATAACCAATAAGACTATCAGGATGATGCGCCCAGACATCTCATCATATTGTTGATAGGTGGGTCTTAAGTCAGCTGATAAAAGAATGCTGACAGGGTTTATGCTGGTGGTCACTGGCATAAAATCAGAATTGATAAATGTAGGTCTTTCCATCCAAAACCATTCTGTGTGAGCTGAATTTATCGTCTCTATAAATTCTGAATCATTTGAAATATTTTCCAGTGTGGAATAAACCGGAACTGAATGTTTAAGCAGGGTTATGTCCAGACCGGTGAGTTGTTTGAGCTCATTAAGGTTTGTCTGATTCAGCTCAAATCCTACTAACGTATAGGCAATGGTTCTGGGGGCCTTTATTGGTAACAGGATGAGCTCATAAACCCCGTCGTCCAGCATCACAATATGAGCAATGGCAGGTTTTTCCAGTAAATCTTTAACTACATAGCTCAGTAGGGCCTCATCGTTAATGATCGAATGACTACTGGAGATCAGCTTACCGGATAGATCCGTCAACAACATTAAATCAGCATTGATTCGTGCACCATGATTCATTAATACGCTGGCGATAGTATCTTTGTCGCCGGAAGCCACCGCTTGTTTAAAACCAAAGTCTGCCGTCAGTACCTGTGCCGAATTCACCAGATTTTTTTCTGTTGAGCTGATGTATTGACGCAGAATATTTTCAGCCTTAATGGTATTTTGCTGAATCTGTTGCTGATTAAACTGGTTGGCAGACCACCACGAAATAGCCTGAATGACCATTGTGGTCACCAGAACCAGTGAAAGCGCAAATAGCAGAATTTGCGTGCGTAATTTAGTGATGCCCAGGCGCACCAAAGGTATCCTCAAATGACTCACGCGGAGGTGGGGGCGCAATGTCCAACTGGACTATGTGCTCACCTTTATCATTTTGTTCAAGCTGATCTATTTCAAAATACTGACGACTTTCGGCACCATCAGTCGTATAGGGATGCCAGACACTTATCCGGGGATTCTGCTCGGTTGCATTAAATTTTGCGTAACCTTGATCAGAGGACGTCACAACCGTTTGGTGTTGTGCGATATAAATGTAGCCAATCATTGAGTCGTGAATGTTACAGCCCACTACAACCACACCGGGCTTTTCAAATTGGATTGGCTTTTCCGGTTTGTCGGCATAGAGCTTGAGTTCAAACGTTTTAGCTTCAGAAAATGAATAAACGTGATGGCGTATATTGTCGCTATTGGGAAAATCAACTGCCTGACCTTGTTGAATAACAATTTGCTCAGGGACAAACATCTTATCTATCTGATCGATAACATTGATTGAATCTATTTGACCAAAGCTTTCGGGCGAACTCAATACCTCAATTACCGCACTGGAAACAGCCTGTTGTTGTTGATCAACTATTTTCAAAGAAATGGACTCTGCTCTGGCTGTTAATGCCTGAGTTAATGTGGCGAGGCCTATGCTCACAATTAATAGGTTTGTGAATTTCAAAATTGTATTCCGAATATTAGTCTTTATCGTTAGATGTAACTGAGGTTACACCAATCCCTGTTCCAGCATCGCATCCGCAACTTTTCGAAATCCCGCGATATTTGCACCCAGCATAAGATTGCAGGGTTGATGGAATTCAATGGCAGTCTCTGCACAGCGTTGATAGATATCTTTCATGATAATTTGCAAACGTTGGTCCACGTCAGCAAACGACCATTGCATCATACTGGCATTCTGCGCCATTTCGAGCTGGCTGGTGGCGACGCCGCCGGCATTGGCAGCTTTGGCTGGAGCATAATGAATCCCTGCCGCAATAATATGTGCCTGTGCTTCAGCAGTGCAGGGCATATTGGCGCCTTCAGCAATGCAGCTAATACCGTTTTTGCACAGTGCAACGGCATCAGCTGCCGATAATTCATTCTGGGTAGCGCACGGAAAAGCGGCATCTGCTTTAATACGCCATACCGCATGACCACCTTCAGGATACTGTTTGATAGGTGTAAACTCAGCGTCAGGGTGTGATTCCCGGTATTTCGCCAAGGAGCAATTTTGATCCTCTTTTAATTCCCTCAGCAAAATTAAATCAATACCTTTTTCGTGATAAATGGTACCGGTGCTGTCAGAGCAGCTTATTGGCAGTGCACCACATTGATAGAGTTTTTCAATAGTATGTATCGCCACATTTCCTGCCCCTGATACCAGGCATTTTTTGCCATCGAGACAATCATCATTGGCCTGCAGCATATTTTCTGTGAAATAGACTAAGCCGTAGCCTGTGGCTTCAGGGCGAACAAGTGATCCCCCCCAATTCAGCGATTTTCCTGTCAGTACTCCTTCAAAGTGACGATTCAAACGTTTGTATTGTCCAAACAGATAGCCAATCTCACGCTTTCCCACGCCAATGTCGCCTGCGGGTACATCGATGGTCGCACCAATATGCCGTTGCAACTCGTTCATAAATGCCTGACAGAAACGCATAATTTCGTTATCTGATCGATTTTTGGGATCAAAATCTGAGCCACCTTTTCCCCCACCGAGTGATAAACCAGTCAATGCATTTTTAAATATCTGCTCAAAGCCCAGAAATTTAACGGTACTGGCAGTGACTGAAGGATGAAAGCGGATACCACCCTTATAGGGGCCCAGTGCGGAGTTGAACTGAACTCGATAGCCTTTGTTAACCTGGACGTTACCTTCATCATCTTGCCAGACAACTCTGAACATAATCTGGCGTTCCGGTTCAACTATGCGTTCGATGATATTTTGTTGTAGATACTGAGGATTTCTGTCCAGCAAAGGGCATATAGATTGGAGAATTTCTTCGGTAGCTTGATAAAACTCTGGCTGACTTGGGCTGCTTCGTTGCAGCTTCTTCATCGTCACCTCAATATAGGACATTCAAACCTCTTTGTTTAACCTGATAATGCATAGATACAATCTAACAGAAGTAATGCTTTTTTTCAGACTAAGCAAATTGTTACTGGTTCACCACTTGAATTGATGGCGGAATGAAAACATACTGATTTTATTTACAAATATTGAGTTATTATTTTTCAAATCCACCCGTCTGGAATATACCGACACCATCACGGCCACGAGCTTTGACATCATAAAGCGCCATATCGGCCTTTTTCATAAGCTGAAGGGGAGTTTCATTCGTTTCGGGTAAGTAGGCTGCAATGCCGATACTCAAAGTGATCAATAACCGAATATCCCCAAATACAAGGTGGTTTTCCAGACTCTTGCGCAAGTGTTCAGCCACTTTTACCGCAGCTTCTGGAGAACTTACTTTGTTCAGTAAGACGACGAATTCATCACCACCAAATCGAGCAAGTGTATCCGTCGCTCTTAATGCTGTCAGCATGGTTTCTGCTACGCGTTTTATCACTTGATCCCCAACATCATGCCCGTAGGTATCATTGATTTGCTTAAAATGATCGACATCAATAAACATCAGGGCCAGCGGATGTTTATTTCGTTTTGCTCCGAGTATTGCCTGATTCATCCGCTCGTCAAACAAACGGCGATTTGGTAAGCCGGTCAAGACATCATAAAGCGCCATTTTTCGCATTAATTCATGTTCGTGTTTTCTGGCGGTAATATCTTCTATTTGTGAGACAAAATGCAGCAGATCCCCATTTATGTCATGAACCCCCGAAACGCTGAGTAATACATCAATTAGTTGATGATTTTTGCATATATAACGCTTTTCCATCTGATAGTGATCAATTTCACCGGCAATGAGCTGATCGACAAAATGTTTATCGACATCGAGATCTTCAGGATGTGTCACATCCATAAAGGTCATTTGTAATAATTCACCTTCGCTGTAACCAAGCATTTCGCAGCAGGCTGGGTTTGCCTCCAGCCAGCTACCATCCAGACCAACCAGTGCCATCCCGATAGCAGCTGTATCAAAGGCATTACGGAAGCGTTCTTCACTGATACGCAGATTAATTTCGATTGATTTTCGTCCACTGATGTCAGTATGAGTACCAATAGCTCTGAGTGGATTGCCCTGCTCATCACGTTCAATCACCGTGCCTCGATCCAGAATCCATTTCCAGCTACCATCTTTACACAGCATACGGTGTTCATTTCGGTACTCAGGTTGGCTGCCATCCAGCAATGCATCAATATCGCTGAATACCTGTTGACGATCATCTGGATGAATTCGATCTGACCATTCGCTGACATGAGGAGAAAATTCATCTGGTGTATATCCCAGCATGGAAATCAGTTTTTCCGAAAAAAGCACTTTGTCATCGATAATTGACCAGTCCCATACGCCTTCGCCACTACCTTCCAGCGCATGTTTCCAACGTGCTTCAGTTTGTTCAAGTTGTGTCTGATAAAGCCAGCTGTCAGTAATATCAAAACAAATACCTATCATACCTGTTGCCAGGCCTGAAGCCTCGAAATTAATGGCCGTCTTGAGTTGTACCATTCGGGTCTCGTTACCAGCCTGTACCAAAGCCTGAATATTGAGATCATCACCATTTGCTTTGCTTCGCTCAAATGCCATTTCCACCCGCTGACGATCAGTTTCTTCAAATCGGGAAAACCAGTCTTCGAGACTAAGAGACTGATTGGCATGTTCCTTCTCGCCAAAAATGCTTAATTGATGCTCATCCACTAACACTATCTGACGCTGAAAATTCCATTCCCAGGTACCCATGCCAGCGGTATCTGTTGCCAGCTGCAGCTTTAAGTGCTTTTTTTTCAGGGATTGGGTTATTTCGTTTGCCCTGTTTTCTGCTCTTACACGACCACTTGCTAATAACCAGAATATAAAAGCAATTAAAAATGTCATTAACAATTCTAAAAAAAACAATGCGGTTGCTGACTGTTTTTCGAAGGCTTTTATGAATGCTTTATCGGGATAGGCGGTTACTTTCCACTGCCGACCTGACAGAGTATATGTCTCACTTAATTCAAAAGGATTAGTTTGAAATTGACTGGACTGAAACAGCACATCCTGCGTGCCATCGGTCACATCTGTTATCTGCATATGGCTAAATATGCCATTTTGCGTTAATGAAGCATTGATCACGTCATTTATTCGAAATACAGCATAAACCCAGCCAGTATGGATTTTTTCAGAGGCATTTGATTCAAATAATGGCAGGTACATAAGCAATCCCGTTACGGGTTCTTCGGGATTGTCCTGAACAAGTTTTACTCCTCCAGAGAGCGCGGTGTTGCCACTTTGAAGCGCTTCCATCATTGCCGCACGCCGTGTGGTTTCAGAATACATATCAAAACCAAACGCCCGAAGATTACGTGTCTCAAATGGTTCAAGATACAAAATGCTTGTATAAACTTGCCGTTCACCTTCAGGATAAATGCTGTAGTCAGGAAATCCTGATTGACGGACCATTTCGATATGAGCAGATTTTTCTTCAGGTGTGATCAGTGGTACATATCCCAATCCCTGAATCCCGGGATAAAAAGCTTCCAGCCGGAGTTTTTCAGCGTAATTTCGGAATTCTGAGCGGGTAATAATTTTTGAGGATTCAAATAATCCCTGAGTTGCCCGTAACATCTGTTCGTAGCTGCGGACTTTTTCAGTAATGCTTTGGGTGATTTCGTTAAACGAGATAGCAAAGCGATCAGCAATTACCTGTTGATTTCGTTGTTTAACCTGATGATATTGATAAAAGGAAAACCAGCTACCTATCACTATGATTAGAATAGGGATAAAAAAATGTGGGAGTTTAGAAATATGTTTTTTTACTCCATTTATCCAATGAATCGCAATTTTCATTTATTTTGTGTAGTTTTCGTCAGTCCCTGAACTGATTTAATGACTACAATGTCCTTCTCAAAAGTAACTAGTTTATTTTAAGGTATATAAGCAGTTTGAGATATGATTTATAGGGTATTTTTATAAAGAAATCAGAGAAATAATTTTAAAGTTAAGTCTAAATAATAATTAGTTCTGAAGGAGTTGACTGTATATATATATTTATAAATATGATGGAGAGTTGACTAACTAGGGGCAAAAAAAAAGGCCATGTTAAAAAACATAACCTTTTTTATTATTATGGAGCCGGAGATAGGACTTGAACCTACGACCCACTGATTACAAATCAGTTGCTCTACCAACTGAGCTACACCGGCAACAAGAGGCGCATTATACAAACAGTGTGGGGGGCATGCAAGCCTGAATCACCTGTTAAAAAAATAATGCTGAATCGGTTATTTACTTTCAATGTGATGAGGTAAATAGTCGATTTCAAAAAGTGGGGTGAGTGATGGGGCTCGAACCCACGACCACCGGAATCACAATCCGGGGCTCTACCAACTGAGCTACACTCACCACAGAAATCTATTCAGAAAATCACTCGAAATTAGCTGGGTGACCTTCAGGAAGTCGACAATTGTACTGCCTTTATTTTTCTGGTCAAGGGAAATTGAGCTCGGGGCCCGTTTATCACTCAAAACCACCACTGAGCTGGTAATTTTAAACTAACCACAGTGGTGACTCTAAATAAACAATCTATGTTATGCCAGATCCAGGTCGATTTTCTTTTCATCCAGGTCTACTCGTACCACTTTAACTTTAATGGAATCGCCCAGACGATAGGATTTGCGTGATTTTTCACCCATTAAGCGATGGCCGCTGGCATCAAACTGATAGTAATCATTTTTCAGTGCAGTGACATGAACCAGACCTTCAATGTAGATATCACTCAGTTCCACGAATAAACCAAAACCAGTCACACCGCTGATAACACCTTCATGAACTTCACCAACACGATCACGCATGTATTCACACTTGAGCCAGTCAGCAACATCACGCGTTGCTTCATCAGCTCTACGGCTGGCCATTGAACAATGTTCACCAAGTTGCACCATGGCTTCTTCCGAATAATGCCAGGTGGCCTTTTTCTGTTTAGTAATAGCATGCTTGATCGCACGATGTACTAACAAATCCGGATAGCGTCGAATCGGTGACGTGAAATGTGCATAAGCTTCGAGCCCCAGCCCAAAATGACCCACATTTTCAGGAGAATAAACAGCTTGTTTCATACTGCGTAACATAACTGTTTGCAACAAATGTCCATCAGGGCGTTTGCTGACTGTTTTCAATAAAGAGGCATAGTGGCCGGGCTCAGGCTCATCTCCACCACCTAAAAACAATCCTAGCTCACCTAAAAATTCACGTAAGGCAGATAGTTTTTCAACCGATGGCACTTCATGAACACGGTATAAAACCGGCAGTTTGCTGGCGAGCAAATATTTTGCTGCTGCGACGTTGGCCGCAATCATGAATTCTTCAATTAACCGATGGGCATCATTACGTTGACGAGGTTCGATTGAGGAAATTTTCCGATTCTCATCAAACATAAATTGTGTTTCGGTCATTTCAAAATCAATTGCCCCACGTTTTTCGCGTGCTTTGAGCATGACATGAAACAATTCATACATGGTTTCCAGCCCCGGAAGTACATGGGCATATTGATTGCGTAATTCGCTATCATTTTCTTGCAAGATGCTGGCAACCTGTTCGTAAATCAGCCGTGCCTTGGAGTTCATTACTGCTTGGTGAAATTTGTAGGATTCAATTTCACCGTCCTGATTGATGATCATTTCGCAGGCCATGCATAAACGATCAACCTCTGGATTTAATGAACACAAGCCATTGGATAATGCTTCAGGCAACATCGGAATGACCTGACTTGGAAAGTACACTGAAGTGGCGCGTTCCTGGGCATCTTTATCGAGATTATCTTCAGGTTTCACGTAATAGGAAACGTCAGCAATAGCCACCCACAAACGCCAGTTACCTGAGTCCAGTTTTTCTGCATAAACTGCATCGTCAAAGTCACGCGCATCTAAACCATCTATTGTGACCAGCGGCAATTCGCGTAAGTCCAGACGATCATGAATCGCATCCTGAGGAATGGTTTCACCAAAACTTTCAGCCTGAGCCAACGCTTTTGGAGACCAGACATGCGGCAGTTCAAAGCTGCGAAGTGCAATATCGATTTCCATACCTGGCGCCATATGGTCGCCTAATACAGTAACAATTTTGCCTAAAGGCGAGCGATGCTTATTCGGATGTTCAGTAATTTCTGCTTCGACGATTTGTCCGTCTTTGGCATCCATTAAGTCGGGAACAGGAATCATAATATCCTGACTGATGCGACGGTTATGCGGAATTAGATAATAAAGACCGGCGTCTTCCTGCAACCGACCGACCACAGTCTGGTTGGCACGTTTAACTATTTCAACAATCGCGCCTTCTCTACGTCCTGTCTCTTATACACATCTCCGAGCCCACGAGACCGAGGCTGATCTCG
>OJGS01000670.1_pt1 | contig 10560 bp, 3 predicted proteins | sample 1594531 | NCBI WGS metagenome assembly OJGS01 (sample SAMN05416816, study PRJEB24817) | seawater metagenome | isolation source: Sea water | place: Canada:Atlantic | collected 2013-07 | reverse complement strand
CTACACACTGCATATCGTCGGCAGCGTCAGATGTGTATAAGAGACAGGTGTTGTACAATTGACCACTTGTAAATTTTCTTGAGCACAAGCTTGGAGGTATCTTTCGATTCTTGCTGACGAATGTTCTGGGCCTTGACCTTCATAACCGTGGGGCAACAACATAATTAGCCCACTTGCTCGCGTCCATTTTTTTTCTCCGGAACTTATAAATTGATCAAATATAATTTGAGCTCCATTTGCAAAATCTCCAAATTGAGCTTCCCATGCTACTAAAGCATTAGGTTCCACTAATGAATACCCATATTCGAATCCCAAAACTCCCATTTCAGAAAGTAAACTATCCACGATTTCTACATTGGCTTGCTTTTTACTTAGGCTTTTTAATGGAAAGTATTTTTCACCTGTTTTTTGATCCGTAAGCCCGGCATGTCTTTGGCTAAAAGTGCCTCGCACAGAATCTTGTCCGACTAATCTTATAGGACAACCCTCTTCTGCCAATGTTGCAAAGGCTAAGCTTTCGGCTGTGCTCCAGTCAAAACCTTTTCCACTTTCAAACATTTTTTTCTTTGCTTCAAAAATTCTACTGATAGTAGGATGGGCATTAAAATTATTAGGAAGTGAAGTAAGCTTTGTTCCAATTTTTTTAATTATCTTTTCGTCTACTGCTGTCATCCCTCTTCTGTCTGACCCTTTTTCAGTAGAAAATTTAGACCAAGTTCCAGTGAACCAATCCTGTTCATTGGAAATATATTTTTTAGAATCTTCAAACTCTTTATCTAATTTTTTTTTATAATCAGATTTTTGTTTTTCAATTTCTTCTTTAATCCCAATTTCTTCTTCTACTTTTCTTAGTTCTTCTCTTGTTTCGGAAGTATCTTTCTTTCGATTAACCTTTTCAAAATGGTCTGCGATTAAATCGAGAGTCTCGGCTAATTTCTGTTGGGTTTCGATGGTTGATTCCAGTGCTTCATTCTGATCCGCAATTGTGTTTGCCTGAAGGGCATCGGACAGATTTTCCTGGACTGATTTTTTTCTGGTCTGTACGAGTGCGGCTGCATCATCAGCATCCCGTGCAATTTCCCTGCCTTCCTTATCCACTAAGTTTTGAACCCCAGCTTCCTGTCTTAAGGCAATGGTAAATGAGTCTATATCTTGATTGAGGACTTGTTGTTTATTTTGCAGGGAAATCGATTCTTTCCTGTTTTCTGCTAATTCCTGATCCTTCTTATTCTTGATTTCTTCCGCTTCTTTTTGCCTGGTTCGCGTTTGTTTTGATAATGCCCTGGCAAGTTCGGCCAAGGTGGGTGCAAGTTCATTTATTGTTTTTCTCGCCTTTGTAGCCTCGGGTTTTAAGAGAAGGAGAACTTTTTCCAATTCTGCAATTATTTCCTCCCCCTGTTTATCCATTACCGAGAATTGATTATCTGGTCGACTAACTCGGTTTTTCATTTCCTTTGAGATTTCTTTTACAAATGATTTCGTATTGAGCGCCCTCAGAATATCGACCGCTTCTCTCGGTAGATTTGCCTCTCTCAGAAAATTGGAAGTGGGTTCCCAAAAAGATACTGCCATTGCCCATTGCCTGGCTCTTTCTCCTTTCGCTTTTGTCCCCTGAATGGATCTTTTTTCTAAGTTGGTGAAATACACTGCCTGTTTGGCTGATTGAAGAACAATTTGATACATTTCAAGCACCCGAAAAGAATCTGAAATTAATAGGCAAATATCGGATAGGTTTTCTACCTGTTCAGGTTTTTCCACTGACGGGTCGTTCAAATTTTGTTTAAGTTCGAAGAGGGCCCTGGAGGCTTGACCGGCATCTTTAACAAAGCCGGAATTTGGATCTTTTCTTGAATGTTCAACTTCCGAGCGCATGCTTAGCTCATCAATATTTAATAAAATTTCTCGATTAAATTGATCGCTCAATAATTTTTCAATTTCCGCGTTTTGTTCCAGGGTTTTCCAGTCCGTAGCAAGTTTTTTAAGATTACCCCATGTGTATCCTAAATTAAAAAATAAATTTTTTCGATCCTGTGCAAAGTTGTGATTTACTTGGTTGGAAAGGTTTCTTTCCGTTTCTTTATAAAATTGTTCAACCATCCTGCTCCATTTTTCAACCTGTTGAGCAAATTCATTTTTAGTAGCAGAAATATTTTCCATTGTGTCTAATAACTTTCCTTGCTCACGACTGGAGTTTTTAATGGCATGAGGAATACCCCGCCTTTCGTAAGTAAAGACCTTGGATATTGCTTCCCATTGGTGAAGTGCGATCTCCTGCCTTCTTACTAAAAAAGGGGATGAATGATCTTCTTTCGCCATTTTACTGAGTTCCTTTTGTTGTTTAGAGAGTTGTGCAAGATAGGAGGTGGCCACTGTAAGAATATGTTGGTCTAGTAAATTACGGGCAACATTTCGTAAATTCCCACTAAATCCGATCGCATTTTTTTGAACATTTTGTCCCAACTTATTCATCCATTTTTTTATTTCCTTGGGATCGTTTTGTATGTTTTCAAGTTGCTCTATGATGATTTGATTTTGAGACCTGGAGGTCTTCGCGAGTTTGCCCATTGATTGTGATAGCATTGCAATTTCCTGTGCATCGGTTCCTCTGGGCATAGTCGTTAGAACTTGTAAATTTTTTCCATAAGCGAAGTGTTCCAATTCTCTGAGATCATCATTCATTTTCTCCAAGCTTTCTAAATCCGATTCAAGCATACCTTCCTGATAATTTTTCCCTTTGCTGATCTGTTGGAACTCCTTGGCTGAAGCCCGGTTTTTATTCGCTACCTCTTCCCAGCATTCCATTACCTGATTCTTTTGCTCTAGGGTATTAAGAAGAGTAAGGTCAAAATTTCGAGAGACAAAGGACAGGTTAATCGGGTCGGTTTCTGACATGCTGCCTTTGAGATCATATGCGACTAATTTGATCAACGCTTGGTCTCCCGGTTTTGGTTTTAAAGTGAGTAGATCAATATCAAAACTAATCGGAAATTTATTTTTCCCTTTGGCATTACGATCACCCGGAAGTAAGAATTTTTTCCACTTCCCTTGATTGTTTCGATAATGAAACTCTATGCGATTAAGACCAAGATCATCCGTTGCCCATCCTTCCAGGCTAAGGATATCTTCTGGAGCGAGTAATAAATTATCTTTCTGTTTTGCCAACCAGGATATAGAAGGCGCAACATCCACTTTCACATTAATTTCGTAGCGTGGTGAGGGTTTTCCTTTCCATCCAATCTTTTGGTCAATTAAATCAAGTGCACGGTAGGTACCTGATTGTTTGAGCATAATAGTTCCTCCTAATGATCTTCCACCCTCGCTGGGAGAAAGCGATAAAGTTCCGGGTTTCTTTCCTGTCCAATCCAAAAACAGGGAACCCGAAGAAACGGCTTGGCTCAAGTGAAGTTTTAATTCGACACGGGTATCCTCCCAGGCAGAAAGATGTCCTTTATCTTCTTCTATAACTTGGGGCGGGAGTTCGGTATATTGGGGGAAATGATAGGTTTTAGTGAACCCAATAATATAGGGTCGCGAGGCAACCTCCATGGTTCGCCATGCAGTTCGGGGTGAACTATCTACCCAGACCCGGTAGTCAAAAGGATTACTCCCCACATTATAATCCAATGCAAATCGTTCTGTGGTGCGAGAGAACATAGAAACCCGTTTTACCTTTCTCTTTTCTTTGATCTGAAGTTCGACCTGCCCGTAGGTTTCGTCTCCCTCCTTTCCATTTACCAGTGCCAGAAAACGAAGAGGTTCGTTTTTTGGAGTGATGGTGGTATTTTCATCAGGGATCAAGAGGGTGACCTCCACATTGGTAACCGGGGCGATATTTGCTCCGGGAAGTAATGCACGCCCCATCAATCTTTGAAGCTTAGGACCAAAGTCTGTGTATGAAAAAAGTCCAAAACTAAAGAGAAGTAGAACGAGGGATGCTTGAATCCATCTTTTAACCATCGTAAATGGAAGGAGGCTGATAATATCCAATTCATGAACCTGGCCAGATACTTTTTCCTGAACCAGTTTACGAAAGATCAATGAGTCATTGATCTCACCTCCCTGTGAACCGAGTTCAACAGCTGATAGAATATCCTGTTTCATTTCGGGCTTAATTTGCTCAAGCAAACGTGCCAATTCCCGATGGCTTGGTAAATGAACGAGCATTCGGGCCGAAGTTTTCCATACTGCCCATATTACAAAAGCATATCCCAAAATAGATAAACCCGTTCGGAGATCGTCTGGCATTCGTGCCTGAGTGGAAAAATCAATCAGTGCAATGGTGGTGAAAGTAAGGATCAATGTGACAAATCCAGTACAAATTCCCCGAAGAAGAATTAAATTTCTTCGGCGGACTCGAAAGTCTTCTAATTTTTTAAGAATGACGGGATCTGTGTTTACATTCATGAGATTAATTCTGGATGGGTAAATTTAAAGCATTCCGGCTCGTTTACGGAGAAGTAATTCGATTGCGAGTAGAAAAAATATTGGAGCAAACCACCAGTAACTTTGCCAAAGTACGAGTTCAGATGTGATCATTCTTCCTGAGCTGACTGGTTTGAGAATTTTATTAAGTTGCCCGGCTTGTTCCTCCAGTAAAAATGTACCTCCCGATAAATCAGCCATTTGTTTTAAGAGTTCAACATTACAGGTGAGATAACTCTTTTCACTGTTCATGATCGGTTTGATTAAAAATCGAGCCTCAACTTCCGAATCGGTTTCATTTAAGAATTCCGGAGATCGAAGAGAGACACGGTAATTTCCTTGGCCAAGTTGTGGTGTTTCACCAAGGAATAATCCCCCTGTCTCAGCTTGTAATGGGATTGTTGCAATTACTTTTGTTCCGTTCCATAGAAGCGCATCGACTTCCGGGTAAGGTTCTTGGGCTGGCTTTCCATTTTCATCTCGTAGTCGAGCCCGTATGACCGCTTTTTCTCCGGAAGAAAATGTATTTCCTCCCACATCAAGAGAAATTCGAGAATCGCTCACCGCAAATGGTTTTTCCATAATCCACGAGATTAACTGATTCCAATATCTTTGGTGATATTTATCCCCCACTTCAAACCGCCATTTCCATGTTTCATCAAAGCCTGCATACAGGGCCTTCCCTGCACCAAAGCGATGGCCGGCAAGGAGTGGAGTCAGGTTTTTTCCAGTTTCATCTAGTTGGGCTTGCAGGAAAATTTCTGCACTGGGAAGAATTTCCACTGGAGCAGCCCATGCTGGAACGGGCAAATATTTCCATAGTTCACGGTTTCTTTGCGAAATAGGTTCTAAGATGAGAGCGGGTAATTGATTGGTTTGTTGGTTGAAAGAAAAAGTCCGTGGGGCCACCCTGGGTGGACTGTTCTTTTTCCATCGAACCGGTAGTAAGCCGAGCACAGGTTCCGTTTCAGCGTTTGAATATTTTCTTAGTATTTGTCGTGGTCCATCTAAAAAGAGTAAACCGCCACCGCGTTGGCTCACAAAATCACGAATCCACTCCTGTTCCTTTGTTTTGAGTTCATTGGCTTCCAATTCTCCGTATACGATCAGGTCGTAGCTAAAGAGAATATTTTTTTCATCGGGGAAAACATCACCTTCTTTACCCCTGGCTAGTATGTCATTGCTGGAACCAATACCACCCCATACACAGGTAACATCCCATCTTTCATCCCGTTCAAATAAATTTTTTAAATACCGAGTTTCCCAACGGGGCCTGCCATCCAAAATAAGGAGCCGATTTTTTCTGGTCACCGCATCCACAGAGAATGGAATGACATTATTGGCTAATTCGCTTTCTCCTTCAATCGGTTCAACTTCAACTTTTAACCGGAGGGGAACGGAATGAAGAATTAATTCTTTGTTTTCACCCAATAAGGCTTGTTTTTTCTCGACCAGTTCTATGGCAGGGAAATCAAATTCAACTTCTCTTCTGCGTACATCTAAACCACTTAGGTTTTGATCCCAAACAATTGAATTATCAGAATCTTTAATCAGCAAATGAAAGGGTGTTCCAGGAATCAAATCATCTTTCAAGGTAATTGTTCCCCGCACCCGGTCGTCCTTAAAAACACTTGATGGATTTTGAATTGAAAGAACTGCTAGATCCGGTGGTCTTTGATTACTACCCAAGCCCACGGTATGGATAGGAAGATTTCGTGCAGCGAGTAATTTAGAAATTTCAAGTGGTGAGCCACCTCGATTATGACCACCATCACTAAAAAGAACCGCCGCGGCCCGGGTGTTTTTGGTGGAGTTTGATTGATCTTCCCCCACTTTTATGGTCGACCAAATTCCGGTTGCGAGATCTGTGCTTGAATCAACCGGTTCAATCTCAAAGGTCGGAAGGTTAGGGGATGATTCATTTTCCCAGAGCAAGCTGGTGCTATTACCGGAAATAGTCCGTACTTCAAGAAGGTGAGTCTCAGAAAGATTGGCAAGCAAGCCCTTGTTCTTCTTGGTCAAAATTCGAGTGGCACGATTCCATCGATTGGAGTCCTCAAAAGAATTCATCGCACTCAATATACTTTCATTTCCACTTGTTAGGATTTCTTCGGCATAAGCATTGAAGGATTCCTCTAACTGGACTGAATACTTGAGTAAAGAACCGGCGAGTCTTTTCCAAAGGTCAGGATTATTAGAATCCGAATCTTTGATTGAATTCAAAAGGGGATCCATTTCTTTTTTCATACCACCTATCCAGTTTGAAAAAGACGGATTTTTTTCATTGGAGGGGGCAGAAAAATGGATACCAGGGATGGGGCGTTCCATTTTCCCATCGGGCAGGGTCCACCCAACGGCAACAAAATCTCCCCCGTTTCCTTCTTTATGAATAACTTCAAAGTTGTATTTTTGGCCAGCGGTCAGTTTTATTTTAGTGCTCTTTCGGTTCGAATCCCATGTTTTACTCATCGCTTGGGTAACATTGAGAATTTCTTTTGCTCCCTGTGGATTCATTCCATTCGAATTGATACGAAGACTGGAATAATCATCTGAATATATCCAAAATATATAATCTCCAGAAATGGGAGGATGTAGATATCCGTGTAATCGTCTGATATAATTATCCCCGATTCCCTCTTTGCTGCTTGCAGAAGTGAGATAAGAACTTTGGTCGGGCTTTTGAGATTTAAATTTTTTACTCCCGGAGATGGAGGCAAGATCACTCCCCTTTACATTCTCCCAAATTTCTTCCAAAAGTACTCCCTCTTTTTCTTTTACCACGGGTTTAAATTGATTCTTTTTTGACAACAGGGAATGGGTCTCCCGGATATTCTTTCGAATGTTCTTTTCGAGATTTTTGAAGTTTTGTTTTGCCGAAGAAAATTCATTCATTATTTGATCACTCGCTTCTCGAAGAAGTCTGGAGGATTCACGAAGACTGAAGTCGGTAAGGTTTTGATCTTTGGGAAGAAAGCCATGCTGCTGGGCAAGAACAAGTTTTCGACCTGCATCCATATGTTCATCGGTAAGAGCCATACTTTCTGAAGAATCCAAAAACACAAGGATACGACCCCGTTCCCCGTCTTCCCATGTAGTACGAAGGACCGGACCGGCAAAGGTTATGATAACGAGAAAGATCGCAACGATTCGTAGGGTCGGAAGGATAAACCTAAGCTTACTTGTTGTACTCCGTGCGAGCTCACCCCGGTATAAAAACCAAGCAAGAAATGAAAACACGAGTGCCACAAGTACCCCTTGCCATAACTCCCATTCCCCGGTCCATATTAGATCCCATTGATTAAGCGGGGTGTTCATAATACGACCCTTCCGAATTTTCGTTGTAAAATAATTTCAAGAAAAATTAAGACTAGAACTGCACTTAATAAAATCTTCCATGTTTCCCTTCCAAATTTTCGTTCACTGTCAAGTTTTCGATAGGCAGCAAGGGGGTTATTATTTGTTCCATCAATAATATCAACCGTTTCAGCAAGGCCTTTTGTTTTCTCGGTAATTTCTTCTTTCGTTAATCGTTCAAGTCTTGATTCGGAGGAGGATGAACCCACCGCAAAATGAACCACTTCATTATTTTCCGACTTCAGTTTGTAAATGCCGGGAAGGCGGGTGTTGGTAAATTCAATCAATGCTTTTTCACCCCTTGTATTTGCGACCAGAGTTCGTACCTGTCCATTGGGTAGGGTGAGTTGAAAGTTTTCTCCCGATTGATCATCGGGAAGATAATGAGTGATCGTCGAACCGGAAAGTAAGTTGCGTGGAGGTGTGACTTGATCCGCCAGATAGGACGCGAGTTGCTGGGTAAGAGGAAGGTAGCAACTACGGGCGGGTAAGTTTGTCCAGTCAGTATCAATGGATGTACCTAAGAAGAGCACAACTCCTTCTCCTGACTTCTTTTCGACGATCAGAGGATCTCCCGTTTCCAGGCGGGCAAGAACGGTACTATTTTTTTCAAGCTTTGCCCGGCTTTCATCGAGTTGTATCCAATTATGAATCTCTGCATCGGCAAGGCTTCCATTTCTAGGATCATTAAAAAGTGAGAGGGCAGGGTGATCAAAAAAAGAAGATACAATGCGGGTTTGAATACTTTCGTTAGTATTCTTTTTCTTTTCTGAAAGTAATGGCATGGGAAGTAAACCTGGTCCCGTAATTCCGAGTTCTTTATTATACCAATCCAAATCCATTTGGTCACCCGCGCAAATCCAAAGCCCACCTCCTTCAATAACAAATGTTTCAATTGCCTTGGTTCCTTCTTCCGACAACTTGGAAACATTGGCTAAAACCACAAGGCTTTGCCCTTTTAAATTTTGAACGGGGTCAAAATTACTTGCTGATACTACTTGAGCATCAATCAGATCCTTAGATTGCAGGTCTTTTTTTTCTTCCGCTTCGAAGAAGGGGGTAAGTGCAAGTTTGATAAAATCAGTCTCTCCACGAAGCCATTCCTTGGATGGGTCCCCATCAATAAGGAGGACACCTAATCGATCAATCACATTAATCGAAGCGGACCGACGGTTATCCTGAGGAAGATCGTCAGCAACGGAAAGATCAATTCCAATGGTATGGGACCCTGCTTCTTTAAAATGATGAGTGAATAAAACCTGAGTACTTTCTTTGGCGGGGAGCGAGAGAATGGCTTCGTCAATATGGGTGTCGGCATCATCAATAAATAAGCGGGCTACCAAATCGCCTTCATAAACATTGTCTCCCCCATTTCGAAGGTTGGCCCGAATTTTAATATTTTGCCCGATGCCCACGGTTGTTGCGGATAATTCGATTTCCTCAACGCTGACATTCTGATTTTCATCCTTACCCCAATCAATAATCGTCATAACAGGTTGAATAGTCTCTTCCCGCATTCTTTCTTTAAAGGAAGACAAAGCGGCAAGATCGAGGTTTTCCCAATCTGATTTTCTGAAATCAGAAAGAAGGATAATTTCCTTTTTTGGATTTTTGCCCGAGTGAATGGCTCCAAGTGCTTCGTCCAGAGCATCCAGTAATGGGATCCGGTCGCTCTGTGCTTTTAATAAATTAGTTCGTTGGGCAAGGGTGTCATTTTCGGAAGTGGGTTTTGCGAAAAGTGGGGCAGGGGAACCACCCATTCTAATGACTGACGCTTCCGATCCTTTCCCAAGTTCATTGAGCAGTGAAGTTGAAAATGTACGGGCCTGGGAAAAACCGTTTTGGGCATTCATTGAAAAACTGTCGTCTAACAAAACGACAGTGGAGGAGGGAACATCTCCGGAAAGAGCCCGAACGGAATCCTGGCTATTTGGATTTGGAATAATTCCCGTTTCCGCTCCCAGGATATATAACAATACACATGCACAAAGTGTGCCCCCCCAAATTCTGGCTCGGGGGAGTAGGGCAACTAAGATTAAAAATCCAAGAGCGACCAGAGGAAGAATAATACGGTTTAAAAAAGGTCCCCATTCCGTGACGACCATACGGGCGAGTGCAAGGGCGAGAAGAATTGGAATGATGCAACGAATAATGAGCAGAATAATTTGTTCAAGTTGTACTTGCTTCCGGTTTTTACGTAAGACAGATTCGAGCAAATGAATAGCACCCCATGCCACTACTTTAAACCGACTACGGTTCAATAAATGAATGAGTAAAGGAACCAGTGCCGCAATTGCTCCAAAAGCGAGAATTCCATTGAGGAAAGTCATATTCTACCTGGCCTTCTAATTTTATTTCGAGCGGCAAGAAACGCCCCCAGTCCATCAGTATAGGGTTGGTCGGTAACCATCGATACCAATGAGATTCGATTTCGATGACATCCTTTAGTTAATCCGTCCCGAAAGGCATTGAGGTTTTTTAAATAAGCTTCCCGAAGATGTTTTGGATCCACGGTATGCTTGAGGCCCTGTTTTTCCAAGCATTCAAAGCGTGTCCAATTTTGAAAAGGAAAATCAAGTTCATCCCGATCCCAAATTTGAAAAATTACGATGTCATGTTTAGCATGTCGAAAATGGGCAAGTCCTTTGAGTGTGGATTCCAAATCACCAAAACAATCCGAAAAGAGTACGAGTAATCCACGTCGTTTTATTTTTGGGGCGAGTTCATGGAAAACAGAGCCTAGGTCAGTCTCCCCCCCCTGTCTCTTATACACATCTGACGCTG
>OJGS01000669.1_pt1 | contig 10561 bp, 8 predicted proteins | sample 1594531 | NCBI WGS metagenome assembly OJGS01 (sample SAMN05416816, study PRJEB24817) | seawater metagenome | isolation source: Sea water | place: Canada:Atlantic | collected 2013-07 | reverse complement strand
GGCTCGGAGATGTGTATAAGAGACAGAACTTCTTGTCATAGATGAGCATCTTTCAGTTTTAATAGGTTTAATGCATTTTAAAGAAGTCAATGCAGGATAGGTACTAGCTCTAAATTTTTATTCACTCTAGTTCCGCATTTCCATTTCAGATCATATATCTCGACTTGTTTCCCAACAAATCGGAAGTTTCTCATTAGCCCTTTTCCAAAATCGGTAAAATATAATTGAGATTAATCTGTAAACTCTTCACTTATATCTCCGACATGATTCTAAACCTTTTACCGATATTTCTCCTTGTTTTCTGGTTATATTTTGGCTTCACAAATGACCTAGATGAAATTCTACTCTATCCTCCCATTTTTTTATTAATACCCTATTTCTTTTTAGTTACGAAAATCAGAAGTATTCGGGTTATGAAGAAATTATCCCCTTTTGATACTCCAATTACAAATGGTCATATTGAGCGGGGTTTGAACTCAATCTTCGCCATTATAGCAGAAAGAGATAAAGGAGCATATAAGCTTTATTACAATGGAAATAAAAAAAACCAGAGCATCGTTTCAGTACGGAGTTATTTATCCGAAAATACCAAACAAGCCAAAGACAAATTACTTTATATTCAATTAAAACTCGAAAAAGAACTAATTTCTTATGCTCCATACAAAGGAGCAACGATATGGGGACAGGCCGAATATGCACAGAATATCTTAGATGATATGATCGCAAATGGAGTAGAGACCCACTAAGCAAGTCCTTGTTTTATTTCTAATGTTCAAATTTCTTGTCAGAAATGAGTATCCATAAATATTATTAGATTTATCACATTTTTTCCGAAACAATTTGAATTGCTATGTCATTACTATTGTAAAAAATTTAAATTTTAACCCACTGCTCCCTCCATATAAATGAAAATCACACAGGACTCTCCAACCTATTTAGAATGTAAAAAGTCAGCTCTCTTCGGCTACATTTTATCAATCGTTTTAATGATTGGAGGCCTAGTTGGAGCGATCATTATGTTTATGAAAAGCTCCTCTCAATGGTGGATTGGTCTAATTGCCCTAGCGATCGGCATCCTAATATTATTTCTTACCAAATCCATTACCCTGATTGCAGATGGAAACATAAAGCAGGTTAAGATTGCCACTAAATCTCTGCTTGGGGCGAGTGATAATGCTTATGCATTTAATGACATCAAAGAAATCGTCATTGAAGAGGACAGGCAGTACGAACGGGACTCAGATGGTGATCGTAAAGATAAAACCAGTTTTGTCCTTATTTTTAACTTCCATAATGGATATCAGGAAGCCCTCAATTTGACCCCTGGCTCATCTTCGAATATCGCTGTAAACGGGGTAAATATGAGCCGCTTCTCGCAAAACAACGCAGTAATGAATATTGGACAAAGACTTTCAGAAGTAATTGGTGTTCCTTTTAACCATAAAAGGCGTGGAGATATGGATCTTGGGGATGTGGTCAACTCGGTTGGTGAAGTGGTGCGTCAAGTGAAACAAGCTTCACAGGACGATCAAAATAGACCCCAAGTTTGATTCTCATTTCATAATCCCTTCCCACAGGTTAAGGTTATACCTTAACATTTGATTTTAGCTTTAAGGGTTCTTTTTAGTTGGGTTATCCGGTGCGATTTGATTCCTTTGAGGATGAAAATCCTCTTTTCGTCCAAATCCTACAGCCCTATGTTTAAATTTTTGTATAAACTGCTTTATTTGAAATTATACCTATTTCCGTTCATGCTCTTGAGCGCGGAAGGCGAAAGAAAACCAAATATCATATTTCTACTATCCGATGACCAGAGTACGTACTCTCTTGGCTGCTACGGGAACAAAGATGTAAAGAGCCCTGAACTTGACCGCTTGGCTGAGGATGGCATGGTCTTCGACCGACATTACGACACCACTGCAATCTGTATGGCCTCCCGTGCCTCAGTTATGACCGGTATGTTTGAATACAAACACGGCACCAATTTCAGTCATGGTGACATGTTACTTAAAACCTGGGAAAAAACCTATCCGGTAATTTTACGTAAACATGGATATCGAACTGCCTTTGCTGGAAAGTTTGGATTTGATCTCAGGGAAGGGCCCAATGGGAAAAGACTACCCTTACCCGAAAAAGATTTTGATAAATGGGGAGGAGGACCCGGACAGACTAATTATAACACAGCAAAAAATCAGTCGATGAAGCATTATGCAAAGGACTACCCACACTCCACACGGTCTTATGGTGCCTTTGGTCGCGACTTCATTCGCGAATCCACCAAATCGGACAAGCCCTTTTGCCTATCAATAAGTTTTAAAGCCCCCCACAAACCTGCCACACCTGATCCCATTGACAATCATGTCTACGCAGGAAAAACTTTTAAAAGACCGGTAAATTATGGACGAAAATATGGGGAGCATTTCTCCAAGCAAAGTAAGCAGGATCGACAATACGAGCGTTTTCATTCCTGGAACTATTCAGACAATTACGATGATGTGATGGCAACTTATCATCAACAAATCTACGCGATTGATGTGGCGGTAGGCATGATTAGGAAAGCCTTAAAGGAAAGCGGCACCGAAAAAAATACCGTTATTATTTACACATCTGACAATGGTTTCTTCTGTGGTTCCCATGGGTACGGTTCCAAAGTATTGCCTTACGAGGAATCAAGCCGTGTTCCTCTCGTGATTTATGACCCACGCCATCAAAATTCAGGAAAAAAGATTAGGTCTTCTGCACTTACCGGAAATGTTGACTTCGCTCCAACGATTCTCAAGTTAGCGGGTTTACCTGTCCCTGAAAACATGGATGGAAAAGATTTAATGACAGTCTATGATAATCCAAAATCCTCTCTGCATAAAGCTCTTCCCTTAATCAATGTTTGGGGAAAAGCACCCACTCATTGCCTGGGAGTAGTGACAGAAAAAATGAAGTATCTTTATTGGGGATATGCAGCAGAAGGATTTGAAGTAACCGAAGAATTATACGATTTGGAAAAAGATCCGTTGGAACTTACCAATCTTGCCCAAAACCCAAGTGACTTAAAAAGCATCCCAAAAATGCAGAGACTCTATGACCAGCAATTGAAAAACTGGAAAAAGCAAGCGGTATCTTACAATGATTATCAGAGGTTCGGAGAATTATTCAGCCGGCATCAACCATGGGAAAAAAGAATGAAATTTCTATCTGCCAAAACACTGACAAAGACCCAAGAAAAAAAGAAAAAGAAGTAAAGGGATGCAAATGAGCAAAAAAATAGTCCATCTAACATGGATAATTCCATCCATGCTTATGGTTTTTACAACAAAGGCCAAGCAACCAAACATCATTTATCTCATGCTCGACGAGTGGGGATATTTTGAGTCAGGACACATGGGCAGTTCTGAACTGATAACCCCAAATATCGATCAATTTGCCGCTGATGGCATGCGTTTCACCAACGCTTACGCAGGAGCTCCAGTCTGTGGTCCCACCCGTTGCTCCTTACTCACGGGTCTGCATGCCGGAAATATGTCCATGCGGGTGAACAACGGACACTCCCCCATCCGGGCAGATGAACCGACTTTGGCAAGTATGCTCAAAGCTAAAGGATATGCCACCGGGGGATTTGGGAAATGGGGAATTGGCGGCCGTGGAACGACCGGCGTTCCAGAGAAGCACGGTTTTGATGAATTTTTCGGATACTATGATCAGGTGCATGCCCATACATTTTATCCAAGTTACCTAATCAGAAACAGTGAGGAAGTGCCCCTGCCCGGTAATTCCGGGAAGAGTTTTTACGAGGGAAAGACTCATGCCCAGTTGGAAATTTTTAAGGAATCAATCGCTTTCATTCAAAAACACAAAGAGGAACCTTTTTTCTGCTACCTTCCCTGGACGCCCCCACATGGATTATGGGGTATCGACAAGGATGATCCATCATGGAAGCTCTTCAAAGATAAACCATGGACTGCCGGACAGCGTACCAACAAAGATGCGAAAATCTATGCTGCATTCATGCATATGGTGGACCAGCAACTTGGAGAAATCATCAAATTACTGAAAAAACTGAAGCTGGATGACAATACCATTTTCTTCCTCAGTGGAGACAATGGTGGACAGGCTTACTTTGCCACGAAAGACCGACCCCATGGTTTTTTTGCTCCCAACTTAAACCCGGAAACTAGGAAAAGATTTCGTGCGGGCAAAGGCTACCTCTATGAGGGCGGACTCAAAATTCCATACCTTGTACGTTGGTCAGGGAAAATTAAACGAGGCTCGGTATCTGATCACTTATTTTATCATCCCGATGTTATGCCTACCCTTGCTGAACTTACAAATGCTGAATGCCCCAAAACCGATGGTATTTCTTTTTTACCCACTCTTCTTAGCACGGGAAAACAGGAAAATCATTCACACATGTACTGGGAACTGGGGAGACAAAGGGCACTTCGAAAAGGTGACTGGAAAGCGTACCGCGATAAAAAAGGAAACTGGGAACTTTATGATTTATCGAAAGATATTGAAGAGCAAATGGATCTGGCTGATAAAGAAGGAAATATACTTCAGGATCTAATCGCTCTTGCTGAATCCTCTCATCAACCGGCCCGTCTCGGAAAAATTATTAATCAGGCACTGGTTGATAAAGACCGGAGAGAAGCACCCCATGAACGAAATTTGCAATTTAAGAAATCCAAAAAATAGTCTGCCAGTAGTAATGAAATTTTATATCACCATCTTCCTTCCCCTCACATTTTGGTTATCAGTATTTGCTGAAAGACCTAATGTCTTGGTCTTCCTCGTGGATGATCTTGGATATATGGATATCGGGGCAAATAATCCTGATTGTTTCTACGAAACTCCTCATATCGATAAATTGGCTTCCACCGGTATGCGCTTCACCGATGGGTACGCCGCAAATCCAGTCTGCTCTCCTACTCGCTATAGTTTAATGACCGGAAAATATCCTACCCGGGTTAAGGCGACTAATTTCTTTTCGGGAAAGCGTTCAGGAAAATTCAACCCCGCCCCCTTGCATGACAAAATGGATTTGGATGAAATAACCCTTGCCGAAATGCTGAAAGGTCAAGAGTACAAGACCTTTTTTGCCGGTAAATGGCATTTGGGTCCTAGCAAAGATTGGTGGCCCAAAGCACAGGGCTTCGACATCAACATGGGCGGATGGGCAAGAGGTGGCCCTTATACAGGAAAGAAATACTTTTCCCCGTTCAAAAACCCCGAACTTCATCCAGACAGTCCCGAAGGGGAACATTTACCGAACCGACTTGCGGATGAGACTGCCAAGTTCATTCGTCAGAATAAGAAAAATCCATTTCTCGCCTATCTATCCTTTTATTCTGTACATACTCCGCTTCAGGGAAGAAAGGACTTGGTTAAAAAGTATAAGAAAAAAGCCGCCAAAATCTCAGGAGAAGAATTTGGGCCACTCCATGATCGTAAAGTCAGAATTCTTCAAAAACACGCGGTCTATGCCGCAATGGTGGAAGCGATGGATGAAGCGGTGGGTAAAGTTCTCTCAGCTCTCGATGAAGCCGGGATTACAGATAACACCATGGTCTTCTTCACATCGGACAACGGTGGGCTTTCCACATCCGAAGGTAGCCCAACTAGCAACTTACCCCTTCGGGGAGGCAAAGGATGGGTTTATGAGGGTGGAATTCGCGAACCCTGGATTATCCGATATCCAGGTGTAACCAAGCCCGGCTCAGTCAGTAGCGAGATGATTTGTTCCATTGATCTGCTTCCCACCATAGCATCAAGTGTGGGATCAAAAATCAAACACGATATTGACGGCATCGACTTAACTCCGGCCTTACAAGGAAAACAATTAGGACGGGAAGCCCTTTATTGGCACTACCCTCACTATTCCAACCAAGGTGGAATTCCCGGAGGTGCGATCCGAGTAGGCGATTATAAACTCTTCGAAAACTATGAAAATGGAAAAGTTTCCCTGTACAATTTAAAGAATGACATCGGAGAAACCACAGACTTATCTTCCAGCGACCCAAAAAGAGTTAAAAACATGAAAACCAAACTGCATGCCTGGTACAAAGAAGTAGATGCCAAGTTCCTCCAGCCTAAAGGAGAGTCAACGAAACCCTGGAGACCGTAATTATCATGAAGAATATATGGTTCATTATTACTGGTTTCTTTCTGTCTTTCTTCTCAACGGTTTTGGGGGATAAGCCAAATATTCTTTTCATTATCAGTGATGATCAGGCACCCGATACAATTGCTGCATTAGGCAATAAAAATATCCATACTCCAAACCTTGATCGTCTTGTCCAGGCAGGCACAAGTTTCACGCATTGCTTTAATCAGGGATCTTGGTCCGGAGCGGTTTGTGTCGCCAGTCGTACTATGCTGATTACTGGACAGTCTGTGTATCGAGCACCAAAGAACAAAGCCTTCCTAGATAAATGGGCACATGCCAAGGGGGTGCTTGCCGTGGAAGAGCAAAGTCCAGTCATGACTTGGCCGGAAGTTTTTCGTAAAGCCGGGTATCAAACTTTTCTTACTGGGAAATGGCACAACAATACACACGCTGCCGAAATTGGTTTTACTCAAATAAAAGCACTGGGTGCTGGGATGTATGAAACTCACGAAGGGAAAAAACCAAAGATCAGTGAAAATCAGGGATATTTACGCCCGTCGCCAACCCGTCAAAAATGGAATGCGTGGGATCCAAAGTTTCACGGCGTATGGAAGCCTTTGGTCCGGGATCTCCAGTCAGACGGAAAAATCGGTGAATATTATGAAGTGGCAAAGCACAGTTCGGAACTATTTGCCGATCATGCAGTTGAATTCCTTGCTAATTCAAAGAAATCAAAAACTCCTTTCTTCATGTATGTTTCCTTCAATGCTCCTCATGATCCCAGACAGTCTCCAAAATCATTTGTTGAACGCTATCCTGTAACAAAGACAAAAATACCAAAAAACTATTTACCTGAGCACCCCTTTGATAATGGTGCCATAACCATTCGTGATGAACAATTAGCTCCTTTCCCAAGAACCAAGAATGCCATTCGTACCCATCGAGCTGAGTATTACGCTATGATTTCTCACATGGACGAGCAGATTGGCCGTATCTTGAATGCTCTCGAAAAGAGTGGTCAAGCAGACGATACTTATATCATTTTTACCTCTGATCATGGCCTGGCCGTTGGAAGTCACGGACTGATGGGAAAACAAAACCCTTATGACCACAGCATTCGCATGCCTTTTCTGCTAAATGGGCCTGGTGTTCCTAAAGGTAAAAGAGTCAGGGAATTGATTTATATGCAAAGTGTCTATCCAACGACCTGTGAACTTGCAGGACTTAATATTCCTGAAAGTGTTGATTTTCCAAGTCTAAAAAATCTTGCTTTGGGCAAAAAAGGGGAAATACAAGAACTCGTTTATGGTTGCTATCAGGACACACAGAGACTGGTTCGGAGCAAGACGCACAAACTCATTTTTTATCCTAAGTTAAAACGCTACCAACTCTTTGATTTGGTAAAGGATCCATATGAAATAATCGACCAGTTTGAAAATCCTATCTACAAGCAAATCAAGATCGAGCTTATGCAAGCCTTGAATCATAAGAGAAAAGAACTTGGAGACGGATTGTTCGCAACTAAGTAACATACCTTTCAAAATGAATAGGCTTCTCCACTACTTATATTTTACTTGCGGAATTATTCTGTTATCCGTCGCGGCCAAGCAGCCCAATGTAATTCTCATCATGACCGATGATCAGGGTTACGGAGATCTGGGCTGTCACGGAAACCCGATTCTAAAAACTCCAAATCTAGACAAATTACACTCGGAATCCGTTCGGTTTACTGACTTTCATGTCAGCCCGTTCTGTACCCCCACCCGGGCAGCCCTAATGAGCGGAAATCATCCTGGAGTGACCGGTGCATATCGAACCAGTGCCGGGAGGACAATGATGCACCCCTCCGAAAAAACCTTGGCCAACCTCTTTGCTGAAAATGGCTACAAGACTGGAATGACCGGGAAATGGCACCTGGGAGACAATGCACCCCATCGTCCACAGGACCGTGGTTTCCAGGATACGGTCTGGCATCGATGCGGAGGAGTTGGGCAGGCATCTGACTACTGGGGAAATGATTATTTTGATGATACTTATGAACGGGTCCGGTCAGGCAGCCGGAAGGGAACTTTTGAAAATTTTGATGGTTATTGCACGGATGTGTGGTTTCGGGAAGGTATGCGTTTTATTAATCAAAATAAGGACAATCCCTTCTTCTTATACATTGCCACCAATGCTCCACATGGCCCCTATCGGGTAGATCCAAAGTGGGCTGAACCCTATAAGGTTGAAGGTGTAAATAATCCTAATTTCTTTGGTATGATAGCCAATATTGATCACAACCTTGGACTTCTGCGGGATCATTTAAAAGGTTTAAATCTGGATAAAAACACCATCCTGGTTTTTATGACCGATAATGGCACATCTGCAGGATGCAAGTTTCCAGGACTGGATACGGAGCCGACCTTGGGTTTCAACGCGGGAATGCGGGGGAAAAAGTCTTCAATCTATGAAGGTGGTCATAGGGTACCCTTCTTCCTTCACTGGCCAGCGGGCGGTTACTCCAAAGGCCGGGATATTGAATCCCTCGCCGCACATATTGATGTACTGCCCACCCTTGCTGATCTATGTAAACTTCCCAAGCCTGACAAAGAATATGATGTGGATGGTCGATCTCTTACTCCCCTACTTGCAGGTAAAGCTAAATCCTGGATGCGCAATCACCTGTTTTTACAATATCATGGAGGAGCCCATCACAAATTTGCACTCGGTCCCCTTACCAATTCAGTTGTGATGACAGAAAGATGGAGATTGGTGAATACGGATAAAGCTGAAGAACTTTACGATATCGTCAATGATCCGGCACAACGAAATAATATCGCCAGCCAAAGACCTGGATTCATTAAGGATTTACGCACAGCCTATCAGTCATTTTGGAAACGCGTTTCCCCGGGATTAAAACCAGTCGCTATCGATCTAGGAGATCCAAGTGAAAATCCCGCAGTTCTATGCTCGCAGGACTGGCGTCCGGAAACGGGTAACCCGCCATGGAACTTTTCGTCCATCAAGAAAATCCCTAAAGTGACTCACCCATGGTTGGTCAACGTACTAAAAGCCGGCAAATATCGGTTTACTCTTCGACAATGGCCGAAAGAAGCCGATAAGACCATCGCTGGCGTCAAGGCTAGGATTAAAATTGCCGGGCTTGAAGAAGAAACGGTGATCAAAGATGGATCCAAGGAAATTAATTTCACTCTTACCTTACCGTCAGGAATTACTGAGCTTTGGACTTATATATATAATCAACAAGGACAAGTGGGTGGTGCCTACTTCACCGAAGTCGAAAAACTATAAAATTTATAAAATCATGAAATCATATATACTCACCCTAGGTATCTTCCTATCCTGTCTCCTTCACGCCAAGCATCATGCTCGCCCGAATGTAATCTTCGTCCTTGCTGACGACTTGGGAATTGGGGATGTATCCCCCACCAATCCGGACTGTAAGATCAAGACTCCGCATCTTCAAAAGATGGCAGATGAAGGGATTACTTTTATGGATGCCCATTCTTCCAGTGCAGTTTGCACACCGACCCGCTATGGGGTTCTTACCGGGCGTTACAATTGGCGATCTCGCCTGGCCAGGGGTGTGCTTTCAGGAACCAGCGATCATTTGATTCCCGCTAACCGGGCCACCGTGGGACATTTGCTCCAAAAAGTCGGTTACCACACCCAAATGATCGGTAAATGGCACCTTGGATGGGATTGGGCCAAAGCGGACAAGAGTGAGCAGAAATGGAAGGATATTGATTTTACTAAAGCGGTGAAAAATGGACCCGACATCAATGGATTCTCCAATTATTATGGCCATTGCGGATCTTTGGATATGCCTCCCTACGTATGGGTAGATACCGGGAAAATAACCGCACAACCCAACAGGCAAGAAGGAGTTACCAGAAACGAAGATCCATATGGATGGTATCGGGAAGGTCCGATCGGGCCCGATTTTAAAATTGATGAGGTACTCCCTCATTTATTCGATAAAAGCGTGGCCTATGTTAAAGAGCGGGCCAAAAAGAAAAAACCTTTCTTTCTCTATCTCCCCTTGCCAGCCCCTCATACTCCAATCGTACCCGTACCTCCTTACAAGGATGCGAGTAAGATGAATCCTTATGCTGATTTCATGATGCAAGTCGATGGACACATGGGCGAACTATTCGCAGCAATTAAAGAAGCAGGAGTCGACGAAAACACCCTAGTTTTCTTTACCAGTGACAACGGTTGTTCTCCCCAGGGAAACTTCGAAAAATTAGCCGAATTTGGTCACGACCCAAGTGCCGGGTTCCGCGGACATAAGGCAGATATTTACGAGGGTGGTCACAGGGTACCGTTGATCGCCCGCTGGCCAAAAGGGATCAAGGCCAGCCAAAAGACCAATGCCCTCGCATGCCTAACCGATCTGTATGACACCCTGAGAGAGATTACCGGACAGCTGTCTCTTATACACATCTGACGCTGCCGACG
>OJGS01000665.1_pt1 | contig 10574 bp, 10 predicted proteins | sample 1594531 | NCBI WGS metagenome assembly OJGS01 (sample SAMN05416816, study PRJEB24817) | seawater metagenome | isolation source: Sea water | place: Canada:Atlantic | collected 2013-07 | reverse complement strand
TGTGTATAAGAGACAGCCCAGAATACCATATTATAATTGAAGAATTATTCCCAATGGTTTTTCAGCGAAAATCTGTAAAAGACGTTATTAAGATTTATATCTCTTAGTCCTTTACTTACTTAACCAATTGTCTATTTTTGTGCAACTAACTTACTATTATGGAGCGCAATTTTAAAGACTATGCACTTATATCCTTAAAAGGGATTGCTATGGGTACAGCAGATGTTGTACCTGGAGTTTCTGGTGGTACCATTGCTTTTATTTCTGGCATATATGAAGAATTGGTAACTACCATTAGTGGTATTAATTTAGGATTACTTAAAGAATGGCGAGAGTTTGGCTTCTCCTCTATGTGGAAAAAAGCAAACGGTAATTTTATAATTGCATTATTTTTAGGCATTGCCATTAGTGTATTTACTGTAATGCGTTTAGCAAATTATTTACTAGAAAATCACCCTATTTTAATTTGGTCATTTTTCTTTGGCTTAGTTATAGCAAGTATTTGGTTTGTAGGTAAGCAAATACCTAAATGGAATGCAAAAATAATTTCAGCATTAGTATTGGGAGCAGCTGTTGCTTTTTACATTACAACCTTACCTCCTATTACAGGAACACAATCACCTTTTTTCTTATTTATTGCTGGTGCTATTGCAGTATGCGCTATGATATTACCAGGAATCTCTGGAGCTTTTATATTAGTGCTTTTAGGAGCGTACAAAACAATTAGTGAGGCTATACACGATTTCGATTTTAAGACTATAGGTATTGTTGCAGTTGGCGCAGTTGTAGGATTACTGTCTTTTTCAAGAGTCTTAAAGTGGTTATTCTTAAAATACAAAGCTGTCACACTTGCTGTGTTAACAGGTTTTATAACAGGTTCTTTAAATAAAATATGGCCTTGGAAAGAAATTCTGGAAACAGTAACTGTTGGAGATAAAGACATGGTTATTAGAGAGCAATCTGTCTTACCACAACATTTTGATGGCGACCCTCAACTTATATTTGCCTTACTCCTAATGGTTGCAGGATTTTTATTAATTCTTATCTTAGAGCGTGTAGCAACTCAACAAGCCAATGCATAACAAACGTAGCTTTACGGATCAATTTTTCCTAGTCTTAAAAGGCTTAGGAATGGGTGCGGCAAATAAAGTTCCTGGCGTGTCTGGTGGTATTGTTGCCTTTGTAGTAGGCTTTTACGAAGAGTTTATATATACGCTTCAAAAGTTTGATAAAAATGCATTTAAGCTTTTTATAAACGGAAGGTTTAAAAGTTTTCATAGATACACCAACGGTAGTTTTATGATGCCTCTATTATTTGGTATCATCATAAGTTATTTCAGCATTTCTATCTTATTAGATTATTTAATTAAGCACTATGAGATATTAGTTTGGTCAGGTTTTTTTGGAATGATAATAGGCTCAATTTATTACATTGCTAAAGACTATGATGACTGGTCTAAGAAGAACTTAGGCTTTTTACTGTTAGGCATAATTACAGGTGTTGGTATTTCCTTTTTAAGTCCAGCAACAGAAAATGACAACCTTCTTTTTGTATTCTTCTGTGGAATTTTAGGGGTTTCTGGTATGACATTACCTGGTCTTTCTGGCTCTTTCATCTTAATTTTAATTGGCAACTATGTCTTATTATTGGTAGACTCTGTAAATGCTATAAACTTAACTGTCGCAGATATTTTACAGCTCGATTTTTCTTTTGTAAATATGCCAGAACGCGTGCATCTCCTCAAGATTTTCTTTGTTTTCCTCGCAGGTTCTTTAGTAGGGTTAGTGAGTTGGGCGTATATATTAGGATTCGTTTTAAAAAGCTATAAAAATGAAACCTTTGCTGTAATTATTGGGTTTATAACTGGATCTTTAGGTGTAGTCTGGCCTTGGAAAGACAAGATTCTTAAGGTAGGTAAAGATGGACAACCACTTTACGATATAAATAACAATCCTATTATTGAAGACTACCAAAGATATTGGCCAGATTTTAACGCAGGACATACTTGGCTTGCTGTTTTATTTGTACTTATTGGTTTAGGTATTGTTCTCGCTTTAGATTGGTATGGAAAATTAAATGCTCCAACATATGAAGACTCGTAAATTCGGATTATTAGGAAAAGATATAGACTACTCATTTTCAAGAGGCTATTTTTCTGAAAAATTTAAAGCTGAAGATTTAAATGCTACCTATGAAAATTTTGATTTTCAAAACATAGAATTGGTAACAACTATACTACATCCTAGTGCTCAAATTTCTGGTATAAACATCACAATTCCCTACAAAGAAAGTATTATACCTTACTTAGATGAATTACAGGAAGATGCTGTAAACATTGGTGCTGTAAACACTGTTAAATTTGAAGACGGTAAAAGTATTGGCCATAACACAGACTTTTATGGTTTTACTAAAGCTTTAAAACCACACCTAAAAGCACACCATAAAAAGGCTTTAATATTAGGTACTGGAGGCGCATCTAAAGCTATTGCTTATAGCTTAAAAAAGCTAGGTATTAATTATGTTTTTGTGTCTAGAAATCCAGATTTTAATGAAATGAGCTATCATAATCTAGACGAAGATATTGTTAGAGATTATACATTAATTATTAACTGCACACCGTTAGGGACACATCCTAATATTCAACAAAAACCTCAGATACCTTATGAGGGTATTTCAGAGAAACATATAATGTTCGATCTTATTTACAATCCTTCAGAAACAGCATTTCTTAAACAAGGAAAATCTAAAGGAGCAACTATAGTAAACGGACTTAAAATGCTAGAGTACCAAGCAGAAAAATCTTGGGAAATTTGGAATAGCTAGTGATTCCTGTTAGGAATTTGATTGTCCTCATAATTGTTACTATCTTTCAGACTCAAAGACGATTTTTAAAATCCTGAAACGAGTTCAGGATAACGACCCATAACATTGAAAGATATGTCTGACAAAGAACACACTCCAGAACATGAAGAGCAACAACAAAATGAGACTGCCTCAACTCCAAAAGAAGTTCCTACAGAACCTGCAGACCAACTTGTTGAAACGCCAGAAGACCAAAGTGATTTAGAAAAAAGCATTGTAGCAGAGCGCGAAGATAAGTCTGAAAAGAAAGATACTTCAGTAATCTCTGAGTCTGATGATGAAGATGAAACACCTCAACAAAACCCAACTACTGCCAAAGGCACAAACAAAGCGGTTAATGTAGAGGAAGCAAATGATACTGCACACGAAGATGCAATGGTTGAAGAGTCTGAGAAACCTTCAGAATCTAGCTCAACATCTAAAAATTCTGAGGATGACACAGATCATGAAGACGCAATGGTTGCCGAAGCTAGTTCTAAAACTCCAAGAGATGCTCAAGAAGAAGTAGATAATGCTGTAGCAGAAGATAGTGAAGATGAAAGCACTGGAGAACGTCATGATATTGAAAAGAAGAATTACGAAGAACTTTCTCAAGAAAATCTAGTTAAAGAGTTAGAAACACTCCTTAAAAACGAGAAAGTTCAAGCAATAAAAGAGCATGTAGACGAGATTAGAACTGAGTTTAACAACAAGTTTGATGAAGAGTCTGAGCAGAAAAAGGAAGAGTTCTTAGAAGAAGGCGGCAACATTATAGACTTTCATTATGTAACGCCAATTAAAAAGAAATTTGATTCGGTTTATTTTGATTATCGTGAAAAGCGAAACAATCATTACAAACAACTTAAGCGTGATCTTACAGAAAACCTTAAGAAACGTGAGGCTATTATTGAAGAACTAAAGAATATGATTGGTGTTGGAAACGACATGCACTCAAACTTTAATGACTTTAAAAAATTACAAGAACGTTGGAGACAAGCTGGTCCTATACCTAGAGACAAGTACAACTTAGTTTGGAACAACTATCACCACCACGTAGAAAACTTTTACGATTTCCTTCATTTAGATCGTGAATTTAGAGACCTAGATTTTAAACACAATTTAGAGCAAAAGTTAAAAGTTATTTCTCGTGCAGAAGAGCTTGCAAAAGAAACAAATGTAAACAGAGCATTTAGAGAATTGCAAATGCTTCATAAAATGTGGAAAGAAGACATTGGTCCTGTTGCCAAAGAACATAGAGATGTAATTTGGGATAAGTTTAGTGCCTTAACTAAAACCATACATGATAACAGGCAAGCTCACTATTCTGAATTAGAAAAGGATTTTGAAAAAAACCTGGAGAAGAAAAATGAAATTATTGCTCAAATTGCAGAAATTGCAAATGATGAAGTAAAATCTCACGGTTCTGTTCAGAAAAAAATTAAAAAAGTAGAAGCTTTAAGAGAAGCCTTCTTTAAAGCAGGTAAAGTACCTAGAGAGAAAAATCAAGATACTTGGGATAGGTTTAAGAAAACTGTAAGACAATTTAACCGTAACAAAAACGCGTTTTACAAAAACCAAAAACAAGAGCAATATGATAATCTTGAAAAGAAAAAAGAGCTTATAAAAATTGCTGAAGACAATAAGGATAGTGACGACTTTAAAACCGTTACACCTTTAATGAAGAAAATACAGAACGATTGGAAAAAAATAGGACACGTTCCTAGAAAAGATTCTGATAAGATCTGGAAGCAATTTAAGACCGCTTGTAACCACTACTTTGATAATATGCACAAAGAAAGAAAAGCTGAAAATGCTGAGCTTTTTGAAGCATTTGATAAGAAGAAGGAAATGCTAGATCAAGTTAAAGAACTTAAACTAGAAGGCAGTCCAGAAGAAAAGCTAAAAATCATTAAAGATCAAATAGAGGCTTGGAAAGCTTTAGGACAAGTGCCTCATAATAAACGCTTTATTGAAGGTAAGTTTAATAAAGCTCTAGATGATTTATTTGGTGATTTAGATATAAGCCGTAAGAAACAAGAAATGCTTAAATACGAAAGTAGATTACAAGCATTAGAAGACGCCAATGATGATCGTAGTATTGAAAAAGAATCTTACTTTATAAGAAAGAAAGTAGATGAAACTACTGCAGAAATTGCTCAACTTGAAAACAACTTAGGCTTTTTCCAGCACGTGCCAGATGACAATCCTATGGTTCAAGATGTTCATAAAAACATTAATAAGCACAAAGAAGAACTTGAAATGTGGAAAGCTAAACTTAAAAAGCTAAGACAGCTTTAAAAGTTAATTTTCATTATGATACCGACAAAACACCTTACTTGTCCACTTTGTGATGGTAAGGTGTTTTTATATTCTGAAGCTTTAAATAGGCGCTATTATAAATGCTCTAATTGTGATGGAGTGCATCTTTCAAAAGAGTTTCAGCTTACACCACAAGAAGAAAAACAACGTTATTTAGAGCACGATAATGATGTGAATGACAAAGGTTATCAGAACTTTGTACAACCAATAGTAAATGCTGTAATAAGAGATTTTAAACCAATAGATAATGGTTTAGACTTTGGTTGTGGCACAGGACCTGTTATTGCTAAGCTACTTAAGGAGAAAGGTTACGATATTGAATTATATGATCCTTATTTTAAAATCTTAAACAAAGCTTTAGAATATACTTATGCTTATATTTTTTGTTGTGAAGTTATAGAGCACTTTAACTCTCCCAAAAATGAGTTTACCTTATTACGTAATCTTCTAAAGGAAGATGCAAAGCTTTATTGTAAAACAGGACTCTTAAAAGACAGTATAAATTTTGAGAATTGGTGGTATAAGAATGACAAAACACATGTGTTTTTTTACACACCTACTACGCTAAAATGGATAGCATCACATTATAATTTTAAAAGTGTAGATATCACTTCTAAACTCATCACGTTTACTACATGAAATTACTTTTTATTTTTCTTTAAAGAAGTTTTTAAAGTTTCGTCTTCACGCTCTTTCTGTTCTTTCTTAGCTTTTTGTGACTCTGTAAACCTAATACCATCTTCACCATGCATATCTGCAGGTTCTTTGTCCACTAAATTTTTTCTTTTTAAATCGCTCATCTTAGTAATGTTTCCTTAAAGATAATAAGTAACAAAACGAACAGTAGTTAATGCAGCGTTAATGTTAAAGCATCTTAGCCTCGTTCCAATACACATCCATTTCAGTCAAGGTCATATCTGCAAGTGCTTTCCCTTGTTGCTTGGCTTTTTGTTCTAGGTATTGAAAACGTTTAATAAATTTCTTATTAGTACGCTCTAATGCGTTTTCTGGGTTTACTTTTAAAAATCTGGCGTAGTTAATCATTGAGAATAAAACATCGCCAAATTCAGCTTCTATAAGATCTTGGTTGTCTTCGGTTACTTCGTGTTGCAGTTCTGCAAGTTCTTCTTTAAGTTTTTCAAACACTTGTTGTGGTTCTTCCCAGTCAAACCCTACACCTGAAACTTTATCTTGAATCCGACTTGCTTTAACTAAAGCTGGCAAAGATTTAGGCACACCTTCTAACACACTTGATTTACCTTCTTTAAGCTTTAAATTTTCCCAATTTCGCTTAACATCTTCTTCGTTCTCTACCTTAACATCTCCATAAATATGCGGATGTCTATCTATTAATTTATCACAAATTGAGTTGGCTACATCTGCAATATCAAAATCTTTAGTTTCACTGCCTATTTTAGAATAGAAAACAATGTGTAAAAGCACATCTCCTAACTCTTTCTTTACCTCGTCTAAATCGTTATCTAAAATAGCATCGCCAAGCTCGTAAGTCTCCTCTATAGTTAGATGTCTTAAGCTTTGCATAGTCTGTTTCTTATCCCAAGGACATTGCTCTCGCAATTCATCCATTATGGTTAATAATCGATCTAATGCTTTTAATTGATCTTTTCGACTGTTCATAAACTGGTTTTAAAAGATCTTTAAGAGGTTAGGCGTATTTATTTAGCAATATTTACTGCGCGTGTTTCACGTATAACAGTTACTTTAACTTGTCCTGGATACGTCATATCTGTTTGTATTTTCTGAGAAATTTCAAAAGATAAGTTTGAAGCTTTATCATCATTTACTTTTTCGCTTTCTACAATAACACGAAGCTCGCGTCCAGCTTGTATAGCATATGCTTTCTTTACACCTGTAAATCCAAATGCTATATCTTCCAAGTCTTTAAGACGTTGTATATAAGAATCTAAAACCTGTCTTCTCGCGCCTGGTCTTGCACCACTAATAGCATCACACACTTGAATTATTGGAGATAATAGAGATTTCATTTCTATTTCATCATGGTGAGCTCCAATAGCGTTACACACATCATCTTTCTCTCCATACTTCTGAGCCATTTCCATACCTAAAATAGCGTGTGGTGTTTCCATTTCTGTTTCTGGAACCTTACCTATATCGTGTAATAATCCTGCACGTTTAGCAAGTTTTGCATTTACGCCAAGCTCTGCAGCCATAACACCACAAAGTTTTGCAACCTCTCTTGAGTGTTGTAATAAGTTTTGACCGTAAGACGAACGGTATTTCATACGTCCTACCATTTTAATAAGTTCTGGATGTAGACCGTGAATACCTAAATCGATTACTGTGCGTTTACCTACTTCGATAATCTCTTCATCAATTGCTTTACGTGTTTTCTTAACAACCTCTTCAATTCGTGCTGGGTGAATTCTTCCATCTGTCACCAATTTATGAAGTGATAATCTAGCTACTTCTCTTCGCACAGAATCAAAACAAGAAAGTATTATAGCTTCTGGAGTGTCATCTACAATAATCTCTACTCCTGTTGCAGCTTCAATAGCACGAATATTACGTCCTTCACGACCAATAATACGTCCTTTTACATCGTCACTCTCTAAGTTAAATACAGACACGCAATTATCTATTGCTTCTTCTGTACCTATACGTTGTATTGTATTTATTACAATTTTCTTAGCTTCTTGTTGGGCAGTCATCTTGGCATCTTCAATAGTATTTTGGATCATAGCCATTGCATCTGTCTTGGCTGTTTCCTTTAAAGATTCCATAAGTTGGTCCTTAGCATCATCTGCAGAAAGGCCACTTATTACTTCTAACTGTTGTACTTTTTGAGTGTGTACTTTATCTATTTCTGCCTGCTTCTTTTCTAGGTAGTCTATACGATGATTGTAGTCTTTTAGCTTATCATCTAATTCTGAATTTAGTTTTTTATTTCTACCTAATTCACTAGAAATTTTAGACTCTTTATCTCTGGTGCGTTTCTCGGCATCAGACATTTTTTTCTCTCTACTGTTTATTACTTTTTCGTGCTCAGATTTTAGCTCGATAAACTTTTCTTTAGCTTGAAGTATTTTATCTTTCTTTATGCTTTCGCCTTCTGTTTTAGCATCTTTTATGATCGTAGCTGCAGATTTTTCTGCATCTGTAATGATCTTAGATGATGCAGATCTTTCTATCATTTTAGCAATGATATACCCAATTGCAACGCCTATAACGCCAATAATGGTAAAGTAAAGTATTGTAGTGCTCATATATGTATGTTTAAATAAAAACCCGTTTATGAAATATCATTTCAGTTTACGGTATAAAAAAAGCCTGTATTAGCATTGGTTTTGTATAAACTTCATAAATAATAAAGTTTAGGGCTACATAACTGATCAAACTTCCGTTCTAAGACGGCTTGTTTTTACAATTAAAACTTACCCTTTTCAAATAATTGATTGTTAAGTTTATCAAAAAGGTTGCTAACACAGGCAGTAATGCTTGTTTATTTTAAAGAACGTAATGTTAGGTTAATTGTTGTTCCAGAAAGAGGTTCAAGTTTTTCAATTTGTCTTCTATTTCTGCAACCTCACCTTGGTCGTCTATGGTCATCTGTACAGTCTTAGATGCAAACTGCAACGCACACATTGCTAATACATCTTGCTTATCTCTTACTGCATAATTTTGCTCAAACTGCTTAATCATTTGCTCTATACTCTTCGTGGCTTTTCTTAACGCCTCTTCCTGCTTAGGGTTTATCGACATTGGATAAACTCTATCTGCTATAGATAATTTTATTTTCAGTTTGTCGGCCATAGCCTTTTATTTATTCAGAAAGCTGAACGATACATTGATCTATTTCCCGCATTAGGCTGTTAATCTTAAGCTTCGTTTCTTTCTTGTACTCATTACTGCCCAGCATAGCATTAGCGGTTTTTAACGTCTGGTTTTTTGCCTCTAAAGCTTCTATGTGCTTCTGCAAATTATTTACTTCTGCTCCTGAAAGCTCTAAATCACGTTCCAGTTTCGCAATTTTATGAGTGCTTTGGCTTTGTTTTTCTACCAACTTGCCAATCTTATCTTCCAAAGCTTCAACAAGTTTCACCAAATTACTCATACACGCCTTTACTTATGCTTATCCTTACAAATTTATGTAACTGGATTGAATAAGCCAATGGTTTCATAGACTTATTTACAACTTAAATTTTTACAATTATTAAAAGTTAATATTTTAAAGTTTGCTTTTTCACCTCTCGAGGAATACGGGTAAATTTTACTTTCCAATTTTAAATAAAGTGCTTTTAATAGTAATAAAATTGTTTTACTTATTTCAACATAAAAAACAGTACTTAAATCTAAAAATTTATACAATTAGCCAAGGTTTACTACGTTTGTCTTATATTTAGCTGAACAGATTTTTATGATGACAAAACAATTTTTCCTAAGTCTATTCATTTGTTATTTTATCACAAATGGCATAGCTGCACAACCTGAAGTTCCAACAGAGTATTTTTCTAATCCCTTAAATATTGATTTAAAATTATCTGGGACCTTTGGAGAATTAAGATCTAATCATTTTCACAGTGGTATGGATATTAAAACACTTCAAAAAGAAGGTTATGATGTATTAGCTTCAGCTGAAGGTTACGTTTCTAGAATTAAAATTTCACATTACGGCTACGGAAAGGCGCTTTACATCACACACCCTAACGGCTACTCTACCGTTTATGCTCATTTACAAAGGTTTTCACCAAAAATTGAAGCCTACATAAAAAAGAGGCAGTATGAGAAGCAAAGTTATGAGATAGAAGTTTTCCCTACATCTACAGATCTTAATGTTCAACAAGGAGAACTCATAGCTTTCTCTGGGAATTCTGGAAGTAGTGGTGGTCCTCATTTGCATTTTGAAATAAGAGATGGCAATAGCAGACCAATGAACCCTATGTTGTTTAATATCGACATTAAAGACACGACGGCTCCAATTATAAATAGTTTATGGGTATATCCTCAAGATGATAATAGCCATGTAAATGGAGATGCCAACAAACAAAAATTAAGACTTATTCCTCAACAAGATGGCAGTTATACTGCAGAAAAAATTAAGGCTTGCGGTAATTTAGGGTTTGGTATTTCTACTGTAGACAGACAAGATTATGCTCCAAATAAAAATGGTATTTATAAAATTGACACTCAAATAAACGGCAACCCAAACTTCTCTATACAAATGGATAGGTTTAGCTTCTCAGAAACACGCTATCTAAACAGAATGATAGATTATGAATATTTTAAAGATTATAAGAGCAGAGTACAAATGCTTTTTGTTCAAGAAAACAATCCTCTTAGTGTTTATAAAAATTTAGAAAACAACGGGTATTTATCTATTACAGATGCTGTCTCTTATACACATCTCCGAGCCCACGAGACCGAGGCTGATCTC
>OJGS01000663.1_pt1 | contig 10615 bp, 11 predicted proteins | sample 1594531 | NCBI WGS metagenome assembly OJGS01 (sample SAMN05416816, study PRJEB24817) | seawater metagenome | isolation source: Sea water | place: Canada:Atlantic | collected 2013-07 | reverse complement strand
GAGATCAGCCTCGGTCTCGTGGGCTCGGAGATGTGTATAAGAGACAGCTATTAATATCAGCCGGGGGGAGCAGTTTGAGAAATCGTTCTTGAAGATCGCTCCCAACAATCGTATGCCAGCGATTATTGATGAGGCGCCGATTGACGGTGGAGACCCCATTACTGTTTTTGAATCGGGAGCTATTTTGCAGTATTTGGCGGAAAAAACAGCTCAATTTATCCCTGACGATTTACGAAAAAAAACGAAAGTAATGGAGTGGTTATTCTGGCAAATGGGTGGTCTCGGTCCGATGGCGGGGCAAAATCACCATTTCGTATCTTACGCTCCAGAGCCTGTTCCTTATGCTATTGACCGTTATGTTAATGAAACGGCGCGGTTATACGCGGTTTTAGACAAACAGCTCGATGGCCGAGAGTATATTGTGGATGACTATTCCATCGCAGATATGGCTTGTTATCCTTGGGTAGTCCTGCATGAGCGGCAGAAGCAGAATCTTGGTGATTTTCCTGAGATACAAAAATGGTACCGACGTATACGAGCAAAAAAGTCTGTAGCAAGAGCATATGCGCGAGGGAAAGAAATCAGTCGTGGTCCAGTAGTTGATGATGAGGCAAAAAAATTCTTATTTGGGCAAGGTTCTCATTCAATTCAAGGAAAGGGTTAGTTCATGATTCAATTATTTGATTTAGCGACGAAGTATTCCGAGGTTAGATTTTCCCCATTTTGCTGGCGTATAAAATATGCTCTAGCGCATAAAGGCTTGAAATGGGATGAGTCCCCGCTTTCTTTTGCTGAGATGAAGCAATTACCGCTCCCAAACGACGGTAAGGTTCCAGTCTTGGTTGATGGGGACGAAGTTGTTTTTGATTCATGGGAGATCGCACTTTTTCTTGATAATAAATATCCACAACACGTCCTGTTTGACAGTGATGAGTCCCGATCGCAATCTTTATTTGTGAAGTGCTGGACGGAGACGGTCTTGCATTCATTAATTTCTCGCATGGGTATTTTGGATTTTTTAGGTTTGCAGAAGGATGTTGACCAGACCTATTTCCGAGAAAGTCGAGAAAAACGCTTTGGTATCACGTTGGAAGAATGGGGGAGCAACCCCGAGGCCGCACGTATGGATTTCTTAAAGGCTCTAGAGCCTTTGCGCCAGACTCTCAGCGACCAAAAGTTTGTGGGTGGAAAAAGTCCAAATTTTTCAGATTATATTATGGTTGGTGTTTTCCAGTGGCTACGCTGTGGATCTGGCCTAACTATTTTTGACGAAACTGATCATGTTTATGCTTATCAAGAAAGATTGTTAGATTTGTTCGATGGTTTAGGTCGATCTGCTCCTGTTTATCCCACAGCAACTCGATCATAAATCAGCCGTTCAATCTATGGTGATCTTTTTATATTGAATGTCAGTTATTTTCAGCTCCTCCTTACCATTAGGTGTATCTAAATAAACTTGATCTCCAATGCGGGATTTTAATAAAGATGCTGCAAGTGGGGAGATCCAGCTAATCAGACCTTTTTTCGCATCTGCTTCGTCAATGCCGACGATAGCTACAGTTTCTATTTTGGCCGTTGACTTTTGAAAGGAAACCGTCGCACCAAAAAACACTTGATCAGTTTCCTCTCGTTGTGCTGGATCGATTGCCACGGCTGAGTCTAATTTCTTGGTAAGCAGCCTTATTCGCTTGTCAATTTCCCGCAGTTTTCTTTTGCCATAGATATAGTCGCCATTTTCTGATCGATCTCCGTTTGAGGCTGCCCATGATACGACTTTAACGAGCTCTGGGCGCTCGACATCTATTAAACGTAGCGCTTCGTCTTTCAGTCGTTTCATTCCGTCGGGAGTGGTGTAGTTCTTTATTGACATTTAATATAAGTTGTTTGTCCAAAAATAAAAGGTAGGGGTTGATTTGTGCAGAAACCTATACGGACCCGCCAGATGCTACTTACTCTGCACCATTTTATTCGCATAGCGTGCTTTGGTAGTATAGTTCTCACTAGAGTATAAAAAGTAAAAATAATTTTTAAAAGTAATATTCATAAAGGGTAAAACATGACGATTAAAGTAGGTGAGCACGTTCCGGAATGTACGCTGCGCGAGTATATAAATGAGGAGTCAGAAGGTTGCAGCATCGGGCCGAATGAGTTTAAGTTATCTGATCTGGTGAAGGGTAAGCGCATTGCTTTGTTCGCACTGCCGGGCGCATATACACCGACTTGTTCCGCAAAGCACTTGCCTGGCTATGTCGAAAAGGCGGCAGAACTCAAACAAAAAGTGGACGAAATTTGGTGCGTATCCGTCAATGATGCCTTCGTTATGGGTGCTTGGGGACGAGAAAATAACGCGACAGATGCTGTTCGAATGATGGCAGATGGTGGTGCTGAGTTTACTAAGGCTGTAGGCATGGATTTTGATCTTACTGCTGCGGGTTTGGGTGTGCGTTCTAAGCGCTACTCGATGCTAATTGAAGACGGCATTGTTAAGTCAATCAATTTGGAAGAGGGTCCAGGCGGCATGGAAGTTAGTGACGCGGACACGATGTTAAAGCAGGTCTAAGATAGAAATTTTAAGGTCTATGTTTTTCCTGAGTAATTTGTTTTTTCTTTGTTGACTAAAAAGTTCTTCAGGCATTCCGTTACCTGGTTTGGCTGCTCAGCCATGATGGCATGTCCAGTGCCTGGCAGGACTTTGATTAGACTGCCAGGTATTGCATCTCTTAGGATCTTAGTTCGTGAGGCAGGAGTCATTCTGTCCTGAGATCCAAGAAGTAAAAGAGTAGGGCAGGTGATTTTTTCAGCTGAAGAAATACCCGTGTCGTATCTGTTGCATGCGATGAAATCCGCATGCAGTACTCCAGGTTGCGCACGATTCATGAGTTTGATGCTTACTCCTTGCATTGAGATACCTGGAATATCATTTTTCCCCAGTTTTGCTCGGCCGCTAAATGAATACTGATTCACAAGACGATAGGCAATTTTGGGGTTGTCTTTAGCTGTTTTCAATAACTGCTCTGAAACAGGCATGGGCGCATTGATGCCGACCAGTACGAGTTGATTGATGGGACTGTTTTTACGAGAGGCGAGTTCAAGGCCGATTAATGATCCCATACTGTGTCCAACTATAGCGAATTCCTCAAGATTAAGAGATTTTGCGAGTTTTTCAACCCAGTCAGCTAGTGCACTAATGCTACGTAATGGAAGTCCCTTGCTTTGGCCATGTGCGGGCAAGTCAATAGCTATGGCATTCCATCCATGTGTCGAAAAATATCGGCACTGCGTATTCCACACGCTATGATCATTTGCAGCCCCGTGAATGAATAGTACAGTTGGTTGGTCATGCTGTATTTCGTGGGTAGCCGTATAGACAAATGTGGTTTGATTGTCGATGGTAATGAACATGATAGCGTCGAACTTTATCTGGATTTAAGTGCCTGCTTGAGATCACTCAGCAGATCATCGATGTTTTCTAGCCCAATGGAGAGCCGAACTGTTCCGGCGGTAATCCCAGCTGCTAATAAATCCTCATCACTCATCCGAAAATGTGTTGTTGAGGCCGGATGTATTACGAGCGACTTGGCATCCCCGACATTGGCTAAATGAGAGAATATTTTGAGTCGCTCGATAAATCGCTGACCAGCCTCTCGACCATCTTTTAGTTCAAAAGTAAAGACCGCTCCGCAACCTTTTGGGAGGAGGTTGGACGCGAGTACGTGATCGGGGTGTTCGGCTAATTCTGGATATATGACGTGCCTAACTGAAGCATGATCTTTGAGAAACGCTACGACCGCACGGGTGTTTTCCATGTGCCTTTGCATGCGGGGTCCTAGTGTTTCCACGCCTTGCATGATTTGAAAGGCATTCATTGGGCTCATACAGGCACCAAAGTCACGTAAACCTTCGCGTCTTGCTCTAAGTAAGAACGCTGCTACTGGAGACTCATCAGTGAATACCATGTTGTGAAAACCGGCATAGGGTTGTGACAAGGTTGAAAATTTATCATTTTGTGTCCAGTCGAAGTCCCCACTATCTACTAGTAGTCCTCCGACCGCTACGCCATGCCCGCCCAGAAACTTAGTTGCTGAATGGACAATAAGATCCGCCCCGTGTGTAAATGGCTTGATTAAATAAGGGGTTGTGAATGTTGCATCGACCATTAAGGGTAGTTGGTGTTGGTGGGCTAATTCCGCAATCGCTGGGATATTTAGGACATCTAGTCCGGGATTACCTAATGTTTCACTGAAGATTAGTCGTGTCTCAGGCTTGATTGCTGCAGCTACACTCTCGATATCGCGAAAATTTACAAAAGTAGTTTCGATACCGAATCTCGGCATGGTGTATTGAAGCAAATTATGTGATCCGCCATACAAGGACCGTGACGCGACGATATGACCGCCATGACTCATGAGGGTGGTAATTGCTAAATGCAAGGCTGCTTGCCCGCTAGCCGTCGCGATGGCGCCGACGCCACCTTCCATCGCGCTAATGCGCTCTTCTAACACGGCTGTGGTTGGATTGGAAATTCTGGAGTAGACGTGTCCACCTCTCTCCATATTGAATAGTGAGGCTGCAGTATCCGTGTCAGGAAAGACATATGAAGTCGTGAAGTGGATAGGTTGAGCTCTGGAACCATATTCACTATCTGGTTCCTGTCCTGCGTGTAGTCCTAGCGTTTCTAATTTGAAATCGTGGTGATCAGCCATTTTTAAGGTCCTAAAAAAACATGAACAAGATTAGGAGCTCCACACTCGCTTATTAGAGGGATTCATTGTCATTCGCTCGGCTCGTCACGACCTTTTTTGCAATCACTGCGAAATACATTACCAGCACTTTCAATATTCCAATTTCTACCGTAATTACCAAAAACATAGTCAATCACAACGGATAGATTCTTTTTTTCTACCGGGTCAGCGAATGTTCTCTCCTCTAAGCGAGCCATTGCTTCCTCGTAGGTCGCAAGGTCTTCCTTTCTCCATCGCATCGCCTCAGAGGCAAATTCGCCAATATCATCACAGGTCATCGTGCCAAGTGGATACGGTGCTGCTGATGCGGGTTGGATCAAAAATATACCAATAAGAGTGCAAGTGACTACTAGGGGAACTTTAATTCGCATAAAATGGACCTATAACATAGAACATTAATGTTAAGTAGAAGTATACTGAAATTATGCCTGTAAAAGAGTATTGAAATAGATAACGTTAATAAATTTCAGAATACAGTGTCATGTCTTATAAGTTATTGTTCACACTCCACCATACTTTCTATCCGTAAGAGTTACTTTGCATATGAGTCAATTTTTTAAATTTTTATCAATTATTGGATTGTTGTTATTTACGTCTCCGTTAGTCCTAGCAGAGGATTGGGGTTCCAGATCAGATCGGCAGCAGGCGTTGGAGCAACTTAAAGACTTTGATGCGTCTGTCAGACGCAGTGCCGTTGCTCGGTTGGCTGACACAGGGATGATTGAAGACGTACCTCGCATGCTTCGGCTTTTACGAGATGATGATCCCGCTGTACGTAGTATGGCGGACCAGGCTATAACCGGCCTTTGGCTTCGCATGGATAACCTGTCTGCGAAGAGGTTGTTTGTTAAGGCGACGGTTGAGATGCAAAACGGAAATGCTAAGGGGGCGATTGGATTCTTAGACTCAGTTATTGAGGCTGAACCGTTGTTCTCTGAGGCGTGGAATAAACGCGGAGACGCTTGGCTCAATATGGGCGACATTGATCGTGCGCTGGCAGATTACGAGGTTGCGCTTCAGGTCAATCCCTATCATTACGGAGTCATGCAAAGTTGTGCAAGCATTTGGATGGAGCGCTCGAATGCGAGAAATGCATACAACTATCTGTCTCGGGCTATTGCTATAAATCCCAACTTAGATTACCTCATACCTGTCATCGTAGACTTAGAGGCGCGGCTCGAAAACGATAGCATCTGAATGTCGTGTCCGCAGGCCGAACGCCATGAGTATGCCTGTTAAAGCCAAGGAAAAAATTTATCAATTGACGTCTCAGATTCGAGCCATAGCTCACGAGCATGGCTTCGACGACATGCGCGTGACCGATTGTGATTTATCAGTTTCCGCGCCAAGGCTAAAAGAATGGATCGATAAGGGTTACGCTGGGGATATGGATTACATTGGCAACCGGTTCGAGATGAGAGTTGATCCAGACAAGCTTGTCAGTGGCGTGAAGCGCATTATTAGCTTGAGAATGAATTATTTTCAGTCTCGTAATGAAAGCATGCAGGGACTTAATTTTCTTAATGCTCCTGATAAAGGGTTTATTTCCAGTTATGCATTGGGTCGGGACTACCACAAGGTCATTAGGAGACGCTTAGAACAGGTTGCTCAAAGCGTCCAGTCGATCATTGGTGCATTCGGCTATCGTGTGTTTACAGATAGTGCGCCGGTGATGGAGGTGGAGTTAGCGACAAAAGCAGGTTTGGGTTGGCGGGGCAAGCACACGCTGTTGATTAATAAAAACGCTGGATCATGGTTTTTTCTAGGAGAGATTTATACTGACCTAGATTTACCTCTAGATAGTCTTAGTGGTGAACATTGCGGGACCTGTACCCGATGCATTGATATTTGTCCCACAAAAGCCATTATTGCCCCTTATAAGCTCGATGCGCGAAGGTGTATTTCTTATCTGACGATCGAACACCGAGGGAGTATCCCAAAAGAATTCAGAAAATTGATGGGTAATCGAATTTACGGTTGTGATGACTGTCAGGTGGTGTGTCCATGGAACAAATACGCGTCGGTTACCGCCGTTCCAGACTTTAATGTTAGGGGTGTATTAGATGGCGAGGCTTTAGTGAAACTGTTTTCATGGAGTGAATCTGACTTTCATCAATATACCGAAGGCAGTCCGATTCGTCGTATTGGTTACGAGCGGTGGCTGCGTAACGTGGCTTGTGCGCTTGGAAACGCACCGACTACGCCAGAAATTATTCGGTCGCTTAAGTCGAGAAACTCATATGAATCAGAAATGGTTAGAGAGCATGTTGCGTGGGCCTTAGATGAGCATCTCTAATGATTTTTACTAACACTGGTATGCCGTTGAAACGGTATCAATTTGGGATGTTCGGGTTGAGATACTCTAGGCTTTTATTTTTTACTCGAGATCGCTCGACTTCAGGCGCTTGTATTAATCAACATTTAACTGATTGCCAAGATCAATAATGCTATCCGCGTTGTAGTCGAATCTTGTGTCCGTCGATAGGTCAATTTTCATTGAAGGTGGAAATTCTCTTGGCCGTTTAATGAATGCGGTTTTCAAGCCGCAGGCCTGCGCAGCGAGTAGATCGTCTTTATGTGCTGCGCAAAGCATAACTTGATCAGGATTTAGATCTAGCAATTTAGCTGCTCCAAGATATGTTTCAGGATCTGGTTTGTAATGACCGAACAGCTCAGCGCTGATAATGCAATCCCAGGGTAGGTCAGAATGTTTGGCCATATTGTTTAATAAAGAGAAATTCCCATTTGATAATGGAGAGATCGTATAGTTTTTCTTTATAATTTTTAGGCCGCGAACTGAGTCAGGCCATGGCTTGAGGCGATGCCAAGCGCGATTGAGTCTGTCTATTTCGTCTTCAGACAGCTGATGTAAATGATATTTTTTTGTCAATTCGTCCAAAATTAGCCTATGCAGCGCGTCTAGGTTCAGCCAGGGTAAGTCTCCCTTTCTCACGCGATCCATGGCTGGTTGATAGCCAGAGCGCCACTCATTTGCGAATTTGCCCGCGTTGAGGTGAACTCTTTTGCATTCAGCAATCGCGCGCACTTCCCTGGTTATGCTGCCGCGCCAGTCGACAACTGTACCGAAGACGTCAAAAATGAGTGCTTTTGGCATATTCCCCTCTTATTTTAAATGCGTTAATTTTATTTTAACTGATTTATTTTGGTGCGATTTTGGAGAACTTTAGGAATAATTCCCATATACTAAAGTTCCAACGTTACGTATTTTGCATTACCTTACACAACACAAATTCGTAGGAAAATCGTATGAAATCCGTCTATCGCACCATACTTGGTGCCTTTGTATTGACGTTACTATCCGGTCAGAGCTATGCGGAAAAAGTCGAACAGATATCCAACGTCGAACTTGCTCCGATTGTCATAGACGTGATCAGTATCACGCCAGTACTTGGCGTTGGCTTGCCATTGGAAAAAATTCCCTACAATGTTCAGTCTTCATCTGCCTCTGATCTTGATCGAGGTGCCAATCTAGATATAACAGACATTATGGAGCGCAGTTTTAATAGCGTGACCATTAACGACGCAGCAAACAACCCGTTACAGCCGGATCTCCAATATCGTGGGTTTACCGCTTCGCCGCTACTTGGCCTTCCGCAGGGGCTAGCGATTTACCAAAACGGTGTCCGTGTGAATGAGGTATTTGGAGACACCATTAACTGGGATCTCATCCCGGAAGGATCTATTCATTCCATGAACCTTATCGGTGGTGCCAATCCTGTTTTCGGTTTAAATACATTAGGGGGGACGGTCAGCATCGAGACTAAGAACGGATTCAATTTTCAAGGGACCAATGTCGAAATTTATAATGCATCCACGCATGATCGCAACGTATTTAGCTTCGAGACCGGTGGTAACGACGACACGTTCGGTTATTACGGTACGGTGCAGCATTTTGAAGAGCAGGGGTGGCGAGATGCTTCACCATCCGACGCGCTGAACTTGTTCGGTTCCCTGAGTTACCGTGATGATTACCTGACCTCGCTCGATTTGAACGTAAATTATGCTAACACCGATCTCATCGGAAACGGTGCAATCCCCATCGAGTTCGCGAGTCTGGATTATGACGGTATCTTTACCTCGCCGGACCAGACGTTGAATGAAATGTTCATGTTGCAGGCTCAGGGTTCGCATTGGTATCACGATGACCGTCAGATTTCCGGTAATGTTTTCTATCGTCGTACAGAAACAGATACGTTTAATGGTGATGGTACGGAATTTGAAGAATGTACTGTTGACGGCGTTGAAGTATTGGTTGAGGCGGATGAGGACGATTTGGAAGGCTTGAATTGTGCAGGCGGAATAACATCAGCCCAACTGGCGGCTATTGGTGGTGAAGTTGTAGAAAATCAAAATGGAGCCGTAAGCAGCGAAGCTAACACTGGTTTTGAACCAGATGAATTAAATGGTCTGCAAAATCGGAGTGATCGTACCCAGAAATATTTCGGTTTCGCGCTGCAAAACGTTTTTTACGATGATCTGTTTGACAAATCTAATCAGTTTATTACCGGTGCAGGTTACACCTACGGCGACGTGGTCTTTAACTCCAGTCAAGAATTAGGATTGCTAAATGCGGATAGATCTACTCGAGGTACCAATAACTTTGTCCCCGATGAAGGAACAGCTCTGGATTCTGAGGTATCAACGATGTCACTATTCTTTACTGATACCTTCTCGGCAACTGACAAACTGGACCTGACCTTTTCGACTCGCTGGAACCACACGAATGTTAAATTGACCGACAAGGGTGGTAGAGGCTTTACAAGGCCACAGCCGGCGTTGACCGGCGAACATGAATTTCACCGTGTCAATCCGGCTTTTGGGTTAACGTATAAGTCTGATGCGGGGTTAAATTCTTACTTCAGTTATAGCGAATCCTCTCGGGCACCTACTGCCGTCGAATTGGCGTGCGCCGAACCAACTGCGCCTTGTAGTTTGCCAAACGGCTTTCTTGCGGACCCACCATTGGACCAAGTAGTCGCTAAGAGTTATGAAGGTGGCTTCCGCGGTTCAGTGTCGGAGAATGTCCGATTTACAATCGGCGCTTTTTACACTCCCATTAATAACGACATCATTTTCCAAAACACAGGTGGTGTATCCGGTAATCAAGGTTTTTTCGATAACGTCAGTGATACCCTGCGTCAAGGTATTGAACTAAGCCTGACTGGACAGGCAAAGCAATTTGATTGGTTTCTGAACTACAGCCTCGTACAGGCGACGTTTGAGTCCACCTTCCAGGTCACTAGCGCCAACCATACATTAAAGGATGCTAATGATCTGATCCAGGTGGAGGCTGGCGATTTTATCCCGGGCATTCCGGAACACACCTTGAAATTCGGTGGTGACTATGCATTCACGCAGGCGTTTAGCATCGGTGGTGACCTGCAGTACAACTCTGGTGTATTTGTCCGTGGTGACGAATCCAACCAGCTTGGTCGTCTTGATGATTATGAAACCGTGAATGTTCGAAGTAGGTACCAACTTAATAAAACCTGGAAGATGTTTACAAGGGTAGACAATCTATTGGATGAGCAGTATCACAGCTTTGGCTTACTAGGGGAACCCAACGAAGTCCCAGGATTCGCCGGGTTTACTGACAATCGATTCGTCGGTGTCGGCGCACCCCGTAGCGTAGTTTTTGGTGTCAGCGCAAGTTACTAAGTTGGTAAGATGTTTAAAAAATTTGGCCGCGAATGCGGCCTTTTTTTTTAAACTAGAATAGCTATTACTTTGTTCAACTGTAGATTGGAGAATAGTGCTCTTCAAGCGAAAACAAAAAACACAAGTTACTGCTGTACGACCACCAATTGTATGGCTGTCTCTTATACACATCTGACGCTGCCGACGATATGCAG
>OJGS01000657.1_pt1 | contig 10668 bp, 10 predicted proteins | sample 1594531 | NCBI WGS metagenome assembly OJGS01 (sample SAMN05416816, study PRJEB24817) | seawater metagenome | isolation source: Sea water | place: Canada:Atlantic | collected 2013-07 | reverse complement strand
GAGATCAGCCTCGGTCTCGTGGGCTCGGAGATGTGTATAAGAGACAGGCTTTTGCCTGACCAATAACGTAATTGTTTAGCGCTGAATCGATCTCATGAGGTGATGGCAATCTGGAATCAGCTGCCTCATCGGTTTTTTCTTGTAGTTCTTCACGAATAATATCATTGCAAAGTTCAACGCACTCATCACAGACAAATACTGAAGGTCCAGCGATCAGTTTTTTAACTTCATGCTGACTTTTACCGCAGAATGAACAGTAAAGTAATTTGTCGTCATTTTTTTTGTCATCGCTCATCGCACTACTTTCCTAACGTTTGTGATTGCTCAAGACTTTTCTTCAGGTCGGCTTTTCATAACAGAATCAATTAAACCATATTCTGCTGCCTGTTCACCATTCATGAAATTATCACGGTCGGTATCACGTTCAATCTTCTTAATATCCTGACCAGTGTGATGGGCCATAATTCCATTCAGCCGATCACGAATACTTAAAATTTCTTTTGCATGGATATCGATATCCGATGCCTGCCCCTGAAATCCGCCTAACGGCTGGTGCACCATAATCCGTGAATTTGGCAAGGCAAATCGTTTATCTTTAGCACCGGCAGTAAGCAATAATGCGCCCATGCTGGCAGCCTGACCAATACACAAAGTGCTGACTTGAGGTTTAATAAACTGCATTGTGTCATAGATTGCCAGACCTGCGGTCACTGCACCACCCGGAGAATTGATATAAAGATGAATATCTTTGTCCGGATTTTCAGATTCAAGAAATAACATCTGGGCGACAATCAAGTTCGCCATATGGTCTTCAACCTGTCCTACTAAAAATATAATGCGTTCTTTCAGCAGGCGGGAATAAATATCGTAAGAACGTTCTCCACGTGAAGTTTGCTCAACGACGATTGGAACCAATGCATTTTGAACTGGATTGAGTTGCTCAGAAAATTTAGTGCTCATAGCGGTCCTGTTTTAATGCCAAATAAAAAATAACCCGTGCCCAAAAGTTTGAGCACGGGCTGTCTTTGTAAAAAAACTTGCTAGTGCCTTTAGGCTACAGCATTCATCACTTCAGAAAATGAAGATGCTTTTTCTTCAACTTTAACATTATCGTAGATCCATTCAACAACAGTGTCTTCGACAACCATCATTTGGATTTCAGATAATTTATCCTGATTTGTCATGTAATAATTCATAACGTCTTCAGGATCTTCATAACTGGCGGCAATAGCTTCAATGGCTTCACGAACCCGTTTTTCTTCGGGTTGAATGTTGTTATCAGAGATAATCTTACCGATAAGCAGGCTCAGTTTGACACGTTTTTCAGCGTTTTCCTTGAAGTTGCTTAATTCAAAGGGTAGACCTTCAACGTTAACCCCCTGATTACGCAGGTTATTCTTAGCCTGCTCCATCAAATAATTGGCTTCACGCTCAACAGGTGCTTCAGGTAAAGCAATCTCATTATTGGCTGCAACACTATCCATTGCTTTGCGCTTGTTCACATTTTTAAGTGCCGCTGCAAGTTCACGTTCCATATTTGAACGGACTTCTTTTTTCAAAGCGGCTAAGCCACCTTCAACGCCACACATTTCAGCAAACTCTTTATCAAGTTTTGGCAATTTCTTTTTGGCCACCTGTTTAACAGTGACAGCGAAATCCGCTTTTTTACCACGCAGATGCTCAGCGCGATAGTCTTCCGGAAAGGTCATTGAAACAGTCAGTTCCTGGTTTGGTTTGACACCGACCAGTTGCTGTTCAAATTCAGGCAGCATACTACCGTTACCAATAACAACAAGAACATCCTGGCCTTTACCGCCCTGGAATTCCTCGCCATCAATACTGCCAACGAAATCAATGGTGACCCCATCTTCTTCTTTAGCAGCACGTTTCAGAGGTTCCCATGTCATGCGCTGCTCACGCAAAGTTTCAAGCATTTTATCGACATCTTCGTCGTTGACTTCTGCAACAGTTTTTTCCAGCTTGATATCGTCAACTTTTACCGCATCGATTTCTGGAAAGATTTCATAATTCAACGTATAAATTAACGTTGAATCTTCTTCTTTCATGCTATCGATATGAGGAGGACTTGCAGGGTTAACATTTTCTTGAGTGAACGCTTCGCGCATGCTGTCTTGAACAATCTGATCAATTACATCACGGCGTGCTGAGGGACCATGCGTTTTAACCAGCATCTTCATCGGAACTTTACCGGGACGGAAACCAGCCATTCGAACAGTCGGGCGGATAGAAACCAAGCGTTTTTCAACGGCCTGTTCAATATTTGCATCTTCCACGGTGATGGTCATTTTACGACCGAGTTCGCTGACATTTTCTACAGTTACTTGCATTCTTTAAACCTCAAACACGGGGATTAAGCGCATTGCTGGCGTCTTAACGCCGACAATTGTAAATGGTACGAGAGGAGAGACTCGAACTCTCACAGGTTACCCTACTGGAACCTAAATCCAGCGCGTCTACCAATTCCGCCACTCTCGCAAATCGTTATTAATATGCATTCATATCAAATCAAGTCGGCCATTATAGCCAGATAAACTAACCAAAACTAGCCTTGTATTGTCAAAAAGGTGAATGCCAGGGATGCCTGCTGACAAAATTGACGAAAAGCAATCAGATCCTGTCGATTTAATCCCCGGTCAGAAGCTTGTCTATCAGCCAGAAATAAACCTACCGGTTTGTTGGATTTTTTCAATGGCATAGACAGCATCGGTTTGCCCGCCATTAGCTGATTACTTTCCTTATGCAGTTTTTTTAACAGCGAAGGTTGTGAATTGTCGATCAATACGGCATCTTCTGCTGCGAGTAAATCTTTAAAAAGTGTCTGTGCATTGCTATCAATCGATATCTGAAACAATTCACAGAACTGTTCATTCTGGTTGCCAAGTACATAACGACAATTCAGTTGCTTTTTATCTGCTGATAATACGGCAAAAATCACTCTATCCATTCCCGCACCCCTATAAATCCCCTCCATCACCATTTCCAATATCAGATTGATGCCACAATGTTCCTGGATGGCTTGGGATATGTCTTGCAGAATGCGTAACTGCATGGATTGATCCGGTGCTGGATAATCTGCTGCTGGTTCTAAATCGCTGGAAACATCTTGCTGTTCCCCTTCAGCTTTTACTTCTGGAGGTAGCGGAATCAAACCTCTCACACGTTCACTACCGGTGAGGTTAAGTAACTTTTGTGCCGACAATGCACTCTCATGTACAGAGGGCTTTAGTGTTTCCAGTTTTTGGTGTGTCAAAGACGCAACTTTTTCAAACCATGGATCAAGTTTGTCGGCATTCCAGCCTTTACTGGTTTCAATAGCTAATTGACCAGCATATCTAATTATCAGAACGGGTTCGGACTTCACATTCGGCCGAAAACTATCGATTAATAAATCATTTAACGACCAGGCTTCTGCCAGGCCCTGAGTAAGTTGCTGAAGTGTAAAGCCCAATACATCACTTTCGGCAGTAGCATTACAATCTCTGCTTTCAAAAGCGGTTACGGTTTTTTCATCAGCAAACGCCCAAAAAGTTAAATGCCCCAAACGAGATAATAATGCAGCAATAAAGATATCCTCAGGCGTTTCAGAATGACAGAGGGTTGCCATATTTTGTGCCTGAACAGCTGCATGCAGAGAAACAGCCATTTCTTTAAGCACTTTGTCGTGACGTTTGGTGGCTTTTAGGGAGTCAATCAAAACCAGTGTCAGTGCAAGGACTTTAACTTGTTCAAATCCCAACAGCATCAACGCCCGCGATACAGTATTGATATGGTGGCCCTGTGGATTGTAGTAAACGCTATTGGCCATTTTTAGCAGACGACTGGTTAATGCTGCATCACGAAGAATTACCTGAGCAACATCAACCGCCGCGCTATCTTCTTGCTCCAGGATCTGGTTAATCTCCAACATGGTATTTGGAAATACCGGCATGTGTTTATTGGTCAGCTGATGAATAAACCGTTGTGCGGCAACTGGAATTGGTGTCATTCGTCGTTATCTTTCAATATAAGCTGATTGGCAATACCATGCGGAACATGGCCTGTTGCAACATGATCTCTTGCAGATATGCAATGACGTTCCTGATCATCGAAAAAGATATCCGCACCAAATGATTTAAGGAAAGGCCCTTTTTCCATCCCACCCAGAAAAATGGCTTCATCAATACGAATGCCCCACTCTCTCAATGTGCGAATGACCCGTTCATGAGCCGGAGCAGAACGTGCGGTGACTAATGCGGTACGAATCGGTGAACTATTTTCTGGATATTCAGTTTGAATTTTATTTAAAGCCATTAAAAAGTCTTTAAAGGGACCACCCGATAGAGCTAGCCTTGCAGTTTGCTGTTCATTTTCGGTGAAAGCTTCAAGACCACGTTCTTTAAATATTCTTTCAGATTCATCCGAAAAGATGACAGCGTCACCATCAAAGGCGATGCGTAACTGTTCTGATTCAGAGTTATGTCCCAGGTTTGATGGCAGGATAGTCGCAGCCGCAATACCAGCCTCAAGGGCCATCCGAACGTCTTCAGGGCTGGTAGACAAAAACAGGTTGGCGCTAAATGGCGCAACGTACCGATAAGGACTGCTGCCGGAGGTAAACACGGCGCGGATGATGCCTAAATTATGATGTTGAATTGAATTAAAAACCCGCAATCCGGTATCTGCACTGTTACGTGACAATAAAATAATCTCAACCCGCGGTGTTTTGGGATTATTGTCATTCAAGGCAAGTAATTTTTTGACCAGATTAAATGCACCACCTGGTTCCAGAGGCACATCTTCATTTTCTATCTGAAAGCGGCAATAGGCCTCTGTGCCCTGCTCTTCATAAATACGATGGCTTTCATCCAAATCAAACAAAGCACGTGATGAAATAGCCACTACCAATGGTTTTGTCGCCGTGTCCACGTTTACTCCCTGATCAATGATTGAGCGTCGTTGCGTATATTTTGTTTAATCACATTCCACATTTTTTCTCGGCTTTCTGCTGGCAATTTCGGGCTATTAAATAACCTCTGCATATCCTGCTCAAAACTCGTCAATACCGAAACGGATGCAGGCTTACCTTTAGGGAAATTACTATCTGCAGTAAAAACCACATGACAGAACACTGGCATTTTTGGAATCAACGAACGAATGGCCTGGCGGGCATTTTCAAGATGATGCAGCGGGTTAATAAATTTATAACTGCGACCATCTACAATTTGTGTCCATTGTTCTATTTGCTCTGCACCAAATAAATGTCCGCTAATCGGGTAATCACGCAAAATCAAAATACCTTGTTCCAGCAGAAAAAGCTTTTCAATTTCCAGTATGCCGCCGACCCCATCAGGAAGAATGACATTGTTAAGTTCATCCTGTTTATAAGGTTTTAACACTTGCTCGATTTGGAGCTGTGAAGGACTTCTACGAAAAAAAAGCCGATAGAGTAAATAGATAACAATTACTGCAACAATGCTTAGCCCGACGGCCACCTCTACAGAAAATTCTTCAAGCAAATGAATAGTACTCCCGAAATTTATATTATACGGCGATTAAGCCGGGCTTTGTTTAATTGACTGATCGTTGATTGGATCCTGATGAATTATAACTTCTGCCTCATCAAATAACCCCTGAATATCCTGACTTACTGCCACACTGACATCATGGGCCTGTTGCAGACTCAGTTCGGGATCCAGTTCCAGATGTAATTGTATAAAGGTCGTAGTGCCCGAGCGCCTGGTGCGTAAATCATGTAGACCTTTTGCTTGAGAATGCGTTAAGGCTGTCTGGATTATCTGTTGTCTCTCTTTATCAGTAATTTCATGATCCATTAGTAGATCAACAGCATCTCTTAATATCCTCCAGGCACTGAACAATACATAAACGGCGATAAAAATCGCCATGAGCGGATCCAGCCAAATCAGTCCGAAATGGGATAAAAACAACGCGATAATGACACTAAAATTGATTAATAAATCAGATCGATAATGCAAAGAGTCGGCACGAATGGCCGACGAATTGGTTTTAATGATAACGAAGCGTTGCAGAAACAATAAACCGATGGTGGCTAGCATGGAAAAAACCATCACTGCTATTCCCAACTCAATACCGGTAGTCAAAGGTTGAGGATTTATCAGACGACCACTGGCCTGAAACAGCAGCATTATTGCAGAGCCTGTAATAAACATGGACTGACCTAATGCAGCAAGAGGCTCGGCTTTACCGTGACCAAATCGGTGTTCTTTATCTGCTGGCTGCAGTGCATGACGAATGGCCAGCAGGTTAACCAGAGAAGCCAATAAATCCAGACTGGAATCAATAAGACTTGCCAGAATACTGATGGAATCAGAAATATACCAGGCAGTTAACTTGGCAGTAATAAGCGCTAATGCAGTGGCAACCGAAGCATAACTGGCTATTCGCATTAAAGCGGCATTACTGAAGTGTTGAGACCGTAACATGTTCTCAGTATAGTGAGACACAATCTCAGTGGAAAGCAAAATCACATTGTATTAACCAATCAAAAATTATTCGCCATTTTCAGGAAATATCATGTCGACCACCATCACTAGTCAGCCGTTTAATGATCAACGTCCTGGCACCTCCGGACTGCGCAAGCGAGTTCGGGTTTTCCAGCAAAAACATTATCTGGAAAACTTTGTACAAGCCATGTTTGACTCTGTTGGCGACACTCAGGAACAAACATTGGTTATTGGCGGTGATGGACGATTTTATAACCAAACAGCCATCCAGACGATTGTCAAAATGGCAGCAGTCAATGGTTTTAAACGACTGATTATCGGCCAGCATGGTCTGCTTTCAACGCCGGCGGCATCCTGTGTCATTCGCAAATACCAGGCATTTGGTGGCGTGATACTCTCTGCCAGTCATAACCCTGCTGGTCAGGAGGGTGATTTTGGTATTAAGTTCAATATCCGTAATGGCGGACCGGCTCCTGAGAGTATTACTGAAGCTATCTATCAAAACAGCCAACGTATTTCTTCCTACCAGATATTGGAATGTGCAGATATTTCGTTGACAGAAATAGGTACACAATATTTACAGGATATGCAGATAGATATTATTGACCCGGTTGCTGATTATGCTGAATTGATGTCTGATATTTTTGATTTTCCAGCGATCAGAGCCCTGCTATGTAATGGTCGCTTTCAAATGCGTTTTGATGCCATGCATGCCATTACGGGTCCCTATGCAAAAGAAATTCTTGAAAAACGTCTGGGGGCAGAAGCAGGCACGGTCATTAACGGTGTTCCACAAGCCGATTTTGCCGGCGGACATCCAGACCCCAACCTAACCTACGCCGCAGAATTGGTGGAAGAACTGTTTGCCGATATTGGGCCGGATTTTGGTGCGGCTTCGGATGGCGATGGCGATCGCAATATGATTTTGGGTCACGGTATATTTGTTACCCCTTCAGACAGTCTGGCTATTCTGGCAGCGAATGCAGAATTAATTCCGGCTTATCAAAAAGGACTTAACGGTATTGCCCGTTCAATGCCCACCAGCCAGGCTGCTGACCGCGTAGCACAGGCATTGAATATTCCTATGCATGAAACACCTACCGGCTGGAAGTTTTTCGGCAATCTGATGGATGCCGGGATGGTCACATTATGCGGTGAAGAAAGTTTTGGTACAGGCTCTGATCATATCCGTGAAAAAGATGGGTTATGGGCAGTTTTATTCTGGTTGAATATTCTGGCCATAAGACAACAGTCAGTTAGTGAGATCGTGCGTCAGCATTGGCAGAAATATGGCCGAAATTATTACACGCGCCATGATTATGAAGAAATTCCAAGTGAGATAGCCAATCAGTTGATGGAAGGTCTTCAGCAGCAATTACCTGACTTAGCGGGTCAGTCGCTGAATGGGTATATCGTCGATTACGCGGATAATTTCAGTTATCACGATCCAGTCGACAAAAGCATTGCTGAAAACCAGGGTATTCGCATTGGCTTTACTGATGGTTGCCGTATTATTTTTAGACTCTCCGGCACAGGCACCCAAGGGGCAACTCTAAGAGTATATATCGAAGCTATTGAAGATAATCCGAATAAATTGTTTGAAGACACCCAAACACGACTGAAAGATTTGATTGAGCTTGCTGATAGTCTTGCCAAAATCAAATCGCTTACTGGTCGCACTGTTCCAACTGTCATTACCTAGGTTAACCACAACGCATGCAAACATTAATTTTAGGTTCCAGCTCTCCTTTTCGTGCTGAACTGCTTGCTAAATTACATTTGAACTTTCTGACGGCTTCACCGGATATTGATGAAAGCCCAAGTCCCAATGAAACACCAGACCAGCTGGTAAGACGACTGGCAGAGAGCAAAGCTCGTAAAATTGCTGACCAGTATCCAGACAGCCTTATTATTGGATCTGATCAGGTCGCCGTATTGAATGGTCAGGTAATGGGTAAACCAGGAAATCATCTCAAAGCGATTGAACAGCTTTCTGCAGCTTCAGGTAATACCGTTACATTTATGACCGGACTGGCTTTGTTTAATGCTGCCACAGGTAATATGCAATCTGAGGTCGACTATTTTGAAGTGGTTTTCAGAGAGCTTTCAGCAGAACAGATTGAGTATTATCTAACAACTGAACAGCCCTATCAATGTGCAGGAAGTTTTAAATCGGAAGGATTCGGAATCAGCCTGTTTAAGGAATTACGTGGTCAGGATCCAAATAGCTTGATTGGTTTACCGCTGATTCGTTTGATAGAACTGCTGGCCAACGAAAATATTGATGTGTTGGCTCAGCAGTCCGAGTAAAGACTATTGAGCTTTTATAGCTCGTCAATTATTGCTTTTTACTTTTTTCAACGTTTTCCAATGCCGCCGCCTGAGCAGCCATATTGTTCATCGCCTGTCCCATCAACTGGCGGGCTGCTTTTGAACGTAAACTTCTTGCCATTCCTTCAGTAAGACCAGGATTCACATTATTAGCCGTCAACAACTCTTTCAATTCATCGAGTTTAGGCTCACATGATTGCAGAATATCACCAGCAGTTTGGGTTGCTGACTTACCAGTTTTACTGGCATTTAAGCGAGACTCCATCATGCACTTATTGTAAGCGGTGATATTACTTGTCATTTCGTTAATTGATTCCTGGGGCATATCCCAAGGCGTCAGGATCGATTCTTCTGCCATTGCAAAAGTGCTGAAAACGGCCATCGAACCAGCCACCAAATAGTGTTTAAGCATTACATCCTCTCCAGATATTTATAATTTTTGTTGCCATGCTGAGACCGCGCTTATAGGGCAAATTATCCCATTCATTACGAATACGCTACAATCTGCCATCAAATTCAATTCAGTTCAGTTATCTCACTTGCTGGCCTGATTTCTTAAACTAATAACGCACGTCCCAGATGAACAATAAACAAGATATACGCTTTCAACAGTTGCAACAATGGTTGCAAGGCTTCGTGACCGATAAACACTATTCGTTAACACCTGCCTCCAGCGATGCCAGTTTTCGACGTTATTTTCGATTACAGCAAATGGATAGCAGTTTTATTGTTATGGATTCTCCTCCAGAACATGAAGATAACCAGTCATTTATCAAAGTCGCAACTGTATTAGAACAATTCGGGTTGAATGTTCCGCATATCTATCAACAGGATCTGCAGCAGGGGTTTCTAATACTGAGCGATCTGGGTAATACGCCTTACCTTTCGCAGTTATCCGTTGAAACGGCTGATGAGCTTTATAAAAAAGCCATTGACAGTCTGATATCCCTGCAGCAGATTCCCTGCGAAAACCAGTCCTTACCTCAATATGAGGCCGCATTATTACAACGTGAAATGCAACTGTTTGATGACTGGTTTCTGCAGCGCCATTTGGGATTAAATCCGCCCGAATGGTTAGCTGCAACATTCGATTTTTTGACGCTAAACGCTTTGGAACAACCTCAGGTTATTGTGCATCGGGACTTCCATTCACGAAATCTGATGTACCTGCAGGGACAAAAACCGGGAATAATTGATTTTCAGGATGCCGTGGTGGGCGCCATTAGTTATGATTTGGTTTCATTGTTGCGTGATGTATATATCCAATGGTCTCCGGCGGAACAACAGCAGTGGGTTGGATATTATATTGAACAGGCTCAACAGCATGAATTGTTAACATTCGAGCAGGCACAAAATTTTCCTCGCTGGTTTGATTTAATGGGCTTACAACGTCATCTGAAAATACTCGGGATATTCTGTCGACTGAATTATCGCGATAATAAACCTAATTATATGAATGATTTAGCATTGACATTAAATTATGTTTATCAAGTATGTGAACGCTATCCAGAGCTACAGAATCTCTATCAATATCTTATTGAACTACCTAAAATTGCGGCTATAAAATGAAAGTAATGATTCTCGCAGCAGGTCGCGGTGAACGGCTTAGACCACTCACCGATCACACACCCAAACCTTTGCTGCATGCTGGTCCAAAACGCTTGATTGAATATCTGATTGAGAAGCTGGTCGCTGCTGGATTTGATGATATTGTGATTAATCACGCTCATCTTGGTGAGCAATTTGAGCCAATATTGGGCAACGGCGAACGCTATCATGCCCATTTTGAATATTCTGCTGAAATCGCTGGCGGGCTGGAAACCGCTGGAGGAATAATTCAGGCATTACCACTGTT